>OBAI01000007.1_pt1 | contig 316542 bp, 317 predicted proteins | sample 1517461 | NCBI WGS metagenome assembly OBAI01 (sample SAMN04571696, study PRJEB22368) | human gut metagenome | biome: human gut; material: stool | host: Homo sapiens | place: Luxembourg | collected 2012-06-29
TTCTTTCAAGACCACCATCTGCTCTCATCAAGTCCATTGATTTTGTAATCTTTTGGGCTAAATTGGCTTGTGCTTCTGAATTACTGCGTTCTGCTATGTTTTTTAATAATGTTGGCATTGTTAATGCTGCTACTACTCCGATTACTCCAAGAGTTATTAATACTTCTGCTAAGGTAAATGCTACTCTTTTACTAATGCGTCGTAAACCCTTGCTATGAGAGGCTTTTAACGGTGCCCCCCCCCCCCGAAACTCGCTCTATGACTGCGTTTTTGCATGTTTATACTTCCTTTCTTTTGTTATGCTTAACTCATATTTGTATATCTATTATATCTGATTTTTTAAAGCTTTGCAAGAGAGGATTTAAAGTTAAGGAAACCCCTCCTCGAAATCAGAGATTTCGGTCCTCCCACAAGGGGTGGACATTTTGTTCGGCAGAGTCACTTGGGGCTAGGTACAATAAAATCATAACGAACTTATTACCTTATTGCCCTTTTCCTTTTTCACTCATAACTACATACGTTGCCCTTTAATGCATTTATCATACAAGTTTTCACCATAATTGGTTGCAGAACTACGTGCGTCCCATTATCAGCAGTCTTACAAAGTCCACTTTTGTTGGTAGCATAACTTCGTGCGCCCCATTATCAGTAGCCATACAAAGTTCATCATAGTTGGTAGCATAACTACGTGCGTAGCACCTTGACGGATTTTGACTTCGTATGGTATAATAGAGTTGTTAATTTCAAAAGCCAAAAATTTTAGCCAAAAGAGATATTGGATTTGTCAGAAAGGAAAATATGACATCAAGTGTTCCGTACTCTTTTGTCCCGGGGACTAAAGCAAAAGCCGAAGAGGTCAATGCGAATTTCATCGCACTATTAGATAAAATCGAAAATTCTAATATTAAAATTGATGACCTTACTTTAAGCAAAATGAAAACCGATTTGTCTAATATAAATGATAGCGGTAAAAAATATTTATCAGATGAAATGGACGGCAAATGGACAAGTACAGAGGTTACTTTATTTGAAAAGCTTACACCCTCTGAAAAATATACACAAACTTTCGATTTGTCAGAAGCATTACCAAATGATGGAAAAATCTATGAAATTCTTTTAACAGGAATGATTAGAACAAACCTTGCTACGAATAGCATTTTTGGAATGTGCGCAACTACATCATTATGTACCTCAACTCATTTATGCAGAGCAGTAACAAGAGTTAACGGGGTTTGTGGCGTGGCATCGTGCGGTGTAATTCTACCAATTGGTACGGATAGAGAAATCACAATCTTTTCAGGCGGAGAATCAACTGCCCCTGCGGCTCCAAACAGTTGTAGCTTCAAAATTTCTGCGTATAGAAGAGTAAAGTAAAAGAAAGGAGTTTTATAAAATGTATTATATTTTTGTAGAAAATGAAAACCTAAATGGCTGTGGAACGTGTAAATGTTCTGATAACGGGATTTTAAATTTTGAAGTAGATAAAAATGTTTTTGAAAATTATAAAACAGAACCTTTAAAATTCATTTTTCAAAATAACAAAATTGTTGAAAATCCTGATTTTACAAATTTGAAACAAAAAATTCAAAAACAACAAATGAAAGAAAATCTAAAACAAGAATTGGACGAATTAGATAAAAAAAGAATTCGTGCAATTTGTAAAAACGAAGTTAAAGACAATTCTAGCGGTCAAACTTGGCTTGAATTTTACAATAATAAAATTCAAGAACTCCGAAGTCGATTAAACTGTCTTAAATAGCAGTTACGCAAAATAATCTACCATTTGAGATTGGATATCATTATTTATTTTTTGAGCTGCGATTCTAGAGGTTAGTGGTGAGTATGTTTGATTGAGCATAAGTTCGTTATCAATGCCATTAAATGCAGAAATAGCCATTATGCTTTTCCCGGGAATAACATAAGAATCACCCTCCGATCCAAATTTGAATTCATCTGTCACAAAAAAATCTTTATCTTCCATATTGATAATTTTTCTTGTCAACTTCGCAAGATAGGTAAATAGTGGCATTGTTTTCTTTTGCGGAACGACCTCAAGCTGATTTAGATACAATTTAGGAACACTGAATTCACTATCTCCGGTTTGTGTAAGCAAATGAATGAAAGTTCTATCCGGTTTGAATTCATAATTTTGTCCTAGACCACACTTATTTAGGACATCTGTATATTCCGTCAAATCTTTATCGTCAAAATTGTCAGTAAGGTTAGCAAGGAGCATGTTTGTTCTGATTGGACGTCCTTTTCCTCTATCAAGCGTAAGGAAAGCTCCACCCATATTTTGTAAACCCGTAAAATTTATTTTATTATCCATTTGGATTTAAAACCTCCAAAGTATTTAAAACACATAAAAAAGAAATTTGTCATTTTTTTGATATAATTTTAATAACCATAGGAGAAATAAATATGACAGAAATAAGAGAAGAATTTATAAACCAAGCAAAACATTTAGCAAGAAATGCGGAAGTTTTGCCGGGCGGAATTGAAGAACTCGCAGCAAAATTACAACATTCGGCAGACACAAATACTCCATTAAGAGTTAAACTCGGAATGGATCCGACAAGACCTGATTTACACCTTGGACACACGGTTGTAATGAGAAAGTTAAAAGAATTTCAAGCATTGGGTCACAAAATTGTTTTAATCGTCGGCGGTGCTACTGCTATGGTTGGTGACCCTTCAGGTAAATCTGAAACAAGACCTGCTTTAACTAAAGAACAGGTTGAAGAAAATGCTAAATCCTATTTTGACCAAATGTCAAAGGTTTTAGACGTAACAAATGCAGAAGTTACAAACAATGCAGATTGGTTACACAAAATGAGCTTTACTGAGCTTTTGAAATTGTCAGCTCAAGTTACTGTAGCTCAAATGATGACAAGGGACGATTTCGCTAAACGATATGCTGACGGTAGACCGATTTCAATTCACGAATTTTTCTACCCGTTGATGCAAGCCTACGATTCTGTAGCTATTGATGCAGACATCGAATTAGGTGGTACTGACCAAAGATTTAACACTCTTTTAGGTCGTGATATCCAATCAGCTTATGGTAAAAAATATCCGCAATTGGTTGTCCTGTTACCACTTCTTGAAGGTACAGACGGTGTTGTTAAGATGTCTAAAACGTACCCTGAACACTGTATCTCTCTAACTGACAGTGCAAAAGATATGTTCGGCAAATTGATGAGTATTCCTGATAATATGATTACTCGTTATTTCAGCTTGCTAACCGATGCAACTAAAGAAGAATTGGAAGCTTATGACAAACAAATTGCAGACGGTTCAATAAATCCTAGAAATATTAAAATGAAATTAGCTCACCAAATTACCGAAGAATACCACGGTAAAGAGGGTGCAGATAAAGCTCAAGAAGAGTTTATCAATGTAGTTTCAAATAAAGGAATTCCGGAAGATATTCAAGAAGTTAAAGTTGAACAAGGCAAAAACATCTTGGATTTAATCACGGAATTGAAATTCACAGCAAGCCGTGGAGAAGCTAAAAGACTAATCCAAGGTGGCGGAGTGAAAATTGATGGAGAAAAAATTACTGACATGGCTTATACAATTTCGTTTGACGACAGTGTAGTATTACAAGCAGGAAAACGTAAGTTTGCCAAGTTAGTAAAATAATTCACAAGGTTGAAATCATGCTATCAACAATCAAACGTGGAATTTCAAAAGTCAAAGAAGACATCAATGTAATTTATGAAAATGATCCGGCAGCAAAGAATTTGTTAGAGGTAATTCTTTGCTACCCCGGGTTGCATGCCCTGATTGCCTATAGATTTGCTCACCGCTTGTACAAGTGGAACATTCCGCTAATTCCGAGAATGATATCATATCTGACAAGAATTATCACAGGAATTGAAATTCACCCAGCAGCAAAAATCGGAAGAAGATTTTTCATCGACCATGGAGATGGAGTTGTAATAGGCGAAACCACAGTAATTGGGAATGATGTCTTGATTTATCAACAAGTAACACTAGGCGGTACAGGAAAAGAAAGTGGCAAACGTCACCCAACTCTTGGAAACAAAGTCATAGTTGGCGCAGGAGCAAAAGTTCTCGGCAACATCACAATCGGAGACAATGTCAGAATTGGTGCAGGTTCAGTTGTTATAGAAGATGTTCCTCCTCACTCAACAGTTGTCGGAGTTCCCGGGAGAATTGTTCACCGTGCAATGATTGATGAACAAGGAAACTTGATGCACAATAGAATTCCGGACCCAATAAAATGCGAAATAAATCAACTAAAAGCTGAGATTGAATTATTAAAAGAAAAATTAGACAAATAAAAAAGCATTCAATAATTGAATGCTTTTTTACTCTCAATTTAACGATTAAACTTATTTCAAAGCAAATGTCATATCCGCTTCTACACAAGTTTTTCCGTCAACTCTTCCTATACCATGAGCTTTACAGATAGGGCCTTTGACTTTAGTAAGTTCAACTTCCATTTCAAATCTATCCCCCGGTCTAACGATATTTTTAAATCTTACACCGTCAACCCCTGCATATAATGTCAATTTTCCTTCGAATTCAGGCATTGTCATCAAAATTGGTGCTGAACATTGAGCCATAGCTTCAAGTTGTAAAACCCCAGGCATAATTGGATTTCCAGGAAAGTGACCTTGGAAAAATTGTTCATTCATTGTTAAATTTTTATATCCTTTTGCATATTTTCCCGGAACGCATTCTGTAATTCTATCAACTAGCAAAAACGGAAATCTGTGAGGAATCATTTCCATAATCTGCATTGTATCAAAACTCAATACCTCTTTTGTTTCTTCTGACATTTTTCTCTCCTTATATTTCTATTAATTTATCTTTAAGCATTTTCGCAACTTTAACATGCACGGCATGACCGGCTTCTTTAGCAAGAATTTGGCATTTCAAATTCAACGGATTTACACCTGACAAATATAAATCCCCAACCAAATCAAGCATTTTATGTTTAATCGGCTCGTGTTCAGAGCGAAGTTCAGTTGTATATCCGCCCTCATCAGTCAAACCAACAGTATTTTCTTCTGTTACACCTTGAGCAAAGCCAAGCATTTGGAATTTTTTCAAATCATGGTAAAAACCAAAAGTTCTAGCCTCAATGATTTCTTCTTTCTTCTTAGGGTCATAATTCACAAAACGTCTTGTCAAATCCGTGTGATTATAGTTAACCGCATAAGACATAAACAAATTATCACTCGGAAGAATAACCAAGCTAGTCTTACCATTCAAGTAATACACAGGTTCAGACACGGTATAGTACTTTTCTTTTGCAAAGAAAGGTTTATCAATACCTGCCGACTTAATCGCCTCAACCCAACCTTTTGAACTGCCGTCAAGTGCCGGAACTTCTTCTTCTGTCATACAAATATCAACTGAATCAATATGACAAAATGCCAAAGCAGCAGTCAAATGTTCTGTCAACATTGAACGGACTTTTGAAGTACCCAAAACTACACAGTGGTCTGTTGCAATAACATTATCCACACTTGCAGTAAAGGAATCCTTATCTTTCACGAAATATCTTATTTGTCCTGTTTTAGATGGAAACAAGGTTACTTCGCAAGGCTTGTTTTTCATCAAGCCATTACCGGTTATTTTGACTTCTTTTTTAAGTGTAACCATTTTTTATTTTATTAAACCTCTTGATGTGCTTCTTCAAATGATTTCAAAATAGGCTCAAATTTTCTAAACTTAGCAAAGATATCTTGAGCATCTTTCATTGTTTTCAACTGTTTGATAAAATCTTTTCTTGGAACAGCCGGAATACCAACGATAATTGATTTTGCAGGGAATGATTTTGTAACACCTGCTTTAGCGGTAATAATTGTATCAGAACCGATTTCAATGTGATCAGCCAAACCGGCCTGACCTGCAATAACAACTCTATCACCGATAACACAGCTACCTGCAATACCTACTTGTGACACGATTAAGCAACCTTTACCAATTCTACAATTATGACCAATCATTACAAGGTCATCAATTTTTGTATTATCGCCAATCATTGTGTTTTCAATTGTACCTCGGTCAATTGTTGTATTAGCACCGATTTCAACGTTATTACCAATTACAACAGAACCGATTGACGGTATTTTGAAAATAACTTGTTCAACATCACCCTCTTTGATTTCACCCTCTTTACGAGCATTTTCAATATTATTAGGGTTTTCAGTAACGAAACTGAAACCGTCAGCGCCTAAAGAAACACCATGGTTCAAAATTACGTCATTTCCGATTTGAACTCTATCACCAATATTTACTCCCGGGTGGAAGAAACAGTTATTACCGATTTTAACATCACTACCAATATAAGAGTTTGCTAAAATCTTTGTATTATCACCGATTACAGCATTTGGAGAAACAACAACATTTGGTCCGATACATACGTTTTGACCTAATTTAGCTGTTGGGTCAACAACTGCTGATGGGTGAATATCTTTATTCACAACAGGTGGAACGTAGAATAAATTCAACAATTTCATCATTGCAAGTCTTGGTCTTTCAACTTCAATAGTTGTAAAACCGTCAATTTGAACACCCAAAGGAACTAATGCTGCTTTTGCTCTTGATTTAGCAAGGTTTGCGATTTCTTCTTCTCCCAAAGCTAAAGCCAAAGTATGTTCATCGCTCAACAATGGAGGCGCAATATGAGTAATTTCAGGACTTGCAACCTTTGTAAGCATACCGCCTACGATTTGTGTAATTTCATCTACTGTAAATGATCTCATTCTTTTCTCCTTATATATAATGATATTTGTATTTATATTTTTACTAAATGATTGTTTTTAGTGAATGGTAAGAGGTGATTAGTGAATATTCCAAAACGTTACTTATTCACCTTTCACGTTATTCGTCATCTTCTCTATAGTTTTTGTTGTGGATTTACCCTCGACAAAAGTTATGAACTCGACTTTGATATTATTTTTTCTCATAATATCAGCTTCCGGTAAGGTTTCCATTGTGTAATCAGCACCTTTTGTATAAACATCAGGTTTAATTTCATCTATCAAATTTGCCGGACTATCTTCGTCAAACAAAACTACATAGTCAACACAAGCCAATGCACACAACACCTCAGCCCTATCTGATTCATTATTTATCGGTCGTGTCGGCCCTTTTATACTTCTAACTGATTTATCTGAATTCAAAAGAACCATAGAATAATCAGCGAATGATTTTGTCTTTTGCAAATACCTTACATGCCCAACATGTAAAATATCAAAACAACCATTTGTTACTACTACTGTTTTTCCACTTTGATGCAGTTTTTTTACGAAATCCGCTACATTTTCTCTTTGCAAGAGCTGTCCCATAAAATATACCCTCTAATATGCCTAAATTATACCCTAAACCTATTAAAAAGTCCTATTATATTAACAAAAAGTAATAATTCAACTCTTACAAAATTATTTATTCAAAAATGGTCCAAGTTTTTTATTCATTTTTGCAAGAAAAGTTTCAATCGAATTTTTATGCTTATCCACGATTGGAACAAATTCATCTTTTAGCACTCTATTCGGAGGAACTAAATTTGACATAAAACGTGGAAGCCCATCATCAAGATAAAAGCAATCCCTAGCATACAATCTTTCTTTTACTAATTCAGCAGCTCTTTGAGTGCTTGGACTGGTAATTTCCATAATATTTGTCTTATATTGAGAACAAATTGAGGTAATTGTTAATTTACTAATATTCATTTATTATCGTCTTCTTTCTTGTGGAGGGTCTGATTTAGTACAGACCCATTTCTATAACCTTTTTACACAATCTGACAGTATTCAAAGCAGCGCCAATTCTAAGATTATCTGCTACGCACCACAATGAAATACCATTTTCAAAAGCTAAATTTTTTCTAATTCTACCAACAAATACAGGATCTACACCATCAGCATCTCGAGTTGTAGGATATTCGTAATTCTCCGGATTATCAATAACCTTAACCCCGAATGTATTTGACAAAATTTCACGAACTTCGTCCGGAGTAACTTTTTCTTCAAACTCAATATCAACGGCCTCAGAATGACCTCTATAAACAGGAACTCTAACCGCAGTACAAGAAATTGGAAGTTCTTGTGGTAAATGAAGAATTTTCTTAGTTTCATTCGTAACTTTCATTTCTTCTTTTGTATAACCGTTTTCGCAGAACACGTCAATTTGTGGAATAACGTTGAAAGAAATTGGCTTTTTAAACGCAACATTTTCGAATTCTTTATTATCTAAAGTTGCCTTAGTATTTTCAGTCAATTCATTAATAGCTTTTAACCCTGCACCGGAAACAGCTTGATATGTAGAAACCAAAAGTCTTTTCAATTTAAATTTGTCATGCAAAGGTTTCAAAACAAGCATCAATTGAGAAGTTGAGCAGTTTGGATTTGCAATAATTCCTTTATGTTTTTTTAAATCTTCGTCATTAACATACGCAATAACCAACGGAACATCTTTGTCCATTCTGAATGCTGAAGAATTATCAATCAAAACACCGCCACGTTTTACAATTTCCGGAGCAAATTTTTGAGAAGTTGAGCCTCCGGCAGATGCCAATACAATATTCACACCGTCAAAACTTTCAGGAGTTGCCTCTTCCACGGTGTAAGTCTTGCCTTGAAAATCAATTTTTGAACCGGCACTTTTTGCACTTGATAAAAATTTAATGGTATTAAAATCAACCTTTAATTCATCAATAATTTTGATAATCTCTCTGCCCACAACACCTGTAGCACCTAGAATTGCAATATTAGCTTTTTGTTTTGACATAATATCTCCTCTTTATCGTATGTCATTAATATTACTACAAGAATAATTTTTAAGTGTATTATTAACACATAAATTTACAAATCATGGAAATATTTGGCTATATGCCATTCTGAGAGAGTGAGGAATTACGACCATAGAATCTCATAAAATAAAAAAGTTATAAGATACTTCTGTTAAAGCCTCAGTATAACTGTTATTAATGGCAGGAAGCGGGAAAATCCCGCTTCCTATTTTATCACTTATAGACTTATCTATTTATTTAACCTATAAACTTGAACATCTCACCATTCACTACTTTAGTATTTTTTCAAGTCCATAGACAAAATCTTTGTTTTCATAAGTATGTTTTACTGCCATCAAAACCCCCGGCATATAGCATTTTCTATCTGTTGAATCGTGTCTGATTGACAATGTTTGTCCGAATGCACCAAACAAAACTTCTTGTGATGCCATAAACCCTGGCATTCTAACAGAATGGATTTGAATATCAGAATATGAAGTTCCACCTCTTGAACCCTCAATGGTTTCGGTTTCAGGACAGTTTCCGCCTTTGAAAGAGGTTTTTGCTTCTGACATCATCAATGCTGTTTTAATTGCAGTACCAGATGGAGCATCTTTCTTTTGGTTGTGGTGATATTCAATAATTTCAGCATTATCAAAATACTTTGCAGCTACTTGTGCAAATTGCATCATCAAAACAGCACCTGTTGAAAAATTAGGAGCAATAAAACAACCTACTTTATTCTTTTCTGAAAGATTTTTCAAAAATTCAATCTGGTCATCTTGCAAACCTGTTGTTCCAATTACAATACTAATTCCATTACGCAGGCAGTACTTTGCATTTTCATAAATTGAAGCCGGTTGAGTAAAATCAACAACAACTTCAAATTCAGCATATTTTTTGGCTTCTTCAATTGACCTATAAGCATTACCTTTAATATCAATTTTTGCAGCCAATTTCATTGAGTTATCGGCTTCAACCGCATTACAAACCTCTTGTCCCATTTTCCCGTTAGCGCCGCATACTGCTACTTTTATCATAATTGTTCTCCTATATTAATCTCTTCTTAGCATTATTCTACAACAAAAAAACGGTCAAAACTCATGCCTGACCGCTTGATTGTTTAAACTCATTATTTATTAAAAATTAATAATCACCAATTCCGGATTCTTCCTCATCTTTTAAAGCTGACAAATCATCTTTGCACACAGAGTCAAATCCCTCCGGCAACATATCATCGTCCGGCCATACTGTATCGTTGTCAAATCTGGCAGAAGCCAAGTTTTCAGAAGCCGACAAATCAGAACTTGTTAAAACTGTTTCTGACAAAACACAACCTGCCAAATCACAATCTGTAAAGTTGCAATATGTCATTTCAGCATAGCTACAATCTGCACCTGTCAAAAGACTCTCGGTAAAATCGCATTCAACAACTCTAGAACGAGTAAAATCAACAGATGTTAAATCTGCACCGGTGAAATTTACAAGTGACAAGTTGCTATCAGCAAAAGAACTTGAATTCAAATCTACATCTGAAAAGTCAATTTCTTTTAATGTCATATTTGAAAAATCAACTTCACTCAAGTCAACTTCTTCAACTTCTTTTTTCCATTCGTTAAATTTTTCGGGGTTGCGTTCAAGCAAAGATAATAATTCTTCTTTTGTATAATCAATCATTCTTATCTCCTTAAATATATATTTATTTATTATTTTCTACTAAATTCATTTGCATTGCAACAAGCACTGCTTGGGTACGATTTGTTACGTTCAATTTTTTAAAAATACTGTTGAGGTGACTTTTTACGGTAACCTCACTTAAAACAAGTTTATCCGCAATAGATTTATTGCTTTCACCCTGTGTAACTAATAATAAAACATCTTTTTCTCTCTTAGTCAAGGAGTTAAAATTATCAGCTTGATTTATCGTAACATTTTCAGGTTTTAGAACTTGTTTATTCCTATTGGCTCTGCGTAAAACGGCTTCAATCCTTGCTAACAAATTAGGTAAAATGAACGGTTTAACTATATAATCATCTGCACCGATTTTGAGTCCTGAAATCATTTTTTGGTCTTCATTCACCGCTGTAAGCATAATTACTGGAATATCTTTGGTTTTTGAATTCTTCCTAATTGTTTTCAGGGTATCCCAACCGTTCATATTTGGCATCATTACGTCAAGTAAAACTATATCAAAGAATTCTCCGCTATCTAAAACACTAAGAGCTTGAACTCCGTCAGATACGCATTTTAAGTCATATCCGTAAAAAGGGAGAACATCTGCTAAATATTTTGGATTGTCATCAACTAATAATATTTTAGCCAAATCGGACATCAACTATATTCCTTTAGTTTCGCAATTCTACACAATTTGATATTTCAAAGCTTTCAAAGCCGCTTGTAATCTGTCATCAACTTCCAGTTTTTGCAAAATACTTGCAACATGAGCTTTTGTCGTATTAACACTAATTACCAAATGTTGAGCAATTTCCATATTACTAAAGCCTTCAGTCATAAGTTTCAAAATTTGAGCTTCTCTTGCGGTTAGGTCGTAATTTTTGTAGCTCGTATCAGGTTCTGTATTCATTTTTGTATTAGTTGTTGCTTGCAAAACGATATGGGCAATACTTGGATCAAACCAAGCTGCACCATCAGCAACAGATTGAACAACTTGAACCAGTCTTTGCAAATTTATTTCCTTTGAGCAATAAGCATTTGCACCTGCTTTTAAGCTGTTCAAAACTTCTTTTTCATCATTGTGAGAAGTTAGGATAATAATTTTAGCATCTTTATTCATATCATGGATTACTTTAGTTGCATCAATTCCATTCATATTAGGAAGACCTAAATCCATAATAACTAAATCTATCTGATTGTTTTTGAAAATTTCAAGAGCATTTTCTGCGGTTGCGGCTTCATAAATCACACCAATATAATCAACATCTTCAAATGCCGTTTTTAACCCGAATCTTGTCAACTCATGGTCTTCAACAATCAATAGATTTTTTTTAATCATATACTCAATTCCTCTTTTGCTAAACTGTAATCAGGGTTTAAATTCAAACTCTTTTCAAAGTTTTGACGTGCATCAGCGGTCAATCCTTTGTTTTTTAATACCAAACCTAAATAATAATAATATCTGTAATCACTATCGTCAATATATTTTGCAATACCCAAAAATGATAAAGCTTTTTCGTAATCTTCTTTTGTAATTTCAAGTCGTGCCAAGTCAATCCAACCGTCTTTAAAATTAGGATTTATTGCAAGAGCTTTTTTAAGATATGCATTTTCTCTGTCTTTTTCAAGTAAAGCCATTTGATAATAAGCTTCGTAAGCCTTTGAACTTGCACGCAAAACCTTAGAATAGATGTCTTTAGCTCGTCTTTCGTTATTCAATTGTTGATAAGTTTTTGCAAGACGAATTGATGAATCAAAGCCGGCATCTTTATTACCTGCTTTTTTGTAATAGCTTTCTGCAAGTTTATAATCTTTATTTCTAAATGCAACATCACCCAATACAATCAAAGCTTGTGTATGAGATTTATCAATATCAACAGATTTTAGCGCATAATCCTGAGCTTTTTCAAACTCTTTCAAATCAAAATAAACTTTTGCAGTCAAGGCATAAACTTCCTTATTGATATTTTTTTTGCCGGAAATTGAAGACTGTAAAACCCTCAATGCCTTATTCAATTGATTTTCATCATAGTAGTAATAAGCCAGATGGTATTTTTTCCAGTAATCATTTTTAGCAGACTTATACAAAATATACTGTTGAGAAGAATGCAATTCTTTATCAAAAACTACAGTATTAATATCCTTAGTCTTCAAGTCTTCAAGAGCTTTTAAGCCTTCTTGCGGTTTATTTGATTGAGCTAAAATTTCAGCTCGCAAACGTTTGTAATTGATATTCTTTGGATTTTTATCAATTGCAATATCAATTGATTTAACTGCTTGTTTAATATCACCATTTTTCATTGAACCAAAAGCGACAAGATAATTTGCGTAATCCGAATCATTCAATAGTGATGATTGTTTCATAAGTTCAGATGTAGCTTCACGACTTTGGTCATTGTACATAATATTTGAATAAATTTCAGCAAGATACATTTGATCTTTGTGAGTTAACTTGCAATTCGGGAAATAATAATTTTTTATATCCTCTTCTAATAGAGAAGAAATCTCTTCGTCTTTAATCTTTGACATTGCAAGTTCTGACAAACTAAAAAATCCGATAGATGCCATGTCATGAGTCAAACGCATATAGATATAATCACTTGGCATAACATTATCAATCAACATTCTAAAATCTTGATATGAAGAACGAACATTTGCCTGCATAAATTTATCCATAGCAATTGTATATTGATTTTTTATGGCATTACGAGTAAGCGACCCTTTTTTTAGTTCAAAAGATGGCAAATTCACATGTTCTTGATAAGTTGACGGATTTGCATCTAACGGATTGACCGGAGCAATTCCGTTCATATTGATTGCGAAACACTGATTAACCGTAAAGACCGAAACAAATAAAGAAAGGACAAGATATTTTTTCATTAAACCATATCCTCCTCTTTTGGTTCATAACTACCTAAATAATATTTGTTGAACAATTCTAACAAATGTTTTTGTTCATCAGTAGGACTTTCGATATTTACAAACCTGTAAATAGCCATCAAATCGTACCGTTTCAAGAATTCTTCGTCTTTCGGTTCAATTTTTCCGTGTGATTCAGATAAGAATACTTTGACAATTTTGTCAGTCGAAATTGACATAAATACATCAACCAAATTTTTATCGAAATGAGAACCTGCACCTTTCATCAAAATATCTAAGACATTAGCAATCGGCATTTTGTCACGATAGTGTCTTTTAGAAGTAATCGCATCAAACACATCAGCAACAGCTAAAATTCTACCGCCAAGAGTAATTTCTTCACCTTTAAGATGTCTGTAATAACCCGTACCGTCCCATTTTTCGTGATGAGAACAGGCCATTTCGGTAATAATTCTAAAATCAGGTGACATATAAATTTTGTTCAAGATATTGTGAGTAATTCTAACGTGTTCTTGAATATGTTTATACTCTTCATCAGTAAGTTTTCCGTCTTTTTGTAAAACAGAATCTCTAATACCGATTTTACCGATATCGTGAAGAATTGCGGCTTTTTCAAGCAAACTTTTATCCTTCGCATTCATACCCAGTGCATCAGCCAACAATATTGAATACAACTTAACTCTGGTTGAATGACCTGCGGTAATCTTATCTCTTGCATCAATTGAAGTCGCTAGAGTATCAATGAAACTTTCAAATAGTAACTTTTGCTCACGGTAAAGTTGCAATTGTTGGTCGAACAATTGAGCATTTTCTAAAGCAATACTTGCACTTCCGCCAATTGCGATTAATAAATCTTCATCATTTTTCGTAAATATGCCATCAATTTTGTTGATAACTTGAAATGCACCAATAATTTCACGATTATTGTTCATAATCGGCATACATAAAATTGTTTTCGTTCTGTAGCCTGTTTTTGTATCAACTTCCGGATTGAATCTCGGGTCGTTATAAGCATCAACAATATTAACTGTTTCGCCTGTTTTTACAACATAACCGGCTAAACCCTTATCTGCAGGGAATCTTATTTCTTGACTTGAATCAAGACCCAACGCAACTTTTGACCACAATTCATCGGTATCTTTATCCCAAAGAAAAACCGTACATCTATCAGCTTGAATAGCATTTTTAGTTTCTTCGGCAATTACTCTCAACAATTCGTCAATATCAGTTAGTGCCGTAATTGAACGGCTGATTTTAACCAATGATACCAATGGGTCACTTTTTGTAGGAAGTGAATAATCCATACCGTTTTGAAGTTGTCTAATTCTTGTATTTATATTATCAGCAAGAGAATATTTATCCTCTTCTGATGATAATTTCAGGGCATTGTTGTAATGGATAATCGCAATATCCTTATTGTTTTCTGCAAAATTTATATTGCCTAAAACCAATTCGTTAATCAATTGTGCGGTAATACTGTTTGTGCGGTTAGCCATAAATGTCGCATCTTGTGTTAAAGCAAGACTGCTTTCGTAATCAGATTTGTGTAGAGAATAGTTCAAAAAAGCAATCAAACTCAAAGAGATTGAAATCCCTTCATTAAAATTTTCACTCTTGAAAATATCATAAGCCGAATTCAAAGAAACTTCCGCATCTTCGTAATTTTTTTCATCAAAAAAGCTCAACGTTTTGCGAATTAAATTCTCTGCCTCTTCTGTTTTTAGATTACTTTCTACCATTTTATTTACCCTTTAATATATTATATAATATTTTTTCAAGAAATTCAAATATTTTTTTGTAGAGAGTTGAGGTGAGGGTTTAATATTATTTGTTTGGAGGGTATTCAATTTCCACTCTCTGATTAGGGAGGGGGTAACAGTTATTTTTCCCTCCCTCCTACGTGGGGGGAGGACTAGGGACACTAGTTGAACCGGCGAAGTATGAACCGAGTGAAACTGCGTGCCGTATGGCTGAGGGGGTAAAAAGGAGTGAAAAAGCACAAAATGTCCACCCCTTGCGGGAGGACCGAAATCTTTGATTTCGAGGAGGGGCTTTATTCCCTCGCCCCTTGTGGGAGAGGGGTGGGGAGAGGGGGAAAGTACACGAGTGTTCACGACGTCACTTCGTAATGGTTTCCTTGCTATTTGCTCAGCTTGTTTCCTCGTAATGACAGCTCTTTTTTGCATGTCATTACGAACGGGTAATAATGTAATTATAGTTGAATTATTGAAATAATCACCAGTGTAGTAATCCATTACAAGTACCACCATTGCTTAGCTTGTTAGGGATTACGACGTCACTCCGTATATCTTTTTATTTTTAAACCTCACACCTCAATAAAACTCTTTGTGCGCCCAATTATCAGCAGTCTTACAAAGTTCACCATGGTTGGTAGCATAACTACGTGCGTAGCATATTATCCATTACCTGAATGATGAAAAAATTATATAAAATGCTACATTAAAAATGTAGAACTATATATGAAAGGTTTTAATATGGCTGATACTCTTAAAGCACTAAAATGTCCGGCTTGCGGTAAAGATATGGAAAAAGTGTTTATTCCTAACCTCGGGATAAATCTTGATATTTGTACCGATGGTTGTGGCGGAATCTATTTCGACAACAGAGAATTTGAACGATTTGATGAAAAAGATGAAGATATTTCTAAAATCTTAGAGAAAATTTCAGGGAAAGAATTTGCCCCTGTTGACCAATCTCAAACTAGAATCTGTCCAAATTGTGGTACTAAAATGGTTAAAAATAGTTCAAGCATTCATAAGAAAATTGAAGTTGATGATTGTTATTCTTGTGGTGGAAAATTCCTTGATAACAATGAGCTTCAAAAAATTAGAGAAGAATATGACACTGCAGAACAAAGAGATGAAGACATTTTGAAATTTGTCTACCAAGAAGTTGGCAGAGAATTGGCTGATGTTGACCAAAGATATTCTGAAACAATCACTAACAGAACAAAAATCCAATCAATTTTCTACAAGTTATTAGGAATGTAAGTTTTTGAACACTCTCCCTTATTTTAAGGACGAGGGAGAAAATGTTCAGAATGCAATATTAAAATAATCTGACAAATCTGCTAATTCTCGGTAATAACCGGATTGCAGAAGTTCATAAAAACGATTACAAGCTTGAGGGGCTAAATCTTGAACCGTACAAGGAGAAAGATACAGTCCCTCAACTAGCCTTGCAAATAATTCTGTCGGCTTTTTATAATACTTTTGGAGTTTATTTATTCTGGCTGAAATCCGAGATTGTCTTTTTTGCATTGATTTTAAACGGATATATGCCACAAATTCTATTGGCATATCACAAAAATCTCGTTCAATATTATCAATCGAATAAACATCAACCTTTTTAAAAAATACTCCGGTCACAAGTTTAACTCTATCGTATTTCAACAAATACCGTGCATTAGACTTTTTTATATATCTGTCAAATTCTTTGAACTTTTTAGAACGCATAAATTTTGGGTATCCATCTTTAATAATTTTTTCATACTCCAAGATTTTAGACTTGATAATCTTTTTATGTGCCAAAAGTCTTTCACACTTTGAATGCGAATCAACAAAATTCGTAACGTTAATTAACTCTTTTTCATATATTGAAACCTCATTACTATCAAACAAAACTTCCAAAGTCCCGCCAGTCTTTTCCATAAAAGGTTCAATCTGCGAATGAACATAATGAGCAAATTCGTGCAAAAGAGTCGGTATAGTTCTTTCCGGTGGAATATTTTTAGATATATCAATGCGTTTTTTCATATAAAAGCCTTGATGTCCACGAGCCTTTGTGGACGTGTGAACTTCAAGCCCCAAACTTCTGAAATATCGTATAAGTTCTCTTTCGTTCTTCTGCATATTTTTATTATATAGCGCTTAAAAATCTTATATTATTAACTTTTGTAACAAATAAAACAAGTTTTGAAATTAGATAACATTTATATACTTTATATATATGAAGACATTAAATAGACACGAGAGATATTAAGAAGAGAGCAAAGATTAAATTCCGTTTAGATAAAAGAGAGAAAATTCTAATTCCTATTCCTAATTCCTAGAAAAATTTACCCCGCAAACAAGCGGGGCTTTTTTTTAAATCTTTAATCCATTTTCTTCGCAATATGCAAGAAGTGTAGATTTTTGTTTGTCTATGCATTCTTTCATATACGGATTTTTAGTTTTTGTCATGATTATTTCAAGAGCTTTATCATACATTTTGGAAGAACCTTTTAGCAATTCCAATTGGTTTTGCGCTTGAACTGACCCAATATCCTGATAATATCTGCCATAAAGCAAATACAATTGAGATAACAATTCATTCAAACTATATTTCTTCGCTAAAATTATTGCAGATTCAATATGAATTTTTGCACTTTCAAAATCTGAAATTGTGATGTAAGCAATTGCAATAACTTTCTTCAACAACACAATAAAATAAGTATTATTTATACGAGGATTTTGCGCAATTTCCAAAGCTTGATTTGCAATCTCTAGAGCATTTCTCGGATTTTCGGTAACAATTGTTGCTTCTGAAATCAAGTACCAAGAAAGCAATGCCCCGAGTGCCATTTTTTCATTCGCAAAATATGTAATTTGTTGATTATAAATATCAATAGCATGTCTTGCTTGTTGTTCATCTTTGAAAATCTTACCAAGAAGAACTTTCAAAATATTTTTAGTAAAATTATCTCCGGTATTATTTGCAAATGTCACAGCATCAAACAACTGTTCTCTCAAATTTTCATAATCTTTTTGAATAAATTTATTAATAATTACAACAAGATTCCATCGGGAAATTGTTCTGCTATCCATAACATCTGCCCGATAGTTACTGTTTACACCATCTAAGATTTCATTAGAAGTTGCAATATCACCTTTCATTGTGTTTGCGTAAGCCAATACAAGTTTTGCTTTACACATCAACAATGGGTCATCGATTTTATGTTTTTCAATAATTTCAAAGAAAGTCGTCAAAACTTCAAATGAGCGGTCATTCCCTTGCAAAGTTAAGGCTGTCGCAAGTTCTAAATAAACTCTTAACCAAGTATCATACAAAAATCCCAACGGAATAGATTTGCTCAATTTCGGCTTAGCAAGATACGAACTGATAACCGGCATAATGTCATTATCAATTAGATTTATAACTTCGCCACAATTTCCAATATCAATAAGTGATGATAATTTTGTTGTTTTTAAAATCGCTGTTTCGATTTCTTGACCTGATTTCATTTTTTTCAAAACATTGTCAACACATTCAACATCACCAAAATAATTGCCTGTTTTTTTGCAACACAAAGCAAGATAGCCTAAAAGTTCAATTTCTTTAACTTCATCATTTTTAGCTTTCGCATTAGATATTGCGTCCGGCAGAAAGTCTAAAGCTTCTTCAGGGTCGTACTCCGTCAAAAGTTTTCCTAAACGTTCACTGATATTGTATCGAATGTTCAGGGTTTCATTCTCATTGAATTCGTTAAGAAGTGCCAAGCATTGCTTTTGCGCAATTACGTATAAATTCACGTCCCCAACATAAGATGCCAGTCGTGTTGTTTTTGTCCAAATGTCAAAAGCCATTCGGTTTTCTTTAAGATTATGTGCAATCATTGCCATCGTCGCATTAGTGTTTAGGTTAAACACGCTGATTGCTTTCCCGATTTTTACATTTAAATCTTCAAAAGAAATATCAAATGAAATACTTTTCAGAACAGTTTCCCACAACAAAAGATTGTTAAACTCATAGCAAACATCATTGTATGGTCTTACAAAATTTGATTTAACAAGATACAACATTATGTCATTGAATTTTTGAGTTTTATAACCAAAAATCTCTTTCAAAAGCGCAAGATTGATTCTGTCTCCCAAAATTGCCGCTCCGCATAAAAGTTTATAAGCTTCATTGTTATTTTTATTGAGAATTGCAAGTCTTGCCTTGATTAGTTCAGAAAAACTACTCGGCAAAATAAATGCTTTATCGGAAATTTGACAATCAAAAGAATAATTTATTGCCTGTTCGACAAAAGCGGGATTTCCATTGCTCTTGTTAAAAATCACTTCCTTTTCTCTAGTGGTCACATACTTTCCGACTTCGCCTTTAAAATCAATAGTTTTAGATAGTTCAGCAGGAGTTAGTGGTGCGATATGAACATCTACATAAGACTTTATGTCTTTGTCATCAAATCCAAAAAATCCGCTAATCGGACGGTGTTCATTATAGATTGCTATGAATTTCAAATTTTTCCAGTTTTCATTTTTTTGCATAAAATGAGTTAGAAATTCAATTGAAAAGCCATCTATAAAATCAAAATTATCAATAACAAAAATAAATCTACCGGTTTGAGCAAAAGCATCAAACACTTTCATCAAAACATTGTAAGTCATTTTTTTATTGATAATAATATCTTCATAGTTCCCATCTTGAGAATTATATAAGAAATTTATGAATAATAAAATTTCACTGCTATTCAAAAATTGAAATTCATTGCTAAAAAATTTAACCGCATCAGACTGCATTTCTTCGTTATTCACACAGAAATTAGGTAGCCTGAAAAGATTCAATAGCATATCTTGAATTACTCCCCCGGGGGTTAATTGGGTAAGTTGAGTACATTTGCCAATACACCATTGGAATTTATCTTTTTCAAATTTTTCTATCAACTTAAACAAAAGAGTACTTTTCCCAACTCCTTTATCTCCGGTTATAGAAAAAATCTTTTCATCTTTTGAACAAATACCATCAACTAGGACATCAAAGGCTTGCTTTCGGGAATAAAATTTTGGTTTAAATTCCAAATTAATTGTTTTATTTTCTTCTTTTTGCTTTTTAGGGTTATTAGTTTTTTGTGCAGGTTGACCGAATGGAAGTCCACATTTTCTACATTTTACAGCACTTGGGAAATTCACACTGTTGCAGTGTTGACAAACTTTCAATAATTCTTGCCCGCATTTTTTACAAACAAAATTTCCCACAGGATTTACGGTATTGCAATGACTACACAGCAGACCAACACGAGTCTTGCAATAAGGACACTTTAGAGAAGATTCTGAGATATTTTTTTTACAAACCGGACATTTCATATTAAAAACTTTTAACCAAGAATATCTTTTACTTTTTCCATCAATCTGTATAATCTTTTTGAGATTTCAGACTGAGAAAGACCAAGTTCTTCAGAAATTTCTTTCTGGGTCATGCCTTTATCATATCGCAAAGTATATATCTGTAAGTAGTTTTTGTCAGGGTGTTCACTATCAATGTTTTTAATTGTTTTTGCAACAAAATCAAGGATTTCTTTTTGAATAACAATTTCTTCCGGAGTTTCCGGTAATTGAACATTTGAATAGCTAATATAAACATCTGAATAATCAATATCACTTTGAGGAGCAAGAACTTCTCTTGTAGACATATAGCCGGCTCTTGTTCGTCTTAATCTTCCGGAATCCTTTAAAACATTGACTATAGAGGTTGTCGCAACACGTTTAAGATAAGCTTCTAAAGTAGCCTCCGTGTCTATTGCATTAAGAATAGCAACAGAACGTTTGCATGTTTCATTGAAGAAATCATCAAACAAATCCTCATTGTTAGGATATTTTCGATCACTTTTAATAATCTTGCTAATTAAATCTATCTTATCCTGTGTTAAATCCACACTACTCTTCCTCAAGTCTGTTCAAAGATATTATAGCATAATTAGAAATAAATTTTAAGTATCACTGTAGTACTTTCGTCATTTCCTATGCTATGAGGGGCTTTGAGCACTCTTAGAGTTTGGTTAACAGTTTGTAACACAATGTTATCTATTTGAGCAGAACCACTTGATAAAAGAATTTTGGAATCTTTAAATGTCCCGTCTTTATCAAATAAGATACTAACTCTAACTTGATCAGAATAAGCATAATCCGTTGCAAGCAACAAATCACTTGTCAATGACAATTTCAAACTCTTACCTGCAGATTGAAAATATTGCCTGAAATTAGCATTATATGAAACGTAATCAGGAACTTCCCAAGATACTTTACGAACGTCAATATATGAAGTTGCAGGAATTGAATTTTTAGATTGAGTCGGAGTTTGTGCAACAGTTTTCGGAAGTGCTGCTTGTTGTTGCTTTTTAACAGGTGTTGCAATCGGATTTGTATTATCCATATTTACAACATTACTTTGATCGACATTTAGAGTATTAGCTTCGCTCACTCCATTATCAGAACTTGTTGGAACAGCATCATCTGTAATTGGTTCCGGAGCTTCATCACTTGGTTTCTTAACCATTTTTGAAATAGAGAAGCCAATTATACCAACAATAATAATTGAAATTAAAACTCCAACAATACCTAATCCCATGCCTAAACCGACTTTGCCACCTTGCTGGTTTCCACGAGTTAATCTTCCCGGATTTTGCAACATTGTAGAATTTTCAGAATTTTCATCATACAAATCTTCTAACTGAGCAGGACCCTCCGGTTGTAATTGGATTTCAGGATTGTTGATATCAATTTCAATTTCACGAGGAGCAAAATCCATATCAGAAATTACAGTTGAATTTTCTACAACATTGAAGCTTTTTTCTTCCGATTGCGGTTCTTGAATAAACTCTTCATCTGATAGCTCCTCGATAGGTGTCAAACTTTCAACATCTTCTTGTTGAGGAGTTTCACTAATAATTTCATCATCATTTTGCTGAATAGGTTCAACATCTTGCAAATCATCATAATTTGGTTCTTCAAGCCAATCTTGATTTTGAGCATTATTTTCTTCCGTATTTTCAACTTCTTCAATTGTTTGAAGTTCTTCATCTATAGGAGTTTCCAGTGCTGGAAAATCTTCTTGAATTTCATTGATATCATCTTTGATTGGAGTTTCTTCAACAGGAGAACTTTCCTCTAGCTCATCTAAAACAGAATCTAAATCTGTAACATCTGAATCCTCTTCTGTTTGAGACTCAGGTTCAGAAATCATATCTTCTGTCTGTTCTGTCTGTTCTGTCTGTTGAGCAGCCGCCTCTGTTGTATCTTCAAAATTGAAATCATCGTCTAATGTTAAAGTTTCGTCTTCATTAGGAGAAACTTCATCAATTGTCAAATCTTCAACATCTGAAGTAATATTTTCTTCAATAATAGGTTCACCGGCAGGTTCTTCTTCAACAGAATTTTCAACTGGAGTCAAATTCTCTTCTAACGTAGGTTCAACAGAAGCAATATCATTGTCCAATGTCAAATTATCATCAAGAGTTAAGTCATCACCCACATCTAAATCAGGCAAAGAACTATCATCTAATGTCGGTTCTTCTAACGGTTCGATATTTTCAATATCTTCATCTTTTTTATTTTCATCTCCATTTGGAGTTGAATTTTCTTGCGATTGACTATCGGAATCATCAGACATTAAATCGTCTGCAAAATCATCGTCCAATGTTAATTCATTTTCAGCAGAAGTTGAAAGGTTATTCCCATCAGCCGAAACATCATTATTATCAATAACAAAATTTCCGGTATTCATATTGAAATCAATCAAATTTTCTTCGTGTGGTTTCTCATTTGAAAAATTGATGTCTAAATTATCAATAGAAGATGTGCCATCATCATTGATTGTAAAACTTGTCAAATCAGGCAAGTCCATACCTTTATCCTCTTCACACTCACTCAATTTTTCTTCCAAATTTTGAACAGGTTTTGTTGGAGATTCAACTTGTGACAAGTTATTCAAATCAACAATTCCCTCTGTATTTTCTTCAACATGATCTAATTCAACAGAATCCATTTGACCAAGATCAATAACCTCCTGTTCTATATTTTCGTTATAACCTTTTGGTGTTGTATTAACTTTTTGAAGAGAATCTAACTCTGTTGGAGAATCAAATTGTCCGGACTGTTCAGCCTCAATGTTTGCTTCCATTTTTGCAGCAGATAAATCGTAAGCCGCAATATTTTCCGGAACATCTGCAGTATTTGTTTTGTTTTTAGCATAATCAATTCTATCTAAATGTTGTTGTTGGTTTTCAAGATTTTTGTTAATCAAATCTTTCACAATATCACCGGAAATTCCAGCCAATTTAATTGCATCTTTTGATGCCGCCATTACATTTGAAGCAGTTTCAACAGTGGAAGCAGTTTGAGAAGCTGCGGCAATTGTACCTGCCGTTGCAGTAGCTTCGACAGTTTTTTCCATTGTCTTTTTAACAGCAGAACTAATAGCATCTTCTAAAGTATTTTCGCTTTTTTCCTCTGTTTTTGGCTCTTCATCTTTTGGTTTTGTCGGTTCATCATCTTCTTCTAAACTCAACAAATAATCACTTGCGTCAAGTTCTTGAGTTGACTCTTCTTTAGGTAATTCTTTTTCTTCCGGCTCAAGCGGTTGAACTTCAGCATCTTCAACATCGTTTTCAACAGTTTCTGGTTTAGTTTCTTCAACAGGCTCTTCTTGTTCAACTGTTGACTCTTCATCATCTTCCATATTGAAGAATGATTCATCTAAAATCATATCTTCTGTATCATTTGTTGGTAATTCAATTTCGTCATTAGAAATTTCTTCTTCTATTTGAGGTTCTTCTTTTTGGACTTCTTCTTGTTCGGAATCTTCTTCAACAGGTTCAACTGTTTCTTCTTCGGCTGTTTCGCCTGTAGTATCTTCAATAACTTCTTTTGTTTCATCTTCAATTGGAGTTTCTTCAGAAGTCTCAAGCATTTCTTCTACACTATTGTTCTCGTCTTCAGAATTCACAACATCTGCTTCAATAACATTATCAATCACTTGTGGTTCCATACTTGAACCCACACTGTATAGCAGTGTTTCAAAATTATCAAATTCTAAAACACTATCTCTCAATTCATCACTATGCAAAAGCAAATTCAACAACTCTTTTTGCTCTTCATCGGTAATATTGTGATCCGCCATTGAAATTGATAACTCTCGACCTCTCAACATATCGTCTTGAGAAATACTACGAGAGGTCATGCCTGCAAAATCTTTTACAAATTTTGTAAATGTTTGAGGAGTAGATAATTTTTCTTTTTCAATAAAATAATATTCACTATTTTGATTTTTCTTATTGATAAGTTTTGGAGCAAAATAGCCTAAAAATTCGACATAAGTAAAATCTTTAGATAATTTTAAAACAGCATAAATATCAGGAACAAGATTTAATTCAAAATGGCTTTTTGGAATAAATATTTGATTTTCATCAAAAATAACTCGAACATCAATATGAATATTAGGGAGTTGAATATCTGAGATGTCAATCTTTTCCAAAATTTTAGAAATTGAGTGTAAATTATGAATATCATTTACATTAACACCCTCAGATGATAAATATTTCGTAATAAGTTCTGCCCCCAAAGCATTGATATATGCTCTGTTTTTAATACTTCCTGTTACAAAACTTTTAGACATAAATTCCGCTTCTGTCTTATTTTCCTGTTCTATATATATTAATGCTTCTTGTTTTCCTGCCATTTTTAATTCTCTCCTCCTACATAGGTACAGATGACACGAGAATTTAAAATATTCCAAAAATATTGTAAATTTTTGTAACGAATATTCACAAAACCCTAATATTAAGTCAAAATTAACATATAAAGTGTTTTATTAAGAGAGTGTAGGTATGTATTTATAAGGAGGTTTTCTCATGATGATCAATGCAATCTCAGGTGTTAGATTTCGTGGTGCGGAACAAGCTGCAACAATTAATCCGTTAGAAAGACCAGGCAAATATGCAAAACCAGAAACTCCACCGGAAGCACCGACAGAGAAAAAATCAGGAAGCGGAGGTAAAACTTTAGCTAAAACTGTTGTAGGTTTAGCAGTAATCGCAGGAGCATTAGTTGCATTGCCAAAAGTATTACCAAATATTATTAAAGCCTTACCAACTGAAGAATTAGCAAATGCAGGCATTATGGATAAAGCGGCTCACTACTTGGCAAAAGCAGGTGAATTCATCGGTAAATATACTTACGAACCAATCAAAAATTTAATCGCTAAAAACTAATTAAATAAAAAGAGAAAACCATTAAATATACAAAAGGCGGTGAAAATTTTCATTTTCACCGCCTTTACAATTTAAAAAGTAATCAATAACAATCACAAAATGATTATTACATCATACCGCCCATGCCTCCCATACCTGCCATTGCAGACATATCAGGAGCTGCAGGTTTTTCTTCAGGAATTTCAACTACGGCAGCTTCTGTTGTCAATAGCATTGAACCAACTGATGCTGCGTTAATCAATGCTGATCTTGTAACTTTTGCAGGGTCAACAATACCAGATTGGAACATATCTACATATTTGCTATTTAATGCATCGTAGCCGTATGCTCCGTCTTTTTCAAGAACACAATCGACAACCACATCAGCTTTAGCACCTGCGTTACGAGCAATTGATCTAAGTGGTACATCTAATGCTGCGGTCAAGATTTTGAAACCAACTTTTTCATCATCTGATTCAAAGTCGATAGTGTCAAGTTTAGAATTCAATTCTTGTTGAACTCTTAACAATGCAACACCGCCACCAGGAACAATACCTTCTTCATTTGCAGCTCTTGTTGCATTCAATGCATCTTCAATTCTAAGTTTTCTTTCTTTCAATTCAACTTCAGAAGCTGCACCAACTTCAATTACTGCAACACCACCTGATAACTTAGCAGCTCTTTCTTGCAATTTTTCTTTATCATATTCTGAATCAGAAGCTGCAATTTGATTTTTAATCAAGTGAATTCTTTCTTGAACTGCTGCTTTTGTTTCATCACCGACAACAATTGTAGTTTCGTCTTTAGAAACAGTTACACGTTTTGCTTTACCAAGCATTTGAGTTGTAACGTTTTCAAGCTTGATACCAAGTTCTTCAGTGAACATTTCACCACCGGTTAAAATAGCGATATCTTCAAGCATTGCTTTTCTTCTATCACCAAATCCAGGAGCTTTAACGGCTACAGCTCTCAAAACTTTTCTCATTGTATTAACTACTAATGTTGCAAGAGCTTCACCCTCAACATCTTCTGCAATCAACAATAATGATTTGCCATCACGAGCAACTTGTTCTAATAATGGAACTAAGTCGGAAATCAAATTGATTTTCTTGTTGCAACAGAATACATAAGCATCTTCCAATACAGCTTCCATTCTTTCCGGATCTGTAACAAAGTATGGTGAAATATATCCTTTATCAAATTGCATACCTTCAACAACTTTCAAGTTAGTACCGAAAGATTTTGATTCTTCAACAGTGATAACACCATCATGACCAACTTTTTCCATTGCTTCAGCAATAAGTTCGCCGATTTCTTTGTTATTACCTGCAGAAATAGCAGCAACTTGTGCAATTTCTTCTTTTGTATTAACAGGTCTTGACATAGATTTAATTTTTTCTACAGCAGCTTCAACAGCTCTATCAATACCACGTTTCATAGACATTGGGTTAGCACCAGCAGTCAAGTTTTTCAAACCTTCACGAACAATTGCTTGAGCTAGTACAGATGCTGTTGTTGTACCATCACCTGCAATATCATTTGTTTTAGATGATACTTCTTTCAACAATTGAGCACCCGAATTTTCCAATGCATCTTTTAATTCGATTTCTTTTGCAATAGTAACACCGTCGTTAACAATTTGAGGAGCACCGAATTTCTTAGTCAAAATTACGTTTCTACCTTTTGGCCCAAGTGTAACCTTAACGGCATCTGCTACTGCATCAATACCTTTAAGAAGAGCTTTTCTAGCTTCTTCGTCAAAAATAATACGTTTTGCCATTTTATTTTTCTCCTTTTTACAATCAAAATTTATAGTTTAATCAATTTATTCAACAATTGCTAAAGCATCTTTGATAGAAAGAATTTTGTATTCAACACCATCAACTTTAACATCTGTTCCTGAATATTTCGCATAAAGAATAGTATCACCAACTTTAACGTCCATTGGTTCTCTTTCACCTTTTTCGTTCATCTTACCAAGACCAACCGCAACAACTTCACCTCTTTGAGGTTTTTCTTTAGCGCTATCCGGAATAAAAATTCCGCCTGAAGTTTGTTCAGTTTCTTCTACAACTTTAATAACAATTCTGTCGCCTAACGGTTTAATCATAATAACTCTCCTTTTCCTTTACTGGTAACTCTGAAATTGTTTCAGATTCTCTGAGATTAAAGCTTCTGAAATAATTTCAAGCTAAAATCTTTCACAGTACATTTATATAACGAATTTTGCAATTTTTCGTAAAAGTTAAGGAAAAATTAATTATTTAGTAAAAAACATTAAGATTTAATTTATTTTCATCAAATCAGCGACAGAAACATCTAAAATCACGGCTATATTTCCCACTTAACAATAAATGTTCCTCTCAATGACATGACTTTTTCACATTTCATTACGAGGAAACAAGTAGGCCAGCGTTGCCACGCCGACACACAAAAACATATCGTGTTGCAATGCCAATCTACATTTTGCTGAAGAAAATTGTTGTTGTTAGTGTACAAATTTTTATACGAAGTGACGTAACAATTCATTGCACTCGGAGATTCTAAATTATGACACCCCTCCTCGAAATCAAAGATTTCGGTCCTCCCGCAAGTGGAGGACACTTTGTGCTTTTCATTTGCCCACTCTCCCTAACCCTCTTCCACAAAGGGACGAGGGAATAAATTAAAATATAATGAACTTTTCACCCACCATTCACCGAAATAACACCTACTTCATTCTTTTAACAATATCATTTGTAATATCGTCACCTCCGGAGATAACCATACCAGTCGGAAGAACAAGATTATAATTAGATTTTTTTGCTTCGCTTGAAATCATTGATTTAATTTTGTTATTAATCACAGTAATCTTTGAATTGTATTCTTCGTCCATATCAAGTTTCTTTTGCTCAATCTCTTTACGGTAATTTGTTTCCATTTGCAAAGCCTTATTTTTATCAGATTCATTAACAATTTCATTCTGAGCTTTTGAAATCAATGTATTTAATTCTTCCATCTTCTTATCTTGAGATTGCTTTAAAGACTGAATTTCCGGCGAACTTGTCAAAATAGTCGAAACATCAACAACTGCAACTTTATATCTTGGAAAAGATACAGCGGCATCATTTATGTTATAACCCACAAAAAATACTAAAACACACGCAATAATAAACCAAATATTGTTTTTCATTATATTCCCTAACCTTTCTGAGTACTAAAATATTAGACTTTTTTAAGAAAAAATTTAATACCTGATTGGCTAAAAAAAATATCCCCCTCATTGGGAGATATTGAATATTAGGAAAATAAAAATGTAAACAAAAAGGAAATTAAGGAATCTTATTTATTATGCAAAAATGCTTTTCAATGATTCAACATTGCGTTTTTCTTCTTTCTTAGAATTACCCATAAGAAGTTCGCCGTGATAAAAAGGATTTGAACCATCTCTGTCTTTAGAAGCCGCTGCAGAGAAAATGCTGATGAAATGAGTTGCAGAATTTGTTTCAGTTGCCTTTTGAGTTTCTGTAACAACTTCATTCACTGCAGGCATATACTTTCCATCAACTTTGTTTGTAATTGCTGCTTGTGAATTTAAATATTGAATAGATTTTAAAGCTGTTTCATTAAAGTTGTATTGATAAGCATTGTTCATTGCAATTTGTTTTTGAACAGATGTATCAATTTTCCCTTGGTATAAGTCAACACCTAATTCTACAGGTTTTGCAACGTTAATTTGTTGAGTTGTTGTAGCATTAGTATATTGGGAATTTTTTTGAGCGGCACGACGTAAAATCTCTTGAGATACATCTTTTAATACAGAAGTATCAATGCCTTTCTTGTATAATGAATTGTAATTTACATTTAGACTCATTAGACTTATCCCTTTGTTTCCTTACAAATATGTATTCGGAATATTTAAAAAAAACTTTAGGACATGCGTAGTAGTTGTTAATATTTTGTTACATTGGGACACAAAGTTTTAGAATTGGGTATTTTACATAGTTTATTTTTAAGATATAATCAATACTATGAAAACTAGAGAAAACGTAAGAAATTTTTGTATAATTGCCCACATTGACCATGGAAAATCAACTTTAGCTGACAGACTTTTAGAAAAAACAGGTACTGTAGCTCAACGTGATATGCAAGAACAATTGCTTGATTCCATGGATATTGAACGAGAAAGAGGAATTACTATTAAGTTAAATGCTGCCAGAATGAATTATAAAGCATCTGACGGTAAGGATTATGAATTAAACTTGATTGATACTCCCGGACACGTTGATTTTTCTTATGAAGTATCCAGATCTTTGGCAGCTTGCGAAGGGGCTTTACTTATTGTCGATGCAACACAAGGGGTTGAAGCCCAAACATTGGCAAATGTTTATTTGGCTATTGAACAGAATTTGGAAATTATTCCTGTTATTAATAAAATTGATTTACCGTCCGCTGATGTTGAACGAGTAAGACAAGAAATTGAAGAAATTTTAGGAATTGACGCATCAATGGCGATTCCTGTAAGTGCTAAAACCGGTATTGGTATAGATGATGTTTTGGAAGCCGTTGTAAATTATATTCCGGCTCCTGTTGATAATTCTGACAGACCATTAAGAGCATTGGTTTTTGATAGTGTGTATGACCAATACTTAGGAACAGTTTGTTATTTCAAAGTTGTTGACGGAAGTATTTCTGTTGGAGATAAAGTTCGATTTATGGCTTCTAATAAAGAATATGAAGTTGTTGAACTCGGATATCAAACACCTGCGAGAAAATCAGTTCAAAAATTGACTTGCGGAGATGTTGGATATTTTGCAGGTTCAATTAAAGAATTAACTCGTTTTGTAGGTGATACAATTACAAACGTTGAAAATCCGGCTTCTGAACCACTTCCGGGGTACAAAGAAGCTTTACCAATGGTATTTTCAGGTATGTATCCGGTTGATAATGAAGATTATGCAGACCTTAAAGAAGCACTTGAGAAATTGAAACTTAACGACAGCAGTATTACCTTTGAACCTGAAACATCAAATGCGTTGGGATTTGGTTTCAGATGCGGTTTCTTGGGTATGCTTCACATGGAAATTGCGCAAGAAAGACTAGAACGAGAATACAATCTTTCACTTGTTACAACTGCTCCATCTGTAGTTTATAAAGTTCACAAAACAAATGGAGAAGTTGTTGAAATCGACAATCCGTCAAATCTTCCGGCTTCTCAATATAGAGATTATATAGAAGAACCTTATGTTAAAGTTCAAATTATCACTCCAAATGAATTTGTTGGAACATTAATGGAATTATCCCAAGCAAAACGCGGAATTTACAAAAACATGCACTATTTAGACAAAGTACGTGTAGATTTGACTTATGAAATTCCATTAAGCGAAGTGATTACAGATTTTTATGACCAATTAAAATCAAGAACAAAAGGTTATGCAAGTTTAGACTACGAATTCAGCGAATACAAACGCTCAAACCTTGTTAAGTTAGATATCATGCTTGCAGGAGAAGTTGTTGATGCTCTTTCTGTAATTTGTCATGAAGACAATGCTTTTTATGTAGGTCAAAAACTTACCGCAAAATTAAAAGACATCATTCCTCGCCAATTGTTTGAAGTACCTATTCAAGCAGCAGTAGGCGGAAGAGTAATCGCAAGAACAAACATTAAAGCGATGCGTAAAAACGTACTTGCAAAATGTTACGGCGGTGACATTTCTCGTAAACGTAAACTCCTTGAAAAGCAGAAAAAAGGTAAAAAACGTATGAAATCTGTAGGAAGTGTTGAAGTTCCACAAGAAGCATTCATGGCTGTTCTTAGCCTCGAGGAGGAGTAATAACTCCTTTTACAACGGCAGCCAAAGTAGCTTCCAGTCTGTTTTTTACACCAATTTTGCGGAGAATTGATGCGATATGGGCTTTTACAGTATGATCTGTAATTGCTAATATCTTAGCAATTTCTTTATTCGTTTTTCCTTGTGCAACATATTGCAAAACTTCTAATTCTCTAGCGGTTAAATTATCATTCTTAATTCTATTACTCATAAAGCGATTTATTATTTCCTCCTTTTATATACTATCATTACCTAGCCATATTACTATTAGCCAAATGGCTAGATTTGTAATACTTGTACAAATTAAAATCTCCTAAAGAGCTATGTATATAGAGGTTTTTGAAACTTTATTAAGAAATCTTAATAAACGGTTTTAAAAAGGCAATTATTTACGGGTGAAATACTTTATATATATACGAGATGGAAATCAAAAACGATAAACGGAACGGAATATCATTACACTAAGAGAGTAAGTGAGTAAACAAAGGAGATTCGACAAATGGGTTTATTAGACGGAATCAACAAAGCAGTTGGAAATAGAGTTAGCGGTCAATTATCAGCACCAAAAACGGCTAAATCAACAAAAGCTGAAACAGTAGAACAAAAACCTTTATTAAGTTTTCAAGGTAATAATTCTATTGGTAGAAAAGATTTAGATAAAATTAATCCTTATTTTTCAGTTCAAGGAATGAGTGCTGAATCTAAAAAAATTGTTGACGATACAAATAAAATGATGGAACAATTAGGTTTCAAAAACTATAAGGTTTCAGGAGCACAAGTTGAAAGTGTTACAGCAGGAGTAAACAAGACAGTACTTCCGGGAATGCAATCTGCTGAAAATGGTGCAGTTGCAGCAAACTTGACAAGTGTTCCAAAAGGGGATCTTGCAGGTGAGGAATTTTCTAAATTATTTGCACTTGGCTAAGCCATATTAAATTAAACAAGTTTACTCACAATGATTTTATAAGGTCAGTTAAAAAACTGACCTTTTGTTTTGCGAATTCCTCCAACAATTTATTAAGTAATGTAACAAAATCCATTAAAATTTAGCCAATTAATTAAAGATTATTAAACTGAATGCCGTATCTGATAATGTGAGTAAAATATAAGGAGAACCGAAAATGGCAATCAAGTTTAATGGATTCAATAGTTATAACAATTATAACTTTGCTATCGGTCAAAAAGCATCACAAGATGTTCAAGAAACTAAGAAAGCAGAAGAATCAAAGGAAATTAAAAAAAGTGAAACAACCTTTAAAGGTTTAGAGAATGAAACAGATTTATTAACTAAAAACCCACAAAGCTTATATGGTGTAAATTTCACAAAATTCAACGCAGAAGATAAAGCTTTGGCAGACAGTACAAATGCAATTTTAGCAAGCTTAGGATATTCATACAAAGTAACAGCTTCACAAGTTGCAAGTGTATCAAACGGTGTGAATAATGTTGTAATGCCATCAATGAAATTAGCAGCAGATGGCGCTGTAGCAGCAAATATTCAAGACCCTAACGGACCGTTTGCAGACCTATTCGCATAAATAAGAAAGATAGAAAACTTATAAATTTATATTTACTCACACATTTCAGACCGGCATTGACCGGTCTTTTGTTTTGTTATTATTTGAATAGAGCTTCAAATATTCCCTCTGAATAAGTCGGGTGTGCAAAGCAAACTTCTTTTAGTTTATCAATAGAAATTTCATTTTGAATAGCAATTGTAAGTTGTTGAATTAATGCAGATGCCTCAACAGACACAATATGAGCGCCAACGAGTTTGCCATTTTGAGAAAGAAGTTTTATAAACCCGTCAGTTTCTCCATCACATTGAGCTTTACCAAGAGAAGAAATCAGCACATTAGATTTTTTATATTCAGTATCTTCTAAGTCTTGTTCTCTTTTGCCAACCCATGCAATTTCAGGAGTTCCGTAAACAACCGCAGGAACTAAATCCTTGCGAAATTCAACATGCTCAATTTCTTGAATAGCTTGTTTGATTGCAAAATGTGCAAGTTGAATTTCACCGGTTACATCGCCGATATATATAACACCATCAACTTTTTCACACTCATTCGGAGTTCTTCCAACAGCAACAAGGACTATTTCCGGATTTAAAATTTCATCATTTGAAAGAATAACCGTTTTATCAGCGATTTCTTTAACAGAAGTTTGAGTATAGAATTTTATTTTGTTTGCTTTAAAAATTCTTTCTACTCTCTTAGAAACCTCAATATCAGCTAAAGGCAAAAGGTGAGATGCAAGTTCAACAACAGTTGTTTCAACACCGAAGTTTGAAAAAATTCTAGCCCATTCAATCCCAATTGCTCCAGAACCGACAATTAGAATACTTTTTGGAAGGTTAACCAAATTCAGAATATCATCTGAAGATAGGAAAAACTTATGGTCAAATTCCAAACCTTTAATTAATTTTGGAGAAGAACCTGTAGCGCAGATTATTTTTTTGCACTTAAATTTTTCATCACCTGCAGAAATTTCATTCTTAGATAAAATTTTTGCTTCTTCTCTAATAACGGTAACTTTAGAATTTTTGAGAGCAAGTTCAATACCTTTTCTCAATTTTTCAATAGTTTTGTTTTTGTGTTCAACTACTTTTGCGTAATCAAGTTTAGCACCATCTACAGTTATGCCAAAATCTTCTGAATTTTTGATACTTTTGTATAAGGTTGAAGAATGCAAAATAGATTTTGTCGGAATACAACCTTTATTAAGGCAAACACCACCAATATTTTCTTTTTCAAACAAAACAACTTTTTGCCCAAGACTTGCCCCATGAAGAGCTGCAGTATAACCGGCAGGTCCAGCCCCAACAATACCTAAATCAAATTCTTCCATTGTAAAAAATCCTTATCTTGTATAAACTCTCGGTAATCTAACTTTTAGTCTGCAAGTTAATTCATAATTGATTGTATTTAGAATTTTTGCCCAGTCATCAATTGAATGTTTTTCATCATCAAGTAACGTAATAACATCACCAACAGTTGCATCAACTCCTGTAATATCAAACATCATCTGATCCATTGTGATATTTCCGACTTGAGGAACTTCAACACCATTTAATGTTCCTGTAATTTTGTTAGACAAAAGTCTTGGAATTCCGTCCGCATAACCAAGCGGAACAGTCGCAATTGTTCTATCCCCGTGCGAAGTGAATGTGTGACAATAACTTACACCCTCTCCGTCTTTTGCGGTATGAATATTAACAATTCTTCCTTTTAAAGAAATCAATTGTTTTAATTTTGGTTTTCTGAATTCTAACCCTTGTGGGAAATCAGGATACAAACCATACAAAGCAATTCCGACTCTTCGCATATTTGTATTTGGAACATCATAACAAATTGTTCCGACAGTGTTCAAAATATGCAACAACAATCCTTTACTATCAATATTATCAATTACATTATTCCACTTTTGAATTTGTTCTTTTGCTTTATCAAGTTCTTCTGCAGCCGCAAGGTGTGAAAAAATCCCCTTTAATTCTACAAAATCACTCTTTTGAACTTTTTTAATAAAATCAACTGCAACATCTGCTCTAACACCGATTCTATTCATTCCGGTATCTATTTTTACGTGAACTTTCGGTTTAATTCCGGTTCTCTGGTAAGTTTGTTCGCATGCTTTTAAGTGTTCATCTGTGAATATAGCAATTGAAATATTATTTTTAACTGCACTTTCAATTGCCCAGACAGGAACAGCCCCAAGCACCAAAATGTCACAATCAATTTTTGCCTGTCTTAAATCTACACCCTCATCAATAGATGCGACTCCAAGCATGTCAATTCCACTTGCCAAAACAGTTGGAGCAAGCATGGTTGCACCGTGTCCATAAGCATCAGCTTTTACAACACCAAGAAGTTTAACACCTTGTGGTACGTTCTTTTTAATCTCTCTAATGTTATTTTCTAAATTTGAAATATTTATTTCTACCCAAGCATCTCTGTGGATATTTATATTTGTTTGTCTTGTATTTTTCATAGCAGTATTAGTATATGACAAAATTATGTTATCAGCAAATTTTTTAACTAAATCAATTTTTTCAGCTCTTCTTCAACCGGATTGAAGACGCTGTCCCAATCCCCATGATCACGTTGTCTAAATATCTTCACACTGTCATACCAATCACAATGCGTCAAATCATCATGCCAGCGCCAATTGTAAATATATGGTAGCAACACCCAACAAGGCTTTATCATAGCACCTGCAAGGTGTGCAAGTGAAGTATCATTACAGATTACCAAATCCATATTTTCAATAGCGCCTGCAGTATCTGAAAAATTAGAAAAAGTTTTGCCCAAATCAATTACATTATATTTATCTTTAATTTTTTCAAACTCTTCTGAACCGTCAAATGTTTGACAAGAATAAAATTGAGTATTAGGGAGTTCAAAAAGTCTAAAAAAGTCTTCAACCTTCAAAACTCTTTCCTTGTCATAGAAAGTATTTCCTTGCCATTTTATACCGATTTTAAATTTATCATTATTGAAATATCTTTCCTTGTAATATTTAACCTTTGCCGGATTTGCCTTTAAATACCCGTCATCATGGTGTACAAATGTTTTATCGCCATAAATTCCTAAAGTATAAGGTAAGCTCAAAAATGGCAAATGATAATCAAAATAAACATCTTTTTCAAAATCATACAGCTCCATTATTTCAGCGCCATAAGAATTTTCTCTAAATAATGAAGCAAGTTCTTTTTGCGGTTTTAAAATAACCTTTTTGCACATTTGTGTAAGTTGAGGCATATATCTATAAAACATCAACATATCGCCAAAACCGGCTTCATAATACGTATATAAAATTTTATCCGACAAATCTTCTTTCCCTGTCCAAAGCGGTTTATCTTTCATCAAATTCGGATAAGTTTTTTCTTGCGAAACAATCGCACTATATCTGCAAAGCCGTGATTCAAAGTTTTTCAACCCATCTTTGTAATCCTTAACCTGCATTTGAGCCAAACCTAAAAAGTAAGAAGATTCCCAATCATCAGGTTTAACTTCAAGAGCTTTTTTATAACACTCAACAGCATCTTGCGGACGATTTTCATTAAAACAAAGATATGCCAAATTAAAATAAGCTTCGTGACTTTTCGGATTCAGTTCAATAGCTTTTTTATATGCAGTCTTAGCTCTTTCCCAGTCGTGATGATTTTTGTATGCCATTGCGAGGTTAAATTGATATTCATAGTTTTTCGGAAATTCTTCGCTCAAACTTTCATAATACTTTATCGCAAGTTCAAAATCACCCTTATCTAAATACAATTTTGCTAAGTTTTCAAAATAATAGATTTCAGGTTTAATCTCAATTGCTTTTTTTATACACAATTCAGCTTCCAAATACTCTTTAACTTGATAATACAAAACACCTAGTAAATCCCACACTTCAGCATTTTGCGGTTCATCTTTCAGAATTTCCATATACGAATCTCTTGCATCTGTAAGTTTTCCTTGTTGATGCAACGAAAAAGCCTTTTGAAACTTTTCTGATTTTTGAGTCATATTTAAATCCTTAAATTATAACTGAATTCCTATAAAACTAAAGATATGATTTATATTGAATACATTGTATTGGAATATCAAACCAACAATTGAACTTACAACAACCAAAGTTCCAATAATAATTGCAGTATCCTTTTTATCCTTGTTTTTAGTTAATAGTACTAAAATTCCAAGACCTCCTGCTGTACTCAATCCGGCAATCAATGACCCAAAACTGATTGTATGTTTTACAAATAACAAAGTCAGCATTACAGAAATTGCGCAATTCGGTACAAGCCCTAATAATGAAACCAAGAACGGTTGAATAGGCGAATTCATCAAACAATATTTTGCCAAGTTTTCTTCTGTCCCGACTTTTGAAATCAAAAATGCCAAAACCAAAGACACTATTAATATAAATAAGAAAATATTAAAAGTATGCTTCAATGGGTGATACCAAAATTCCTTAGTTTTGGAAGCATCAACAAGATGGTGATGGCAACAACCGGTTTCTTGTTCAACTTCAACATCAGCGGGCAATTCGTTCTTCTCCGGAACAGGTTCTTTCGCCTTATATGTAATGAGTAAATCAACAAAATACCCGACAATTACAGCAATAATTACCTTAATTAAAATTATCGGAAGAATTAAATAAATCTTACTCGGATAAGTCAACAGTACCGGAATTGCTTCATCTGAAGTTGCAAGATACACTGCCAAAAGAGTTCCTCTACTCAAAATTCTTCGGACATACAAAGTACTTGCAATTACTGAAAACCCGCACTGTGGAATTGATGCAAACAAACTTCCAAATAACGGACCAACTTTTTTTATATAAAAAACAAATAAATGTTTTTTCCTTGTGAAATACTGTTCAATAACTTCAATAATCAAAAATACAACAAATAAAAACGGTACAAGATTTATACTATCAGCAATTGCGTCTTTACTCCACTCTGGTAAAAACGTAATCGGTTCAATCAAATTTGTCGGAAGTTCTGATAAAAAATTATAACCATGAATTATAAACTGTAATATATCGTGCATTTTGTTTTCCCTTATCTAATAAAGAAATCTTTTAGAACATCTATAAGTTGCATATTGTAATACACCGCAAAACCTGTAGCTATTGCAGTAACGACAAGGATTGTCGCAATTAAAAGATTATCTTTACTTTTTTGTTGTCTTTTAGCTAGTGTAATTAAACCCAAACCTGTTGTAGATATCAAACCTGACAACAATGCCGGAAAACCAATTATACCTTTTACATAAGCAAGTGCCAAAAATACAGAAGTTACACAATTTGAAATCAAACCGATAAATGCAGTTGCAATAAGTTGGTATGGAGTATTACCTAACAAGAAGTTAGACAAATTTTCCACAGACCCGAAATGCAATATTGCACAATTGAAAAATGCCAAACATAAAAATGTAAACATAAACATGTTGAACGTATGCGTAAGTGGGTGAAGCCACCAATATGGAGGGTTTTCAATAGTTTGAATTCTATGGTGACAACAAGCAGGTTCATTCAAATCAGTGTTAATTGCATTAATATCTTCCATAATCTGTTTTTTTCTGCGGAAAATTACAGAAACAATATCAACAAAATATGCAACAAAAATACCCACAGCAATTTTTATTACAATGATTGGAATTATTACAAAAGCTTTGCTCAAATCCATAAATAATAACGGCAACGCATCATCTGAACATGCGATATAAAAAGCCAAAAGTGTTCCTCTAGACATCATTCTTCTTGAATAAAATGTACTGGCAATAACCTGATATCCGCATTCTGGGAGGGTAGAGATTACAACCCCGAAAAGTGCCCCTAATTTTTGAATCAAACGAATCAAAAAGTTGATATGAGTTAAGAAAAATCTTTCTAATAACTCAATTCCGTAGTACAAAATATAAAGCCACGGAATAAAATTAATACTTGAAATAAGTGCCTCTTTAATATATTGCGGTAAAAAATTACAATGATTTATCAAAAAGGCCGGCACACCTAAAATTTCTTGAATATGTTGTAAAATCTCTTCCATAATTTCTCAATCCTCACAGATAATATTAGCATAATCTTCTACCTAAAGTCTATAGATTGAACGAGGGATAAGTAGTTACATTGGACAAAGGCAATTTCTTTACGTTTTTATTCCCCTCACTAATTAGGGACACTAGTAGAACCGGCGAAGAATGAGCCGTGTGAAACTGCGTGCCGTATGGCTGAGGCATGGTTGTGGGGGGGGGAACAGTTATTTTTCCCTCCCACCTACGTGGGGGAGGGCTAAGGAAAGGTGGAAAATATACCGTGTTCAAGATTACGACGTCACTCCGTGTAGGCTATTTTATACTCTGCTCTGTCACTGCGCCTCGCCTTAAACGTGACTCCGAGCCTGCCGACTTGTCCTGCAGACAGCCTATCTTTTCGGCAGGCTGCTTCGCACTCTGCTCGGCTTGTTTTTCCTCGTAATGAGCTTTTAGGGGTTCGGGGGCAAAGCCCCTGATGACTCGAGCCATTTGATTATTCGTGTTTTTCTTTTTCGGTTCTACTTTTTCTTTTTGCATCGAAATCAAAAAGAAAAAGTGAACAAGGAAAATTATGAGATTCTTCGGCAATTCGCACTCGCATTAAACGGCTACGGCTTTGCCTTTATCCTTGAGCTCGTGCGGCCTCAGTATGACTTATATTAACAGAAAAGCGGGGTTTTATCCCCGCTTCCCGTTTATCACTTATAGACCTATGGACTTTTAAAGAAGTACCCACTTATTATTTTTTGTGCTAAAATCTATTATATGGACTGGAAAGAATTACCTAAAAAGAAAAGATTATATGTAGTTGTAATACTTACTCTCGTTGGAATTTTGGCTTGGGCTTTCATTACGGCAGGTGTGATTACGCATAACTTTAACAGGCAACAAATGGCTGCACAGGGTGAAGACCAAGAAGCAATCGTTGACGGTATAATTTTAACTGAAACCAAAGACGACCAAAAGTATTGGGAAATCTATGGTGAAACAGGCAAATGGGATAGTACAAAAGGAATTGCTCAACTTAACAAAGTTACAGGAAACTTTTACAAAGACAACGAAGTTTCAATGAGTTTTGAGTCTTCAAAAGGAACATATAATTCAAAAGTCGGGGACATTACTTTATACAGCGATACATTCATTGCCTTAAAAGACGGAATTACCCTAAAAGCCGACAAACTTCACTGGGAAAACTCTCATTCACCAATCGTCGGTGAGGGTCATATCAGAATTCAAAAAGGCAAAGAATTGCTTTCAACAGCCGACAAAATCATAATCAGTCCGGATTATAACAGTTTTAAAATTATCGGAAATACAGTATCAAAAGTTTATGAGGATAAAAAGTAGTATGAAAAAATTATTAACAGCTTTCATATCAATTTTGGTATTAACAGGTTTAGCAACTCAAGCGTCTGATCTTGTTATTGAGTCTAAAAACCAAACATATAACGAAGCAGAAAACAAAATCAAATTTAATGGAAATGTAAAAGTTTCTGTAGATGATTTGAAAGTTGTCGGCGACAAAGCAGATGTAAGTATCACAAAAGATCAAAACTTAGACACCGCAACTTTCTACGACAAACCTTATGCTTTTGAAGTTAAAAAGAACAAAAAAAGAGAAGTCAAAGCAAATATATTAAAAGTTTCATTGATTACAAAAGTAATTCGTGCAGAGGGAGACACTCAATCAGTTGTATTTGAGGGAAAAACTCCGGTAGTTGTAATTAACTCTAACGTTCAAGAATACGATACTAAAACTGGTGTTATGACTGCAACAGGTGCGGTTACAATGTTATACAAAGAAATTGAAACATTTTCAAACTCTGCTCAAATTACAACCGATAAAAACGGAGATTTGAAAAGGCTTGTTTTAACAGGAAATGCAAGAGTTAAACAAGAAAACAATGAGTCTTTTGCTGACAGATTTGTATATGAAGCTTCTTCTGGAAACTTAACCGCCTACGGAAACACGACTTCTAACGCGACAATGGACGATGGAGCTAAATTGACATTAAAATCAAGTTTCCAAGAATACAATCAAAAACGAGGAATCTTCAATGCAAGCGGAAATGTTAGAATTTGGTATCAAGACTACTATGCTGCAGGACCAAAAGTTACTCTATACCCAGGAGCTGACGGAAAACCTAACCAAGCATGCTTTACAGGAAGATCAAGCATAGCTCAAGGAGTTAGAACAATCTTCGCTGACAGAATTAAAATGACAATGAAACCAAAAAGCTTTGATGCTCAAGGCAATACCAGAACGGTTATTAAAAATATCGGTTCCGGTTCAGATGATGACAGTGGAATGACATTAGGATTATAATATTATGAAAAATAAACTTGATAAAGCAATTGAATGTTTTAAAAAGAAAGATTGGAATGGGGCAATTGATTTATTCACCTCAATTTTAGAAGTTGAACCTAACAATGCAGAAGTCTACAACAATTTAGGATTATGTTATGCAAATTTAGGTGATGATGAAAAAGCCGAAAAAGCTTATTTAAAATGTATTGAATTAAATCCTAAAATTCCTCAATGCTATATCAATCTTGTTGATATTTATTATAAACAACACCGATTAGGAGAAGGCATAAATACATTATCTTACGCAATTGATATGATGCCGTCAGATTTGATTTTCAGACATTATCTTGCAAGATTTTATATGGAAGATGCTAAAAGAGATTTGGCAATTGACGAATTAGAATATATTTTAGAAAGACAACCTGAAAATTATGATGCATATTATGATTTAGCAAGAGCATATTTTGATATGGGCATATATGATTCTGCAATTGAAAATCTTGAAAATGTATTAGAATTTAAACAAGATAATGAATGGATTTATTTCTACCTTGCAGAAGCATATCAAGCAAATGATGAAATAGATAAAGCTATTTCTAATTTTTTAAAAGCAATTGCAACAAACAACAAGTTTTCTATCCCTTACAAAAAAGTGGCTATTTTATTTATGGCAAGAGGGGATTATGATGATGCAATTGAATACTTGGAAGATTATTTAAACTTCGACATTCCGGAAGAAGAAAAGAAGAATGTTAATGCATTAATTGAAAATATCAAAAAGAAACAAGGAACTAATGAAGAATAAATACTGGATTGCGTTTTCTTCAATTGAACAAATAGACAGCAGATTTATCCAAAGATTATTTAATTATTTTGGGAATATTGAATCTGCGTTTAATGCAAACTTAAACGAGTTAAAAAATATTGACGGACTTAGTGTAAAAAAAGCGGAGAACTTTTTGAAACATCGAGATAAAGTTGATATTGACAGGACTTTTACGGCGGTTGAAACTCGTGGGATAAATTTTCTAACACTTGAAGATGAAAATTATCCGCAAATGCTAAAAAATATTGAAAACCCACCGGCAGTTTTGTATTACAAAGGAAAATTATTTGAGTGTAATCTAAAAAAAACACTTGCAGTTGTTGGTTCTAGAAAAGCAAGTACGCATGCTAGAGATAATTTAAAAAGAATTATTTCAGAACTTGGGAATACAGATATTTGCATTGTTTCAGGATTAGCCTCCGGAATTGATACTGTTGCTCACACGGCGGCAATTGAAAATAATTTAAAAACAATTGGTGTAATCGCAAGCGGTTTTGACTACGTTTATCCGACAAGCAACAAAACACTTTATCAAAATATTGAAAACGGGTACGGGGCAGTAGTTACTGAATATTATCCGACTTTTGAACCGATGAAATTCAGATTTCCGCAAAGAAACAGGATTGTTTCAGGTTTATCTTATGGAACACTTGTTGCAGAAGCATCACTAAAAAGTGGGGCTTTGATTACTGCAAATTTGACACTTGAACAAGGAAGAGAATTGATGTGTATCCCCGGAGAGATTTCAAATCCGAATACCCAAGGGATTTATAAACTTTTGAAAAACGGAGCAACAATTGTCACTGAAAGTTGTGACATTTTAAATGCTCTAAATTGGGAAATAAAAAAAGAAACACCTCAACAACAATTGACACTTCCAATGCTTACACTTGATGAAGAAAAAATTTATAATAATATTCAAGTTGAAGAAAAAGGAGTTGATGAACTATTAACTTTAACAGGTCTAAAACTTGATGATTTACTCATGAACTTGACAACAATGGAGCTTAAAGGCATAATAAAACAGTATAATGGGGATAGGTACAAAAAGGTTTAATTTAATGTTAAAGAAGATTTTGACAACATTATTTACAATAAGAGAACCTATTGGTAGATTAGATTTTTTCAAATATGGTCTTAGCCTTTGGGTTATTGGGTTCTCGATATTCTATTTTTATATGTATCGTCCAAATCTTTTAAATTTAATTCCCATTGACTCTGTTCAAAAGATTTTAAACATAATTATCCTGATTTTTGTTATTTTATGGATATTATTTGTTTTTATAGCAAGTTTTATATTAATAACAAAAAGATTTTGGGATATATTTGGTAAAAAGACACCCGCAATTATTTGCGCTATAATTTTCATGATTATTGCAAAATTAAGTAAAATTATTGCACCTTTCTTAGTAATTAAAGGGCTATTATCAATAGCATTAATATTTACTAAAGGAAGAACTATAAATAACAACATTCAACCGGAAAAAGATAACGTTGGAGAAAATCAAAATACAGGAGAAAATTAATATATAAATGGCAACGGCAAGTAAGAAGAAAGAAAAGGCATTAGTAATAGTCGAATCACCGGCAAAATCAAAAACTATCAAAAAAATCTTGGGTGATGGCTATACAATAGAAGCAAGTATGGGTCATATTAGAAATTTGCCAACGAAAGACCCTGCAACTCAGAATTTAGGTTTTGATGTAAATAATCATTTTATTCCTAAATTTGAAATTATTCCAGGGAAACAAAAAGTAGTAACAAAGTTAAATGACTTAGCAAAAAAAATGGATAAAATATACCTCGCAGCCGACCCCGACCGCGAGGGAGAAGCTATTGCATGGCATGTTCGCCAAGTTCTAAAAGTGCCGGACGACAAGATTTATAGAGTTGTGTTTAACGAAATTACTCCAAAAGCCGTAAAGCATTCTATTGAAAATCCTCGTTCTATTGATATGGAAATGGTTCAAGCGCAACAAACTCGTCAAATTCTTGATAAGCTTGTAGGTTTCAAATTAAGTCCTGTTTTGTGGAAACAAATCGGAAACAGAAACTTGTCTGCAGGAAGAGTTCAGTCTGTAGCACTTAGAATGGTTTGCGAAAGGGAAGAAGAGATTGAAGCATTTATCCCGCAAGAGTATTGGACAATTCATACTCTGATGGATAAAGAAGGCAAACAGTTTGAAGCCGAATTATCTAAAATAAAAGGTAAAACAGTTGAAAAAACTATCAAAACTAAAGAAGATGCAGATAAAATTGTTGAGTTTTTGACGAATCCGACGACACAATTTTCAGTTGAGAAAGTTACCAAGAAAACGACAAAAAGAAAACCAACTGCACCTTTTATCACATCTACAATGCAACGTGCAGCAAGTACAAAATATGGTTTTGGAGCTTCACGTACAATGCAAATTGCACAAAAACTTTATGAAGGTGTAGAAATTGATGGTGCTCCTGTCGGTCTTATTACCTATATGAGAACAGATAGTGTCCGTGTTTCAGATGATGCTCGAGATATGGCACATGATTTCATTCTTCAAAATTATGGGGAAAAATATTATCCTGAAAAAGCAAATGTTTATGTGAAAGGGAAACAAAACGTACAAGATGCTCACGAAGCAATAAGACCCTCATATCCGGATAAAACCCCGGAAAGTATTAAACAATATCTTGATAACGACCAGTATAAATTGTACAAACTAATTTGGGAAAAATTTATGTCATCTCAAATGGCTCCCGCTGAAATTGCAAACAAAACTATTGAAATCAATTCCGGTATTTACACACTAAAAGCTGGTACAAGTAAGATTATGTTTGATGGTTTTCTAACCTTGTATAATGATTCGGAAGACGATTCAAACGGAGATAACAACAACTCCAAAGATGCAAAAATTCCTGATTTAGAAAAAGGGGATTCTGTTGCGTGTCAAAAAGTTAATCCAAAACAACACTTCACTCAACCACCTCCAAGGTATAACGAAGCATCTTTAATCAAGGCTTTGGAAGATAAAGGCATTGGTCGTCCATCTACTTACGCTACAATTATTACGGTTATTCAAACAAGAAAGTATGTAGAAAAAAATCAGAGCAAAGCTCTTTATCCTACACTTTTGGGTAAAACTGTTTGCAAACAGTTGGTTTCTCAGTTCCCGAATATTATGGATTATCAATTTACTGCCGGCATGGAAGAAAAATTGGATAAAATTGCCGAAAAACAAGCAATTTGGAATGTCGTTTTAGAAGATTTTTATAACCCGTTTATTGAAAATGTTAACTCTGTAATGAAAACAGCTCAAAAAGTTAACATTGAAACAAAAATAAAATGTCCAAACTGCGGGAGACCAATGTTACTAAGAACAAGCAAAACAGGTTCTCAATTCTTGGGTTGCTCCGGTTATCCTGATTGCAAAACAACAATGTCGTTAAATGTTATGCAAGAAATTGAAGACGAAGAAAACGGAGAAACACAAGAAAAACCGAAAGAAGTTTGCGAAGAAAAATGCGAAGAATGTGGTTCTGAAATGATTTTCAAACTCGGACCTTACGGTAAGTATATGGAATGCACAAATCCTGAATGTAAACACCGTAAACCATATAGAAAATCAACAGGTGTAACATGCCCAAAATGTGGAAAGGGAACAATAGTAGAACGTAAATCAAAAAGAGGAACAGTTTTCTATGGTTGCGACAAATATCCGGAATGCGATTTTGTACTTTGGAATGAACCAACTGGAGAAAAATGTCCAACTTGCGGAAGCCTTTTAGTTAAAAAAGTTCTTAAAAAAGGTGACGTAATTTGTTGTTCTAATCCGAAATGTGGCTACAAAAAAGAACCTGAACAATCAGAACAAACTTCAACAGAAGTATAGGAGTTTAGTTATGGCTGTAAGTAAGGAATTATTAGCTCGATACAAAGAGATGAAAGCTAAAGGCATAAATGTTACTCTATCTGAATTAAAAGCTCAGATGGAAGAAGAAGCAAATGCAACAACAAGCGAAATTATAAATGAAACCTACGAACAATCATCACCGATTGAACCTGAAAGCAATTATTCATCTAGTAGTGCTACATCTTATACAGATAATCCTTTAGAAACGGCACCTGAAGAGGCAGAAAATAGTTGGACCACAACGTATTCAAATAGCTATTCTTACACTGCTACACAACAAGAAACACCAAAAGGAGAACAACAAACAACTCCATCAACATGGACACAAACACCATTTTCAACTTCTTCATACTACAATAATTCAGAACAAACGATTGCTCCAAACGAACAATCACAAACAATTGAACAACCTCAAATACCTGAACAATCACACATATTTGAACAGCCTCAGATTCAAAATATTCAACAAGTTGAACCAGTTCAACCTGTAAAAGAAGACAGTATCAATGCACCAATTAAAAAATTTGCCGTAATTGGTTACCCTTTAGGACATTCGCTATCAACTTATATTCACAATGCAGGATTCAAAAGCCTTGGAATAAAAGCAAGTTACGAAATTTTAGAAACCCCGCCGGACACTCTTGTTGATAGAATTAAATACTTTAAAACTCACGGTTATAGCGGATTTAATGTGACAATTCCTCTAAAATTACCTGTGACGTTCTTTTTAGATGAAGTTGATGAGTCTGCAAATATTGCAAATGCTGTAAATACTGTTGTTATTGACGAAAAAACAAAAACTTTGAAAGGTTACAACACAGATGCATCTGGCTTTAGAAATGCAATTCCAAATGACATTACACTTTGCGGAAAAATAGCAGGTGTTATGGGTACAGGTGGAGCCGCAAGGGCAGCAATCACTGCACTTGCACTAAGTCAAATGAAAGAAGTTAAAATTTTCACAAGGAATGTTTTGAATAGTTTAGAACTAATCAATTACTTAAGAAAAACATTTCCGAATGTAGAATTCAATCCTTATCAAATCGAAAGAATAAGGGATTTATCAGATATCGACTTGCTTGTAAATGCTACTCCGATTGGAATGCAAGGGCGAGGAGCTGATTTTACACCGGTTGAAGAGCCTGAGCTTACAACCCTAAAAGCAGGTGCAACCGTTTATGATATAATCTACAATCCTAAAAAAACAATTCTGCTAAAATTAGCCGAAAAACACGGATACAGAACAATTAATGGTGTAGATATGTTCATTCACCAAGCAGTAGAAGCCGAAAAAATCTGGACAGGAAGAACTCCAGACTTTAAAGATATGAAAATTGCGGCACTTGAAAATTTATAGATGATTACATACTCAAATTACGATGTATTTGATTATTAAGATTGTTCATTTCTTCAGCAATTAATTTTGGCCAAACTTTGTTGGAATTACAATATTTATCTCTAATTCTTGCAATTGTTGTATGACCTTTGGTTACATAATTTTTATTCAAATTTCTGCCAAGACTATCAATACATGCTGCATAACTTGTCGGTTTTTGCCCAACTGCACCAACAACATTATATTTACAATAAGTTTTTGGTTTTGCACCATAACCGGATTCAACTTTTGCAATACTCATCAAGAATAATGCATTAATTCCATATTTATTCTGAGCATCTAAAAAAGCTCGCCCTTGACCTTTAAGTTTTGTTTTTTCTAAGCATTTATCCAAATCTTCTGCCGTTCCCCCAAACAATTTTGTTGTAACATTAGTGTTTGGAGAATAAGAAAAATTGAAATACATCGGTTTTTGAACCCTTGTAGACACCGGCTCACAAACATCAGCTTTCTTCGTCATTTGCTGAATAATTTTATCATCATAGTGAACCATTGTTAATGAATTTAAATTAACTTCACCTGTAGATTTAAGAATTACTTGATTATTGTCATGAGAATTTTCAAAAAGAGAAGTTTGATTTAATGATGCTTTCGCAGGTGCTTGTTGATTTTGAGCTCGGTTTTGCCTTACGGAAGATTTATTTTGCACAACTCTTTTTTTGCCATCATCATCAATATAATACATATTTTTATCTCCACTCTTACTTTATATAAGGATTTTTGGAGCAAAAAATTGCATAAATATGAATTAATGTAAAAGCTTTTTGCCTAAATTTTTAACCGTTTCAATATCTTCATGAGGCTCACGACCAACTGTTGTAAGGTAGTTTCCGATTAAAATACCCTCAACACAGGTGTTCAAAGCCAGTTCTTGATTTTCTTGAGACAATCTCATTCTTCCGCCGCAAAAACGAACAACGGCATTCGGATTTGCAATTTTAAATACAGCCATCGTTCTTAAAACATTTTCTTCATCAATTTTATCATGGTAATTTTCAAAAGGTGTTTCCGGTATTGGCATCAAAATATTTATCGGAATTGAATCAGGTTCAATTTCAGCTAATTCCATAGCCATTTCAATTCTTTGTTCAACAGATTCACCCATACCCAAAATTACACCACAGCAAAGTTCCATACCGTATTTTTTCACAAGTTTGCAGGTGTTTAATCTATCTTCCCAAGAATGAGTTGTGCAAACTTCCGGATAATATGAACGACAAGTGTTGATATTATGGTGAAATCTTTTTAATCCGACTTGAGCCAATTGTTTTGCCTGTTCTTCATTCAAAATTCCAATTGAAGCACAAGATTTAAGTCCGTCAATTTTATTGATTTCTTTAATCATATCAAGTTCAATCTTAAAATCGCGTCCCTCATCAGGAGTTTTGCCACTAGTAACAATTGCAAAACGAGAAACATGATTTGCCTTAGCCTCATTTGCAACTTTTTTAACTTCATCAATACTAACAAGGGGATAGGATTCAATATTTGTACAATAGTGAGAACTTTGTGCACAGTATTTGCAATTTTGAGAACATTTGCCATTCCTTGCGTTGATAAGAGAACAGAACTCAATATTATTTGACATATATTTAGATGATTCTTTCAGCAAATCTTCTAATGGTAAATTATAAAATGCTAATAATTCTTCTTTTGTATAAACTTTTTTCTCCGTGCTATTCATATTTTCCACCCCTTTTTGTATAAGAAAATATTATGTCACATATAAATTGATGTCAAATATTACTCGTTTTATAATAGTTGATCTACATGTTTTATTATTCTATTTTCGTGTAACAATTTGTTAATGCTAATTTCGAAATTATTAAAGATTTACCTGAAAATACCGATAAAACTATATGTATATCTTTAAAAAGGATAAAAGGGCAATGAAAGTTACTAGAAAAGAACCAAAATTCACAACAAGCGGTACTAATAACAGTACTGCAGGTGTAACTATTGATGCCAAATTAACTGCAGGTTACAATGATAGAATCGTAAATACTGCAATCCAATTAAAAGCGAATTACGGTAGCAAATATTCTGATGAATATTATCTAGATGCTGCAAGTTCTTGGTACAAAGAAGAATTAGGTGCAGCTTTTAAAGCTGCTTATTCTAAAAACACCAGCAAATGCCCGATTAAAGATTCTAAATGGGCCGGATATTCTTACGAAGAAATTATTCAAATGGAAAATAGCGGTGTAAAAATTCCGCAAGAGGTTTTACTTTGGGCTCATGCTCAACAAGAATCAGATGTTACGGCTTACGAAGTAATTTCTACAACTTCTGCAATTGATGACAATTCTTCAACAGAAGAACTTGTTGGTGATTTTGATTTAAATAGCTTACAAACAAAAGCAAAACAAAGTATTATGAAAGCAACAGAAGCCGAAAAGAATACTCAATCAGTTACAGAAGAATATAACAAAAATAAAGGCAGAGCTTTAGAAATCAAAAATGAAAATAACAATTCATACCAAAAATCAATGAATGAAATTTCAAATTTGACTAATGAATGGAAAAAGCTTGATAAAAAAGCAAAAAGCGGTCAATTATCTGAAGCTGAACAATCAAGGTATCAAGAATTAAGCAAAATGCTAGGTAACAAAAGTTCTTCTTCAATGAAAGAAATTGAAGTTAATTCTAAAGAATTGGATAATTTGTTATCATCTATGAATTTGCTAGAAACAAAAGTCACTGAAAATGAAACAATTGCAGATGATGCAGTTCAAGCAGGCAAAGACCTCTCTAACCTTAATAAAAATTATCACGAAATGCAACAAACTCACCCAACAAGTGGTGTTGTATATTCTAATATGGGACTTTTATCTGATGTATTATATGGCATAACAGGTTCATCAATTGAAAAAATCGCAATTGAAACAGGTAAAGATTTAACAGAAACTTCTAACAACGAAATTGCAGAACTCCATTCTTCTGCAGATATTACAATGTTTGCAAATGCTTATACATCAAATGTTGTTGAAACAAAACAAGCTACAGTTGTTGCTCAAAATACCGAAGAAGAAAACAAAACAGATAATACAGAAAAAACTGCCGAAAACAATAATCCTGCTGTTGATAACAACAAAACTGAAAATACAAATAACATTGAAGATAATACATCAACAAACGAAGAAGACAGCAAAGATTTAAGTCTTGAATTTACATATCAAAATGCAAGAAAAGCTACTGAAGTAACTGAACAAACCACAAATGATATTATAAAAGGTCAAGAAAACACTGATAAAACGAATAAAGATTTGCAAAAACAAAGCATCAAAAGTCAAAAAGATGTACAAAAAGTTAACCAAGAAGTTGCAAAAGCAGAAAGTACTTATGCTAAAAATGCACAAGAACAAGCAACTTTGTTATCCGAACTTGAAAAACTTCAAACAGAAGCGGCAAATCCAAATATTCAACCCGAGGAAGAAGACCCTCAACAACAAATTGCTCAACAAAGTGCAGTTCAACCTCAAGCACAACAATCACCAATTCAATCATTGTCAAACAACCAAAATGCTCAACAAAATACAAAAGCACAAGACAATATGTTTAAACAACTTGAAATTGTTAGCGGTTTAAACATTATTGAATCTCAAAATAAAAAGATTGAAAAAGGTCTTAATATCGCATTTACAACGGGTAAAAATTCAATTAATAACGTTCAAAAAACAGTAAAATCTCTTGCTGAGGAAAATGCACAATTGATTTTAAATAACGCAAAACATATTGTTAATATTTCAAAAGCAACATTTATTGGTATTGGAACAACAGAAAAAAGTATTGTTACAACAGCCGCTGGAACAACTCTGGTTGCTACAGGCTCTGCCCTATTATCAAACCCTCTAACTGCTACAAAAGGTTTGAACATGATAAAAACAGGTAACAAACTTATTGTCCAAGGCTCATTAGAATTTACAAACGGTGTTGCTGCAACAACTACCGCTCTAGCTGCTTCATTACCATTGACTGTTGTAAGTGACACAATGAGTGTTGTTAAAAGTGCAGTAAAACAAGGTACCATCGTTGCAAAAGCAGGAATGAATGAGTTGAAAAACATCACTCAAGCAGTTGGAGCTACAACAGAATTAGCTATTTCTAATGTTTCAGTTGTTGGAGAAGTTGTTGGAGAAGTTGCAAAAACAGTTGGAGCAAATGTTCAAGGATTAATTCCAAATCCCAAAAACTTAGTTCCGAATAATCCATCTCAAAAAAATGACGACCAAAATAATAATCAAGAAAATCAAAATACACTAGATCCAAGTTTCAGCTTTGCAAATGCTGTCCGTTCAACAATACAAACACTTTCTGCAACTCAAGATTTGAACATAGCAGCTTCAAACCTTGATAAAAAAGATTCTAAAGTTGAGCAACAAAATAAAAAAAGCCAAGGTCTTGTAAAATCTATTGAAAAAGATGCTGCAAAAACATTATCTATTCAAGAAGAAGATGATAAAAAAACTGAAAACAGTGTATCTGCAACCGTTCAATCAATTGCAAATCCTGTTTCAGCACAAAATGATGTTACTGCAGGTCTTGAAAAATCTATTAATAACAATATTCGACAACTAAATGTATTTAAAAAAGATTCAACAAGTTTGAATAATCTAATTTCATCTCACGAAAAAAGTAACTCAAATTTGATTGACGTTTCTACAAATGCAGTAGTTGTTGGACTTGGAACCAGAGTATTGGGAGCTGCTCATGCAGGCATTGGCTCGCTACTGATTACCGAGGGTGCAGTTTTATTACCAAACCCTGCTACACATGCTGTCGGTGTTGCAAAAACTGTTATTGGTACAGGACTTGTAAAACAAGGAACGTTAGAAACCGTGGGTGGTGTAACTTCTCAATTGACAGGAGAAGCAGCACTTTTAACCAGTGGAGTTGCAAAAGCTACTACAACAGTTGCTAAATCAATTATGAAAACATCTAAATCAGAACAAAAAGATGCTGATAAGAGAATTAAGGCCGCAACAAAAGAATTAACAAATAAAAAAAGAAGAACTCGTACATTTAGCTTTAATTTAAATAACAAAAACGCTTCAAATAAGACAAAAACTTCAACATCTTCAACTGAAAATCAAGATGTTCAAATCCAAGCACAACAAAACGATAATCAACAACAACAACCAATTCAAATGCAATCTCAACAAGGATTAAATACTCAATCCGCTATTGCATTTAATACCCCTGAAGAAAATGAAGATAAAGTAATTGATACAGAAAAAATTGCAAATCAAACTGCTTTAGAAACTGCAATTGTTGAAAATAATACTCAATCCGGAGAATTTACTAATGATCCAACATTGTTGGGAGCTTCTGCAACTACAAATGCTGATGTAAAATCAAATACACAAACAGATGATAAAGCAGACAGAAAACTTTCAAGATTCAATATGGATAGCATTATTGAATCTAAAAAGAAGAGAAAGAAAGTTCAAGGTGTTTCAGCTTCTTCAAAAGGTTAATTTACATCTTTTCGTAGACAAAATTACACATTCCACCCAATGACATAATTTTTGTATTCGAAAGTTTGAAAACACCTGATAACCTGAGCCATTTGACCACTCACTAAGCACACCATTGCCGGATACAAGACTACGTGCAGAGTATCTTATGAACTTTTCAGTCTATATATGTTTTTCAATATTTGAAACAATTGTTGATTTTGGCATCAAACCGGTCATTCTCTCAACAGCTTCCCCAGCCTTGAAGACTAACAAACTTGGTAATCCGCTTATTGAATAAGTTTTTGCAGTTTCTGTATTATCTTCAACATTAACTTTTACAAATTTAACTTTACCGTTATAAGATTCAGAAATTTCATCAATTACAGGTCCTAATTTTCTGCAAGGCCCACACCAAGTAGCCCAAAAATCGACCAACACAGGAATGTCTGATTTTACAACTTCGTGTTCAAAATTTTCATCGTTTATTTCAATAACATTTCCCATAAATTTCTCCCCATAAGTTAACTAACTCTTCACATTCTAACACGGAAAAAATTTTTGTGCTATTATCTACATAAGCACTAATTAGGACAAATAAATGGCAAGAAAAAAAGTAATAGAGATAGTTTTAGATACAGAAACTACAGGGTTGGATTACACTAGGGAAAAGATGGTTGAGTTCGCAGCTCTTCGCCTTGAAAATGGAAAAATTAAAGACGAATTCCAAACCCTTATTAATCCTGAACAACATATTAGAAAATCAAGTATAGCAATTCACGGAATCACTCCGGATATGGTTGCAGATGCACCAACAGAAGCAGAAGCAATGCCAAAAATTTTGGAATTCATTGGAGATTACCCAATTGTTGCTCACAATGCAATCTTTGATTATACATTTATCAATGAAGCATCAAAAAGAGTAACCGGTGAAGAAATCAAAAATGAAAGAATTGATACTCAACAAATGTTCAAAGAAGTTTACCCGGAACTTGATGCTCACGGGTTAAATGCCTTGACGGAAAAATTCAATGTTGAACTTAAAGACCACCACAGAGCAATGGGGGATACAATGGGACTTGCTCTTGCATACCCAAAATTAAAAAAACTATTCTTACAAAAATATGATTGGGAAAATAAACAACTAGAAAATGTTGAATATTTATTTGAAAGATTTTTAAGAATTCAACAAACCGTTACAACTCTACAATCTGAATTACAAGACTTAAAATCCGTATTCAAGTTATATTTTGAACAAGGCGGACAACCGATAACTTCTCAAGAAGGAGATACGTTAATTTATAACTCAAAACAATCTTTCGGATACGATTTCAATACAATCAAACCAATTTTGGAAGAAATCGGAGCGTTAGAAAAAGCAACGAAGTTAAATACAGGTTTTATTGATAGATTAGTTCACGGTCACAGCTTAGATGAAGAAAAAAGAGAAATCATCAAAAATGCAAGGCAAGAATTAACAGAAACAAGAAATATTCAAGTGATTAGGAATAATAAATAGGAGAGGAAAAATTATGTTGAAGAAATTAGGGGCATTTTTTAAAGAGCCTCCAATTGCAGAAGCGATACAGGATCAAGAAAAAGTTGATTCAATGTATAAACATTGGCGTTTAAGAATTTTCTACGCATGTTTTATCGGTTACACTATTTTTTACTTATGTAAAAAGAACATTGCAGTAGCACTTCCCGGAATTATGGAAGAATTTCATTATTCCGCTACTGAGTTAGGTTTGTTAGGAAGTTCACTATACCTAACTTATGGTATTGGTAAATTCGTAAACGGGGTTTTGGCTGACGGTTCAGACGTTAGGAAATTCTTCCCAACAGCACTTTTAATGACAGCAATTGCAAATATTTTGTTTGCCTTAGCACCAAATTTTGTAAGTATTTTAGGGCTAAGTACCAAGATGTCAGCAATGGTTCTATTATGGACATTGGCATTTTTATGGGGTGTTAGCGGTTGGTTCCAATCAGCCGGATTTCCTGCTGTTGCAAAGAGTTTGACTTATTGGTATTCAAATTCAGAACGTGGAACAAAATGGTCTTTATGGTCATGTTCTCACCAAACAGGTACATTTTTAAGCTTTATTTTAGCAGGTCACATTGCAGCTCACTTTGGTTGGAGAGCAGCATTTTTAGTTCCTGGGATTTTGGCAGTAATCACTGCATTGTGGTTATTTGACAGATTACGTGATAGACCTCAGTCTCTCGGACTTCCAGATGTTGAAGTTTACCGAAATGAACCGGTTAAAGAAAAATCAGCAGATGAGAAAAAAGAAGAAGACGAAATGTCTTATGTTCAAATCTTTAAAAAATATGTTTTGTGTAACAAAACTCTTTGGTTGTTAGCAATTGCATATATCTTTGTTTATATCATCAGATTTGGTGCTGAAGACTGGATGATTATGTATTTGAAAAATGCTAAAAACATCAAACTTGAAGATGCAACAAACATGATTGCGTCATTACCACTTGTTGGTATTTGCGGAACAGTTTGTGCAGGTTTAATTTCAGATAAATTGTTCAAAGGGAAAAGAGCACCGGTTAACTTGTTATACTTGGTTGGTGTAATTTGTGCCGTTATTGCTTTGAAATTCAACACAATTCCTGCATTGAACTACGTAATCATCGGTTTGCTTGGAGCCTTCACTTATGGACCTCAAATGATGATTGGTGGACTTTGTGCAGTTGAATCAAGCTCTAAAAAAGTAGCATCTGCAGCTTCCGGTTTCACAGGAACATTTGGTTATATCGGAGCATTTTTATCAGCTACAGGTACTGGCTTCTTGGTTGATAAACTTGGCAAAAACGGTGTTCAAAACTGGGACGGAGCAATTTATTTCTGGTTAGCATCAGGAGTAATTTGTTTAATCATCTGTACAATACTTGCAGTTGATGAATATAAAAAAGATTCTAAAAAGGCATAAGCTTAGCTTTAATTAGAAATATAAAATTGATTACCACCGGCGGAGAACATTCTCCGCCGGTGGTAATTTGTTAAGTGTTGACTTGGTACAATCAATTGATTGTACCAAGTCTCCATGTTATAATATTGTCAATCAGAAAGGATATTCCGCATGGGAGATGAGGACAAGCAGTTTGATGCCACCCCCAGAAAGTTGGAGCAGGCGAGAAAAGAAGGGCAGGTTGTTAAATCCAAAGATTTCTCAACCGCTGTGTCTTTGCTTATTTTATTCTCGGTGATTTTTGGTTTAGCACCTTTTATCTGGAATCAAATTGTCCAAGTTTTTACCCTCCTATATGAGCAAATCCCCAATGCCCACACCGAACAAATCGGGTATATGTACATTTTGACAATAGCGATTAAAGGTGCTGCGTTAATTATAGGTCCGATTTTAGCTATTGCTTGGCTTGTTGCAGTTTTAGCAGACTTTGTTCAGGTTGGACCTCTGGTTGCTATTGCCCCCCTTATGCCAAAGTTAGATAAATTAAACCCTACGAAATACTTCAAAAACATAATGTCTATCAAAACATTGTTTGAACTTTTTAAAAACATCGTGAAAGTTTTAATTCTAGGTTACATCGGTTGGGCTGTCTACAAAGACCATATTGAATCAATTTTAATGCTCGCATCTGTCGATAACAACTTTGCAGTAATGATTGAATTTGGAAAACTCATCACAGAGTTTATTTTCAAGGCCTGTATTGCTTTTTTGATTATTGCGGCTGCTGATTATGGGGTTACAAAATGGAAATTCCTAAAAGATCAAAAAATGTCATTCAAAGAAATCAAAGATGAATATAAAAACTCAGAAGGTGACCCAAACGTTAAAGCGGCATTAAGACAAAGACGTATGCAAATGCTACAACAAGGTGCAATGGATGCAGTTCCAACAGCAGATTTTGTCGTAACTAACCCGACGCACGTTGCCTGTGCTTTGAAATATGTCGCAGAAGAAATGGATTCTCCAATGTTGATTGCAAAAGGTACAGAACTTATTGCAAAGAAAATCATTGGGATAGCAAAAGAACACAATGTTCCGGTTATCGAAAATCCACCTGTAGCAAGAGCTTTATTCAAAATGGTTGATATCAATCAACCGATTCCCCCAGAGTTATACAAGGCGGTAGCAGAAATCTTGATGTTCGTTTACAAGATGAAAAGAAAAAATACACCAAATAAACGACCGCGAAATTAATATATTGTAGTATTATTGGTTTGTAAAATTATGGCAAAAGAAGATAAAACGAATTTACAACATTATATAGATATTGTACAAAAGGTTGCGAGAGTAGAGCATAGACGTATTCCTGCTCACATGGTTGAGTACGAAGAACTTCTTTCTATCGGTATTATCGCCATTCAGGTGATGATTAAAAACAAAACTCCAGAACAACTGGCAAAATATAATGCTGCATATATTGCAACTGCAGTTCGTTGGGCGATTAGAAACGAATTAAGAATAAGATATAAATGGTATTCACTAAAACACAAAGCAGAAGATGAATACGACCAAGAAGAAGCAGTTGAAGGTATGGATATGAAACAAGCAAAAGTCCGTGAAGCAATTTACGAAACTGTTTTGTCTATCGACAGCTTAGCGGCTTCTGCAAGTGACAATGACTCCCCGTTTGATTTCATCAAAGATACTCACGCAATGCCTGACGAAAATGCGGAAATTTCTGAAATGGGCAAAATGATTAGAACTGCGATTTCTAAACTTCCACCAAAAGAAAGAACCGTTGTGGAATATAGATTTTACAGAAATATGCAGGTAAAAGATATTGCTCAACAAATAGGATTGTCGCCATCAAGAGTTACACGTATTGTTCAAGCATCATTAAACACTGTTAGAGAATACTTAAATGCCCATGAACAATATGGTTACTAATCAACAATTTGAATTCTGTCATCATTCTTGATTTCCATTGGTTGGTTTAATTTTTTAATATAATCACAAGCCAGTTTATTTTTATCTACATCAAATTGTTGAAGAACAAATTCCGGGTGCTTGTTGCTTTCTAAGTATCCGTCACCACCTGTTGCAAAAAAATCATCTGCGGCTACGGTATATTTTTTATTTGGGTCGGGGTTTTTTACGTCAATTTTGTGTGTGTGATTTGCTTTATCAATGAATTCAAGACTTAATAAGTCACCTTGTTTGTTTGCCTTATATTTCAATCCTGATACAAGTAAAATCCCAGGCTTGTTAGACGGATTATTTAGAGATTTCAAACCGACATTGATTGCATCAACAATTTGTTTCTCTGATAAATTCAAAATCATCATTTTATCTTCAAATGGAGTGATATCAGAAATTAATCTTGTATCAATCGGTCCCTGTGAAAAACGTCCTCTGATATTTCCGGTATTAAGAATTGCAATATCAGTATTTAGTTCACTTCTCATCGCATCAGCAATAACGTTTCCGTGTGGATTATTTTCAATAAGTCTTTGAGTTGGAGGATCAACTGCAACACTTACCCTACCGATAACTTCGGGTTTGCCGATATATTCTTCAACGGAATGTTTTACAAATAGAGGTCTGTTATAATCTCTAGTCTTGATAACATTGTTTTGCGCTTTTTTGATAACACCGTTATCATCAAAATCTACATTCAAAATACCGACATTTTCACCATCTTTTCCGGCTTGTGTAATTACAACCGGTTCACCTGTTTTTGAATACAAAAGATTTGTACCTTCTTTCAAACCCTCAATCAAATCATGAGTGTGTGCCCCGAAGATTAAGTCGATACCTTGAGTTTCTTTTGCCAAACGTTGATCCTTTTTCGTCCCCTCGTGAGATAGAACGATAATTTTATTTATTCCTTGTTCTTGTAACTTATTTACTTCATCTTGAACAAGTTTAATTGTTTCGTCATCTGTTTTTACGCTGATATCTTTTAGAGTATTATTCATTTTTACACGTTCAAGCATATCCTCCGGAGCAATTCCGATAAGTCCGTATTTTTGACCATTTTTTTCAATCACCATTGATTTTTGAATTTTGCCCTCTAATGGAGAACCTTGTTTGATATCAATATTTGCAGCTAACATTTTGTACTTCGCATCACTCAAAAGTTTTGCTAAATTCCCCGGTTCTACAACATCAAGCTCGTGATTACCCAGTGCTGAAGCTATAAATCCGCTCCAGTCTAAGAATTTGCTTGCAACTTGATTATGAACATAATTTGCTCCCAAAATTATATCGCCGGAAGATACTTTGAATTTAGAAATATCTGACGTTTTGTCAGACCAAAATTCCGGAGCAATTTTATTTGATGGAGTAGAATCAAACTCTTTTGTCATATTATAAATACGTTCCATATTTGTCATCTTGCCGTGAACATCATTTACATAAAACCAACTTGTATGAGTTAGTTTAGAGGTAGGCATTTTAGAATAAACCGGCACTGTTTCATTTGGATAAACAGTCGCTGTATATTCCGGAGTTCTCGGAACATTATCTTTTGCCACTTGCGGTTTTTTGCCAGTTTGCACTTGTGCGGAATTCACATTTGAGATGTTTAAATTTGGTGTATTTATCATATTTTCTACCTTTTACACTTCATCGTTATAAAAACTACTGAAAATATTATTTGCCTATTTTATTTAATTTATTAAGAAAGTTTAAACTTCCTTTTATGCTGCTTGTTGATGCTTCATGTGTTTGTACATTTCAATTCCTTCAACCCAGCTTGGAGTGATATTCAAATCGTTTTCGACTATCTCTTTTGGTAATGCTGCGTGGTGAATTTTTGGTAACAAATAATCTTCTGAATATTCAATCGGTCTTGGAATATTATCGTCAGTATCATTACAAATAAACGTCATTTTACCTTTGCCATCTGTTTTGTAACCTACAATTGTTATCTCATGACCGTTCACAATTACATTGTTGTTATCCGTTTGTGTATAACCGATTATTACATTTTCGCCTTGATCAATAGCCTGAACTATATGCTTTTTCATTGTACCTAAATCAGTTTCATAACCAACAAGTCTTGCATTTTCATCAACAGTTTGATAGGTTACAGACAAGATATTTTTGTCGAACACAACGGACTCAGTGAATGTTTTTTCAAATTCAATCAAACCTTTATCATTCTGATTAAATTTTCCAGCCCTTTTATCCGTCAAAGTATTGTACGATTGTTGAGAACCAATTTCCATAAATGTTGATTGCATTAAAACATCTAATGGGGTTCTTTCATAGGAATCTTTATCAGTTGTCTGAATTTGAGCACGTAATAATGCGTTTTTATCCGGTGCAAATTTTAATTTTGCATCATTAAAATTGTTCATTTCAAAAGGAATATCAAATGCGTTCAACAACCAAACCGCATTTAACGTATTATCAGCAAGATTATTTAGCTGAATAGTTTTATCAACACTCATTTGCTGGGAACTTAACCCTTGCGCAAATCGTGCAAATTCAGCAGGCATTTGTTTGGCGAGTTTAAACTCCGTACTTGCTGCAACACAAGTACCTGAATGTTCAACATCTATATCGTTTTGACCTTGTTTAATATCAAGGAGGTTTGTCTTTGTTGCATTGTTTGCTTGAATTGCTTTTTCTCTATATTCAGCCGGAATATCTCCAAATTGTTGAGTAATTAAATATGGGTAAGCAATTGTTGCAATCGTATCTCGCAAAATTACATCATTTTTCAAGCCCTCAGCACGAGGTTCTTGAACTATTTTGAATAAATTATCCAAAACGGTTGATTTGTCGTTAGAATTTGAGTTTAACAAAACCCCGTTTTTCAACAATCCATCTAAAATTTTTCTTCCATTTTTGTCTAATTGTGATGAAACAGTGGTGTATTTTACTTGCTCTTCTTTCCCATTCAATTGAGTGCGGATATTTATTGCCTGAGCCTGTGACACAGAAGCCTGCGGAAGAGATTTTGTCGCAGTGAAAGACGGAGATGTCGCAGCTTTTACGGTCTCAGACCTTGAAACATACACAGGAGCCTTAACACTGTTAATTGTGTTATAATTATATTGATGATAAATTTGAGAATTAATTTTATCTACCATGTTACACCACATCTATTATAAAAAATAAAAAATGTAAAAATTGCCATGCATGTATTATTTTTGTAAATAAATATTAAAAGAAGGTATCATTGAAAAATTCAAAAGTCAAACCATTAACCAAATCACAAATAATAATTTCAATCGACAGATTAACTCGTTTTAAAAATACCGAAACTAAATATTTACGGGTTTTCAAAGATATTTTGACTCAGAACTTGATAGAACCTAAATTCAAAAAAACGGACTTGGAAAAAATGGATTACTCTGAACTTAGAAATTGGGCAGAATTTGTAATAAATTATTCACTTGAAATGGCAGGACTAACATTAGAAAACGATTATTTGATAAATCAAAGACTGCTCAATTATGAAAACTCAGTGTTTGAAAATAATAAAAATGTTCAAGAACTTCTGAACAACAAAATCAATTATAAAGCTTGTTTAAGCTATATTGATGAAAAATCTCCCAAAAATTTGCTATGGTTAAAGAATTTAGAAATAAGTTCTGATATCAGGAAATCCAGATTTGATAATTCTTTAAGATTTCCTGTAGAAAAAGTCGTAATTGCAGAGGGAGCTACAGAAGAAACGTTGTTGCCGGAATTTGCTAAACGTTGCGGATATGATTTTGATAAAGAGGGTATTTACATACTTTCTGCAGGCGGGAAAAATCAAGTTGTAAAACTTTATTATCAACTTGTTGAAAGCTTGAAATTGCCGATATTTGTACTTTTAGATAAAGATGCAAAAGAAAATCTGGAAGAAATTCAACCAAAATTGCGAGACATTGATAAAATTCACTTGTTAGATTGCGGGGAGTTTGAGGATTTGTTGCCGATTAAACTTGTTGAGAGAACCTTGGATTACGAACTCAAAAATATCTCAATGTTAGAGAAAGAGAAGTTGAATGAAGATATTCCAAGGGTGAAATTTTTGGAAGAAGTTTTTAAAACTCGAGGCATGCACGAATTTAAAAAAGTAGAATTTGCCCAAATGGTGAAGAAAAATATAAAACACGAAGAAGATATTTCACCTGAAGTAGTTGAAATTATTGATGAGATAAGGCTTTCAACCAAAGACAGGCTAGAAAACAATAGAAATTAAAAATTTTAAACAAAACAGTTGACATTTAATTTTGTTCAGGTTAGAATAACTCTTGTAACAAAAGTTCAAGCCCCCATCGTCTAGAGGCCTAGGACAACACCCTTTCACGGTGTAGACAGCGATTCGAATTCGCTTGGGGGTACCATTTAATAAGCCACGTATAGCGTGGCTTTTTTAGTGCTTAATTTTTGAAATATACATTATTACTGCATTTCAGCTAGTGTCAAACAAGAAATACTTGTTATATCTACCTTTTAGAGTTGTTTATTTTTCTAAAATTTCTAAAAATTTCGTATAGCGGCAACAAAAGTGGTAATAAAAAAGTCACTCAGAAAAATTCTAACATCTGTACAGAACTCTATAACTCTCTCGCAGTCTAGTTTCGGAGTATTGTAAATAAAAGTCCGAAGTGGCAACGCAGTGGCAACATTAACAATCTTGCCACTGCAAAATATTAATACTAAAAATGGTCGTAATGTCTGTCATTGATAGTATTTTAGACAATATCACCTAAAAAGCCAAAACTTCACCATCAGTTGGTATCAGTAAATTATCTATATTGTTATTGTTTTTAAAATGTTCTAAATCTTTTCTTGTAACTGTTAAATGGCTTACAGTATCCATGTGGCTTGCAATTACGGTTGCATTTTTAGAATTTTTTAAAACTTCTTTTAAATCATCAATGTTCATAATTAAGCGTTCACCATTTAATACAGTTGCGGCACAAGCATTGACTACAACTATATCTGGAGAATATTTATTCAAAGCTTCTTTTACTTCTTCGCACCAAATCGTATCCCCTGCAATATAAAGTGTTTTTTCTTGTTCAGCATTGAAAACAATACCCATTGCATCGTAAGGCATTCCAATTGAATCACATAAAGGTTTTAAAATTTCTCGTTTTCCATGTTGTGTATGAGTTTTATATAAAGTTATATTTCTAAAGCTTGTACCTTGTTCTGCTAAAATTTCAACATCTTTAAAACCTTTTGATAATATAAAGTTTTTATCAAATTCTGATTGAACAAATATTTTAAGATTTTTATCTATTGCATGTTCTGCATATTCGTCCCAATGATCTGGGTGAATATGAGTGATGATAACAGAATCTACATTTACAATTTTATCAATAGAAAAAGGTAATTCTACTCTCGGTTGTCGAATTTTAGAATTAACTGCTGTTTCAAAACCCGGCATATAACCTTTTGGTCCAAGCCAAGGATCTATTAAAAATCTTGTATTGTTGTATTCTATAATTAATGTAGCATTTCTAATTTGAGTAATTTTCATATAATCATCTCCTTTTATAATGATATTAAATTCTTATTTACTTTTTTTCAAGAATGCACTATTTTGTATAATATATACATTAAAGTATAATAGTTACCAAAAGGTTAGTTTGGAGTTTTAAATGAGTAAACAAAGACAAGATGAATATAAATGTCCACTTGAGGTTACAATGGAGATTATTGGAGGAAAATACAAGGGGGTTATAATTGGTCATCTTATTGATAAAACCCTGAGGTACAATGAATTACAAAAATTAATTTCTCACGCAACTCCTAAAATGCTAATACAGCAATTAAAGGAATTGGAAGCAGACGGAATTATTCAAAGAAAATTGTATCCTGTTGTCCCACCTAAAACAGAATATTCATTGACCGAACGTGGAAAGAGATTAATCCCATCTATTATTGAATTAAACAAATGGGGACTTGCTTACTTAAAAGAAATGAATATTCCTTGTAAATATAAAGAAGAATAATATAATATTGCGTTAAGATTAATCCAAGATAATAATTAGAATATGATTTTGAAACAACAGAAAAATTTCAATAATTACTTAGGTTGGAAACAAACTAAAGACTTTATTGCTATTAAGGATAACAAATATGCTTTTTAAAACTGGTAGTTATAGGACAAACTCTAACGGCACAACCACATCTTATGACAAATACGGTAGAAAAACAGGCTCGTTCAAAACAGACTCCACAGGTAAAACAACCCAATATGACCGCTACGCAGAAAAGTTGGAATTAGAAACTGGTAAAAAAGTTGTAACTGACAGTAATTTTCTTCCGCATAAGCAACCTAAACAAATTAAGGGAAAAGATTAATTACATTTATTTAAAAGAAATATCTAACAGTGGCAACAAAATGGTAAGAAAAAAGTTCACACAAATTAACCTAGTAAAATCAGTATAAAAAAGCAGGTTAATTGTGTTAAATCGGTAAAATTTTCAACCCAAATAACGTCTAAAAAAAGGGACAAATGCAATGCTTTCACGGTGTAGACAGCGATTCGAATTCGCTTGGGGGTATTTAAGTGACCTATTAGGGACATTTTTTTATGCAAAAATATCAGTATTCCAAATTCTTATAGTTGTTCATAATATTCTGAATGTAAATTAAAATTATTTTTTATATTATCAAAATTCATTTTTAGTGTTTTTGCCCTACTTAAATACTCTGGGTCCTCAAACCAGATAGATACTTTATCAAAATAAGGAATAACTGTCATTGTTCTAATATAATAATGGTATTTCCCATATAAAATGCCATTAAAATCAAATGATTTCCCGCCATTTATTACAAATGTTGGTATTTTTATTAACGCAGGATAAATATTATTATCAGAAATTCCAATCAATAATAATGCTATGTTTTTCATATACTCCTTATCTTGATATTTTTGGAGATATGAATTAATAGCTAATATAATACATTTTTTATCATTGTAAATTGTATTTTTATTATCTACTATTTCACCTCTTTGATAGTTTATTTTTAATTTTATTGGGTTTATATTTTTATTTGATATATCTTTGCTTATTTGTCTTATTGCATTCCTCCAAATATTCTCTTTTTGAAATTTTAATCTCTGCCTATTTTGAACCTCTTCTTCATATTGTTGTACAAGTTTTCTATACTCTTCTTGTTCTTTTTGCTCTTTTAAAGCTAATTCATCTAAAACTAATTTTTCATACTTCTTATATGAAAAATTAGTTTTTAAAATAATATTTACAAAATTTTCCTTTGTAAAATACATTCCACAAATTTTAAAATTAAATTCTTTACCGAATTTATTAGGGAAAATACAATATAACCATTTTTTTTGCTTTTCGGAGTGACTTTTAATATTCTCATGAACTCCAAAGTCAAAAATCACAGGAACTTTAGATTTTAACCACTTTCTAGGAAAACAATTCTTACTTAAGTCAAATTCATTATAATTATAATAAAAACAAACCTTACATTTTTCTGAATGATTTAAAAATTGTAAATTAGTTTTGAATTTTTCATAATATTTACTTGCATCTACAATCCAAAACATATTTTTATAAAAATTTTCTCGTGAAAATTTCTCTTTTTCACTTATAAAAGAATGCTGAAATTCAAGAGTTAAACTATTATTTATTCGGACATCAGCAACATGTTTTTCTCCTGTTAAATCATCAACCATAACAAATTCTTGACATTCATTAGGAAAAAGATTTTTCCATCGTCGATGCCACTCCGTTTCATTTTCCCACCAAGGGTCACAATTATCCTTAATTTTATGTGCCCAATGGTGTATTTTTATATTTCCACATTTTGGAATGACTTTTTCTCCACAGATGGGACATATTGCATCTTTAATTCCTCTTTGCGGTTCTATCCGTTCATTATTTAATATTGCATACTTCATTTTTAAATTTATATATTATCAAATTCCTCATTACAGAAAATTAGTTATTAATAAAAAATAATTACCTTTTACTTACTTATATTATCTTGGATTTACAAATCTTCCGGCATAGGTTTTATCTTCTTTATAACAATCAAATAACATTTGATCCCATACAACAGACCCATCTGTCGCCTTAACCATTTGCCAAATTTTACCCGTTTTTGTATCTAATAGAAATTGGTCTCCTCTAAATGTTGGGTGTTGATACATTACATAACGACCATCATTAATTGTTGTTGGCTGTTCAGCATAACAACAAATTGGTAATAACAAAATACCAAACATCAATACTAACTTTTTCATAAATACCTCTTTTCTAACAAACACAAGGCCGATAAGGGGAATCGAACCCCTGACCTACTGATTACGAATCAGTTGCTCTACCATCTGAGCTATATCGGCTTAACCTTTAACTTAAAATTCAATTATACTTCTGCACTTCCGACAACTGAAAGCACCACAAACATTTTCACTGCAATTATCAATGCAAAAATCGCCAAAACTATCCACAATCGAACCCAACGTTCTTGCACTTCATTAAATTGCTCAGGACTTTCCCATTTTTGAGAATTCCAAGCCCATCTATTTCCCATAACTCCAAACCAAATCGAAATTGCCAACGGCCCTACAACCGGAACAAGGCAAGCTGGGAAATACAACAATGTAATATATTTTTTATGCATTATCCCCCAAATCCAATTTAGTAAAAATGCGCCCCAATTAAAATGTTTCAAATCCTGTGGCAAATCATCTTCATTCTTCTTATCGACCCATTCGCCACAAAATTTACATTTTTGAGCCTCTGCATCAATTTCTGCTCCGCAAAATTGACATTTTTTAGTTTGGTTTGAGTTATTGTTTTCGTCCATTTCTTTCTACCTATTAAGTTCTATTAGCTTTATGATATTACTTCAGATTAGTTATGTCAAATTAAATTATATTGGCAAAACTCAAAAAGTATTCTTCTATCACATTCATCAACATTGGTAAAATCCAAACCATAATTGCTGCTCCTAGTACAGGTTTGAACAAGAAGCTTAATTGGAATACGTTTACCTGTGGCGCAGTTCTTGAAATTACACCCAAGATAATATCCTGAGCAAGTGTTGCCAACAAAACAGGTGATGCAACCTGCAAGCCCATATACAAAGTATTTGATGACATTTTGATTAGCAAATCCATATTCGCAATTTTAACAAGTGGAATATGTGCTGCATACATCGGGAAGATTTCAAAACTTCTAACTAATGCCTTAAACAACCAATAAACCCCGCCCAAATTTATGAATATTAAAATACCCATAAGTGAAATCATTTTAGTAAGAATTGAAACTTGACCGGAGGTCGTTGGATCAAGTGTTGTTGCAGAAGACAAACCCATTTGCATATTTATCATTTCAGCGCCACAATCAATTGCGATAGTAATAAGTTGTGCCATATATCCAATCATTGCACCTACAACGATATTCAACAACAATGACAATGCAAATGAATCACATTCAGTTAAACACTTTTCCGGATGTAAAAAAGGAACAATAAATATTGTCACAATTAATGCCATTGGGAGCTTTACCAATGACGGGATATCTTTACGGTTAAAAATAGGACAAAATCTAAAAAATCCCAACATTCTTGCAAAAACCAACGCACCTGCCATAAGGTAGGTGTTTATAGTTGGAAACATTTTAACTATTGCTGCAAGAAGTTGTTCCATTTATCTAAAATCCTAACATTCTCTTAGTTTCAACATAATCCGGTTTGGGCATTGGAGTTTTTGAAGCCGGAATATATTTTTCTTTTTGGTACTTATCAATATACGGAACTTTTCCGGGATTTTTCATAATTTCATTGATATTATCAATATTTTTAAATCTATCTTTCATTTCGCCCTCAAAAGGTGTTGTATATTTGTGATAATTTTCATCTAGTACAAAATTTTCACTGTGAGGAACAGTATTGAAAGCCAAAACCATTCCTTCTTGGAAAAGATTTGTCAGTAATCTGATAAAACCGACACCACCAATTACAATTACCAAAAATACTCCGACAATTTTTGGAGCCGCTGCAATTGTTTGTTCTTGAACCTGTGTTACGGCTTGCAAAATACCAACAACAAGACCAATACCTGCCGCAACCAATACGCATGGCATAGAGATTGCAAGCATTATCATAAAACCTTTTGCTAAATATTCTAATAGAATTTCCATTTTCTCTTAATCCTTAATTGTAACTTGAAACCAGTCCTTGAACAATCAAAGCCCAACCGTCAACAGCAATGAATATCAACAACTTGAACGGCATTGAAATAATCGTTGGCGACAACATAAACATACCTAATGCTAACAAAATATTTGCAACAACCAAGTCTAAAATAATGAATGGTACAAATATAATAAAGCTGATTTCGAATGAAGTTTTTAGTTCACTAATAATATATGCCGGAGCAACTTCCCAAATTGAGATATCATCAGGCGATTTAGGTCTTGTTTTGTGAGAAAGTTCCACAAAGAACGTTAAATCGCTTTCTCTGGTTTGTTTAAGCATAAACTCTTTTAGGGGTTTAGAACCCTCATTTATCGCCATTACCATATCGTGATTTTTCTGATAGGGGACAGAACCCATATCGTACATCTTTTGGAATGTTCCACCCATTGTATAAAATGTCAAAATTATTGATAACCCGATGATAACAATTGACGGAGGAACTTGTTGAGTACCCATTGCAGTTTTTAGCATTGAAAATACAACAACAAACCTCAAAAAGCTTGTCATACAACAAAATATAAAAGGTAATAGTGAGAACATTGTCATCACTATCAGCATTTGTATTACGGGATTCATATTTTGTAATTGGTCCATAATTAGTCCTTATAATTCGTTAATTTTTTTTGCCATTTCTTTCATTGTTGTCAAACCGTGATTAGTGGGTTTGTCAAAATTTAATACTACGTTTTTGCTTGAAGTTTGTGGAGTCCTTCTATCCATACCACGTTTCAAATTTCTTGAACTCGGATTTTTTTCTTTAATTGGCTCAAGATGAATCATCGGTTTAACTTCTTCCTCTTTTAAAACAACCTCAGAATCAACGATTCTGTTTGTTTTGGGTTGAGATTTGATTAGAGTTTCATCTTGCACAATATTTTCAAATCTTTCAAAAGAGTCGACTTTTGGAGTTAAATTCACATCACCAAGTTTTGAAATAAGTGTAGTTCTATCAACGTCAGAAGCGACAAGAAATTTTTCATTCCCTGCTCTAACAACAAGAAGTGATTTTCTCGGATTAATGTTCATTGTTTCTTCAATAGACAAAAATTTTGAAGAACTTCCGCCAAGACCTCCCGCCATAAATTTTTTATACACAAATAATGCAAAGAAAATCAATCCAAGCATCGCCATTGTGTAAACTGTGAAATTTGCAATATAACTACCCATAATTTGTTTTTAATCTCCCCTTATCTAATAAAGTTTAGTTTATTAAATATTTTCGTCTTCAAGTTCAAAATCGCTGTAATCGAAATCTTCTTCTCCGTTTTCGCCGTTTTCTTCTCCCTCAGCCGGCACTTCGTTTTCATCTTCACTTGTATAATTTGTTTCGTCTGTTGATTCTTCATCATTTGAATATTCTTCTTCTGAATTTTCATCGCCGGTTGCAACAGCGGTTGAAGATTTTCCGCCTTGAGCAATAACTTCATCAACTTTAACACCGTATCTATCGTTTACTATAACCAAAGAACCTTTAGCAATTGGTTTACCTTCAACTTTCAAGGTAACTTTGTTGTCATACAAAGATGTCAAATCTACGACTAAACCGCTTTCAATATTTTTTAACTCTCCAAGAGTAACTTTGACAGCATCAAATTCTGCATACATATCAACTTCAATGCTATCCCATATATTTTTATGAGTTTCACCCATATTATCTCCTCCGTCATCAGTTTCAGGTATCAGTAAATCCATGTTTGGATTGATATTCACTGCCATTTCTTCCCCTTGAATAGACAGTGTTAAGTTTTCGATGTCGCTATCTTCAAATACAACAACATCGTCTGTTTCAAGATTTTTCAAATCAAATAATGAAAATCGAGTTTTTCCCACCAAAACTTTAGCCATTGTTTCAGAATTCGGGAATTCATCTTCTGAGAATTTGTCACCGGTTGAAGAAATTTCTTCCGGGGATAAAAGAGCAAGTGGAAGAGTTATGATAATTTTTCCTGTTTTATCAATATATTCATCAGTATCTTCCAATAAAAAGGTTAAATGTACTACGTCAAAATTTGTTCTTTTTAATTCTGTAGGGTTAGGATTATTTAGTTGTTCTCTCAAAGCACTAAACATAAATCCGTTAAACGAAGTAATAACTTTTGCTTCCAAATCGGATATTTTATTTATATTAAATCTGTGTTTTGATTTTCCCAAAACTTTATTCAAAATAACGTCTATTGCTGAATCCGTCAATCTGAAAAACATTTCATACTCTTCATCAATTTTTACCTTAGTAACGAAACAAGATTCATTATTCAACAGACAATTTATATTTTTACTCAAGCCGATAAAACTAAGTTTAAAATTTTTATCAAAGAATGCATCACAAGAATTCTGCACAAGTTCCGGAAACGTATGTTGGTACCAGTTGTATTCCCTATACAACTCTTTTGTTGATATTGAATTTTGGAGCTTATTATCCATATTACAACTATCCCTTAATTTATCCCTTGGAATATTGGCACATATTCCCACATCTACAATAAGATAGATTTAGTATTAATACATCAATCTTTTAATTGATTTTTTGGATTTGTCAAGAAATGAGAGCAAATAAAAATATCGACCCATTTTTTAATTAAAAATAGGTCGAACTAATAAAAAGCTTTTTTAAGCAATAATTTTCACACCAGAACTTGTACCCAAGCGTACCGCACCAGCCTTAATCATTTGAAGAGCTTTTTCTTTATCACGAATTCCGCCAGATGCTTTAACTTGCAAGCCGGCATCTTTTACAGTGTTATACATAAGTTCTACATCTTCAACTTTTGCACCAACTCCACCTTTTACAAATCCGGTTGAGGTTTTTACAAAATCTGCTCCTCCTTTGATTGCACATTCGCAAGCATATTTGATTTCATCTTGATTTAATAAATCTGTTTCTAAAATAACTTTCAAGTTATGACCACCACATGCAGCTTTTATCAATTTGATTTCTTCGACAATAAAATCTGTGTCGTGGTCTTTAACTTTGGTATCATTTATAACCATATCAATTTCATCGGCGCCATCTTTAATTGCTTGGATTGTTTCGAAAATTTTGGTTTCTGTGGTATTCGCTCCCAGTGGAAAACCAATAACCGTAACAACTTTTACATCTGTATCTTTCAAATATTCTTTTGCCATTTTTACATAACAAGGATTTATGCAAACACCTAAAAAGTCATTTTCCTTTGCTTCATCAAAAAGTTTAATCAAATCAGCTTTTGTTGCATCTTGTTTTAACAATGTGTGTTCAATGTACTTGTTAAGTTTTTCCATAATAGTTCTCTCCTTTATCTCAAAAATTATTATACCACAGGGTTTATCTTATTGTATAATAGTTAAGGAATGAATGTCGAAATACTAAAAAGAATTCGGATAGAACGTTATATTTTTGCCGGACTTATGGCATTTGTAATGATTTTGATTGCGGAATTGAGCGGAGAAAGAGAAATTATTTTTCCGGAAATTTGCGCTTTGACTATTGGTGCTTGGATTTCTGAACAACAACCGTGGGAATGTAACAAAAGAAAAATGTTTTTCTTAGTTTCAATCGCCTCACTTTTTGGAATGCTTGTAACCAGATATTTACCAATTCCTCTAATCTTTCAAACATGCCTGTGTTTTGCATTCACCGGATTTATCTTGACGATAACAAAAACAACCCTAATCCCGATAATTTCTGCCTGCATTTTGCCCGTATATTTAGGGACGAAGAGTTGGGTTTACCCAATATCTGTAACCATTATGGCTCTGATGATTATCACTGCTCAATGGCTTATGGAAAAGAACCATTTAAAACCGAAAAATGAATATATTCCTTGCAAATTTGATTATAAATACCAAATTATAAAATGGTCAAAACTTCTCATTGTTTTTGCAATTTTGGCTCTAATTCCATTTGAAAATCATCAAATTTATTTTCTTGCACCACCTTTAATTGTGACCTTTGCAGAATTTGCAAACCCCAAAAGTCCTATGAGAAATAAACCGTTCCACATTATTGGTCTTATGACACTAGCTTCCGCAACAGGGTGTATGCTTAGAGAAGTTTTGAATTTGTACCTGCATTTACCACTCACAATTTGTGCAGCTTTGGCTTGCTGTATTTTATTTGTAACTTTTGACAAAGTTAAAACACTCTTTCCACCAGCCGGTGCAATTCTTCTAATTCCGATGATTTTGAAAACTCAATATTTAATGACACTACCGTTTGAAGTCTGTATTGGCGCAACAGTTTTAATTTTCACGGCTAAATTGTTATTTAGAGATTAGAATCTTCGAACATAATAGTTTCTATCATTTTTTAATTCTTCTTTTGCTTGTAATAATTCGTTATCAGCAAAATCTCTGGTCAAAATTTTTGCAGCTTTTTCTCTAATCGTGTATTCTTGAATATCTTTTGAACGTAGAATTATTTGTTTTAAATCTTTAAATGGAATTTTATCCCCAAATTCATAAATAGTTTCTAAACACCAATACAACTTGAAAACTTCTTTATTAACTTTGTATTTGCCATCTTGAAAATCAAACTCTTCAATCTTTTTTAAAAGAGAATTTGTCAATTTTACAAGTCCTGAACAAAAAAGGTTACAAAAATCTTGATTATTTTTAAGGTTAGAAATAGCACTAATCACATTTCTACAAATATTTGCATTAATATCTATAATTGCATCTAAAAATATGTTATAATTTTCTTTTGTTTCAAAAAACGGCAACAATTTCGGGTTGGACATAAACTCGTTTAATCTCAAAGAAACAGCTTCTCTGATTTTTCCATCTTGCCCAACCAAATCCGAAACTAATATTTGAGCATCTTCAATTGAATTAATTGTTTCTAATTTCAATGCCGCAATTTGTTTTTGCACAATATTACCGGATTTTAGGAATTCTAACAACTCAGAATGGGTATGACTTGTTTCACACAAATTCAAAGCTTGCTCAAAATTTTCATCTAAAGTTTCATAATAACAATTATTCAAATCTTAATCCTCAGTGTCTTGGTACAATTAATATAACATAAAGTACAATGATTTTTTAGCCTAAAATCGTTTAAATGTATGATATAACAGCTATTAATTAGGCTATAATGGTGTATAGGAGATACATTATGGGTAATATTATATCACTTTTACAAGAAATTTTTATGCTAAAAGAAAACAATTCAACAAGAGTTGGACTATCTGATTTTAGAGATATTGCAACCCCTGTTGAAAAAGTTTCTAAAAAATCAACTAAAGCACCAAAAGAACTTCGATTATCCGAACTAATGAGAAAAGGTTCTGTTTAAATTTAGGACTTCAAATCTTTCTTTTGATAAGCTTGATAAACTAAAGCAAGAGTAGTCAACGCATTTGATTGCACAATAGGATTTACATCGTTACTTGTTTTCACTAGCGGTTTTATAAACTTGACAATATCAATATTGTTATCATCAACAAGGTTTGCAATACATGTGATTGCAGAATTTCGACAAACCCAATTTGTTGAACTTAACGCATCAATAATCCTGTCTTGCAAAAGTTTTCCGTATCTGCAAATTCCACAAATTGCATTTTTTCGGATAGAATCGTTTTCTTCTCCAATTTTGTCGAACAAGATTTCAAAAGTCTCTTCCATTGGAAATTCTGATATCGCAAGGATTGCAGAGGCACAAACATTTGAATTTGTCGAAGAAACCTTATCTTTTATCGCATCAAAAATCATATCTGAATATGCATCTTTTTTATTTTTAGCTTGAATTGGAATATTTTGAATTTCTTTCTTTCCATCAGGCAAAATGTATGAAAAACCTGCTCTTGATACGGCTTTTTTAGCTTCTTCCAAATCTTCAAAGACCAAAAAATCAGAACCTAGCGGGTGAGGAATTTTTTGAACAACAGATTTGTTTTTATTTTTTAAAGGAATTGCATTTATTACATATACAATTTTTCCGTTTTGTTCTTCTTGTTTAATTGCAAGATATTGCATCTCTATATTCCCTCATAAAAAATACTTTTATCCATTTGTGCAAAAAATTCACGATAAACGTCAGGTGAATAAATTCTTACAACTCTAATTGGAGCAGATTTCACATAAGAATAACCATCAGCATTTAACAAAAACTTTTCAACCAAAACAAAACGGACTTTAGTTTTATTTTTACCAAACTTTTCGACATTAACATTTGAATCAACAACAACTGTTTTGTCACGCAATTCATTCGTCAACTGCATTGTTGGAGCATAAATACTGTAAGCCCCTGAGCCATAAGAAAATACCGTATATGCAGCCGCAAGTCCAAGCCACATTGAACAACCAAAAACACGACCTTTTCTGACAAAAGAGTGCTTGAAAGTTTTTTGTGCTCTTATGTACCCCAAATCCGGTTCAATTTCTTGAATAATAAAACCACTATCCTGTAAGGTATTTACGGCTGCTTTCATAACCTTTGTAGTATCAGAGGTGTCGAAAAATCGTGTCTGAATTTCTCTCATTTCAAGTTGAGATTTTTTGATTTTCTTTGCTTCAACACAAGAACAAGAGAAAAACAAACACATTATTGCTAAAAATATTGTAAAAAATTTCTTCATCATATCTTTTGCTTTTGTAAAAATATAGCCTTATCTACTTTTGTGAAAAAGTCTTGATAATAATTTTCATCATTAATATCATCAATAAATTGTGCATTACCATAAATATTCAAAAGTTTACGTTTAAAATTAATTCTAACACGCATACTCTTTCCGTATTCAGTAACATTCGCCGTTGTTTCAATAGTTGCAACTTTAACTCCATTCCAATTTAATCTTGATTTTGAAAGTCCGAATTCTTTTGAAATATCAATATTTGAATCTGATGTGTCAAAATCTTTAACGCCATAAATAAATCCTAAAAGCGGATTTGCATTATAAACAATAAAACCTTCGTCTTGCAAAACATTTAACATAGCTTTCATAACGAGAGCTTTGTCTGTCGAATCATAAGTTCTTGTTTGGAATTGACGTTTTTCAAGTTGGGTCATCGGAGTTATTATATCTTGCGAACGGGTTTTCTTCGCATTGACAGGAAGCGCAAGACACAATACAAATAGGGCTAACAATATCTTTTTCATCATTATTCAATCTCCTAGAATGTACTCATGTGATAAGAGAATGACTTAACATTATGATTATCATCAAATTTTATAACAACAGTAAGAGTTTTTTGAACAGATTGAACAGTTTCACCATTTTTGTTGTAACCAACGTTGGCTAAACCACCGCCAAAACCACCGGAGCCATAACCTCCGCCAAGTCCACCAACACCAACTCCAAAACCGGAACTATTGTATGCGGTGATTGAAGAAACTTTGTCATAAATCCAAGTTTCAAGTCCATCAGCATCTTGAGTTACAATATTTGGAGAACCTAAAGCAGTAGCAACATCAGCCTGAGAAGTTCCGACTTTAATATTTCTTTGAGCCACTCCAAGAGTCATTTGTTGTTCTTGAATAGGTGTAACCATTTGAACTTGACATTTTTCAGGGTGTTTTCTACATTTCCTACTCATTTTTGGATATTCGTTTATTGCAAATACAGGAGCGGCAATGCCTAAAACTAATAGTGATGCTAAAAATCTTTTCATAAATTTTTCCTCTTTATTCCAACTACCTTAGATGAACACATTATAGCAAATTATTATTTAAATTTAAAGTAGCATTTCTAAAATTCTTCATTAAATAATAAGTATGAAAAAATGGATTTTAATATTTGTATTTTGCATTTCGACTCTTCCTGTAAATTCTCAAATAATCACGGGCGGTATTGAATACACATCAAAAGTTGCACAACAAGAAATGCTCCATACTACACCCAAAACCGTCAATCAAAATCTTGTGAACTCCAATTTGCTTGATACAAGTAGACATGAAAATTTTACTAATATGTTAAAAGGGAATGTCAATTTAAAAGACAGAACACTTGCATCATTTTCTGATGGAACTTATGGAATAATTTATAAAAATAACCCGACAAATGTTTGGTATTATACACATTCAGGTAACTTGATGCACGTTGAAGCTAAAACAAGTTTAATTTATCCTTATAAAACATATAAATATACCCCCGACGGAATACTAGTAAATATGAGCTTACGAATTTCAGATAGAGAAAGTTACATTTTTGATAAACAAGGGAACTTAATTGCACATTGGCTAGGTCAAAATTGCTATAACACAGATGGAAGAATCATCATGACAAGAAAGATTAGGTAGAAATCAAAAGTTATGAGATACTTCGGTCATTTACATTACCTCAGTATGACGATAATACAAATTATGAAAAGGATAATAAAACCTTAAAGAACTTATTCCCTTATTTCCCTATTGCCTTAATACCGTACAGACATTCTTAGCAAAATGTAACGATTTAGCCCGAGTTGATTTCTTTGTGGTATAATTTTAATAAAGAAGTAGACTTGGAGGGAAGAGTATTGACTCAGCAAAATATTTTTGATGACGGAAAAATCGTTTCTGTCAATATTAGAGAAGAAATGAAACGTTCTTATATTGATTATGCAATGAGTGTAATCGTCGGACGTGCACTTCCTGATGTTCGTGATGGTTTGAAACCTGTACACAGACGTATTCTTTATGCGATGAACGAATTAGGAATGTATCCGGACAAACCATTTAAGAAATGTGCACGTATCGTTGGTGAAGTTTTAGGTAAATATCACCCACACGGTGATAGTTCAGTTTACGAAGCATTAGTTCGTATGGCACAAGACTTCTCTACAAGGTATTTGATGGTTGATGGTCACGGTAACTTTGGTTCTGTTGATGGTGACGGAGCCGCTGCAATGCGTTATACAGAAGCTCGTATGCACAAAATTACACAATCAATGTTAGCTGATATTGATTGTGAAACTGTTGAATTTGAACCAAACTTTGATGGTTCATTGCAAGAACCGTCAGTTCTTCCTGTAAGACTTCCAATGTTATTATTGAATGGTGTTTCCGGTATCGCAGTTGGTATGGCAACAAATATTCCGCCTCACAATTTGTGTGAAGTTGTTGACGGAACAATTGCATTGATTGATAATCCAAAAATCACTATTCCTGAACTTATGGAATATATTAAAGGACCTGACTTCCCGACAGCGGCAACAATTATCGGTTTGAACGATATTAAACAGGCTTATGAAACAGGTCGTGGTTCTATCAAAATGTCTGCTGTTGCAGGTTTTGAAGAGATTGCAGGTGGTGGCGGACGTCAAGCAAGAACCGCAATCGTTGTAACTGAAATTCCTTATCAAGTTAACAAAGCTCAATTGATTGAAAAAATTGCAGACTTGGTTAAAGACCAAAGAATCACCGGCATTTCAGATATTCGTGATGAATCTGACCGTGAGGGTATGAGAATCGTTATCGAATTGAAACGTGATGCGAAGCCTGATGTAGTTAAAAACAATTTGTTCAAATACACTCAACTTGCTACAACTTTCGGGGTTAACATGGTTGCTCTTTGCGGTAAACAACCTCGCTTGATGAACTTGTACGAAGTGTTGAACGAATTTGTTGAACACAGAATTGAAATAGTAACAAGAAGAACTATTTTCTTCTTGAAAAAAGCAAAAGTTAGAGCACATATTTTAGCAGGTTTGATTATTGCGTTGGGTTCAATTGATGAAGTTATTGAACTTATCAAAAAATCAAAAACCACTGATGAAGCTCGTGACGGTTTGATGAGCAGATTTGGTCTTGATGTTGACCAGTCAAATGCAATCTTAGAAATGCAATTAAGACGTTTGACAGGTTTGGAACAAGACAAAGTTAAAGCTGAATATGACGAATTGATTAAGAAAATTGCTGAATACGAATCAATTTTGGCAAGCCGTCAAAAGATTTTGGATATCATTAAAGCTGAACTTTTGGAAGATAAAGAAAAATATGGAGACGATAGAAAAACTCAAATTCTTCCGGAACAAGGCGAAGTAACTATTGAAGACTTAACTCCAAATACTCCAATGGCTGTATTTATTACTCACCAAGGATATTTAAAGAGAATTCCTTTAGATACTTTTGAACGTCAAAACCGTGCAACTCGTGGTAAATCTGGTATTAAAACGAAAGAAGATGACGATATTCAACATTTCTTCACTGCAATGATGCATGACAAAGTGTTGTTCTTCTCTTCTAAGGGTACAGTTTACAGCTTGAATGTATATGACTTCCCTGAAGGTGGTCGTCAAGCTAAAGGTTTACCTATTATTAATGTATTACCTATTGATCAAGATGAAAAAATTACTGCAGTTGTTCCTGTAAGTAACTTCTCACAAGATGCGAACTTGATTATGTTGACTAAGAAAGGTTATATCAAACGTATTGAACTTGATAACTTCTCTAATATCAGACGTAACGGTATTATTGCAATCGGTCTTGATGAGGGTGATAGTTTGTGTTGGGTAAAACTTGCAACATCAAAAGATGAAATCATTATTGGTACATCTTGTGGTATGGCAATCAGATTCCCAATTCAAGATTTAAGACCTTTGGGTAGGAGCGCAAGAGGTGTTATCTCAATGAAGTTGAGAACCGGCGATGAAATCGTTGGTTGTGATATTGTTCCACAAGATTATGATGCAGATTTACTTGTTGTAACTTCTGACGGTTTTGGAAAACGGACTAAATTATCAGAGTTCAGAACTCAAAACAGAGGCGGAATTGGTTTGATTGCAACTAAATTCAAATCATCAGCATCAAGACTTGTTGCGTTGACAATCGTAAGAGATTCTGATGATATTATGCTAGTTACTGCAAATGGTGTTGTTACTAGATTGAATGCAGGTTCAATTTCTCAACAAGGTCGTCCTGCAACAGGTGTTAAAGCTCAAAACTTGTCAGACAATGATACAGTTTGTTCTGTTAACAAAATCATTAACCCAAACGAAAATGATGTAACAATCAAAACAACAGCGCAAACTGAAACACCGACAGAAGATGTTCAACAAACAAGCTTGTTGGACGATAATAAAGCTGAGTAATTTAATAAACAAAAGAGGCGCCGTTGGAATATCCAACGGCGCCTCTTTTTTATAACAATTTCTTACTCCAGAAAGAAAACAAAGGCAGACAAGTCTTCTGCTCTGCGTTGTAAAAGTTTAAACCTATCTCCGCTATATAAATTAGTATTCATTGAACCATATTGAAGCTCTAATATTCTTTGTTCAAATAATAAATCGGCTTTTTTATACTCAATCCATTTATTTTGAGAATCATTCAATAAAAAGATAATATCTTTAGGAAGTTTTTGGTCTAATAATTTTACGTTTTTACTAATTTCTTTTTCATAATATATACTTTTTTGATTTACACAATCAGACATTCCCGCTGTTGTATAATTCGCTTTTTGCATACATTCTTGAATTTCTTTATCTAAACTACTATGTTTTGAGATTAAAGAAATCTGTTGTTTAAGACTATCAATCTCTGCATTTTTCTTATTCAAAATATCGAAAAAGATTACTGCAACAACAAATAATATAACTATAAAACATAGGATTAAGAGATAAAAAAACTTTTTCATAATTTTATATTTTCATTGACAATATTTAAGAACCATTGGCTATGATGTATTATACCATTTTTTACTCATTTCTGTCAAATAAGTCACTTAGGTATTTTTCTAAAAAATATTTACGATAAAAACACTTTGTGCTAAAATCATTTAGCATAGTTTATAGAAGGAGAGAATATAATGGCAGATGCAAAAATTTTAGCAACAATTGAGAGAACTGATACTGAACAATTACAAATTTCTGTTAGCGAATATAAAGGCAGAAGTTATTTAAATATGAGAATATTTTACACAACAGATGATGGTGCAACTTGGTTGCCAACTAAAAAAGGTGTAACTTTCACTCCTGATCAATTGGATATTTTGACAGAAGCAATTGAAGAAGCAAAACAAGAATTTATGTCTGCAGATGCAGAATAATTATTAATAAGAAAAAGAATAAAAAAGAGGATTATCAAAAATGGAAGAGGGTATTCAAAATAAATTGTTTGATGTACCGGCACGTAAATTAACTCTAAAAAAACGTGAACCGTCTGATAATCCTCCTTTTATTAGTCATAAATATGCAGTTTGCCTTGTGAATTTGAAAGCTCTGGGAGTTAAAACATTCAGCTACTTAATTCCAAACGAAATGCAAAATAAAATAAAAATTGGTCAAGCTTTGCTCGTTCCTTTTGGCAGGCAAGGACTTATAAATGCTTTTTGTGTTGGTTTTTCAGACTATCTGCCTCCGGAAATCAGAGCAAAAAAAGTAAGTAAAATTTTAGATGAAACCCCATTGTTTTCTGTTGAATATTTAAAATTGTTAGAATGGGTTGCGAATTATTACTGCAGTGATTTGATTACTGTCTTAAATGCGGCTATTCCTTTAAAACTTATTGAAAAATCATTAAAAACAGAATTGTTGATTGAATATGTAAAAACAGACGGTGCAACAAAAAGACAGTTGGAAATACTTGAATTGTTGAAAACATGTGGAAAAACGTCATTGATTGACTTTGAAAAGAAAGCAAAAACTACACGGGCAACCATTAAAAAATTAGAGACTTTAGGCTGTATCAAACTAATTGAAGAACAAATTTATCGAAATCCTCTTGATATTTTGCATATTGATAAAAAGGAAGATTTGTTTGAACTTTCTGAAACTCAACAGAAAGTCTATGAGGGGATTTCAGAACAAATTAAAGCTCAAAAATCTCCACAAATTTTACTCCATGGAGTTACCGCAAGTGGTAAAACAGAAGTTTATTTCAAATTAATTGAAGATACAATTAAAGCAGGGAAAAATGTGTTGTTTTTAGCACCTGAAATTGCACTTGCATCTCAATTGACAAAGAGGTTAGCAAAAAAATTCGGAACTAAAGATGTTGCGATTTGGCACAGTAGTATTTCTGAGGGTGAAAGGTATGATGTTTGGCAAAAACTTTACAAAAACGAGATAAAAATCCTTGCAGGTGCCAGATCTGCTGTTTTTGCCCCTTTAAAAGATATCGGACTTATTATTATTGATGAAGAGCATGAAAGTGCTTATAAACAAACATCTCCTGCGCCAAGATATGATGCAAGACTTGTTGCAAGAAAACTTGCGGAATTTAATAATTGTCCATTACTTTTAGGTTCGGCAACTCCGGATATTTCAAGTTATTATAGGGCTGTAAATTCAAATCACTTATTTGAGATGTTGAAACGTTTTAACAATGCAAAAGTAGCCCCCGTAACTGTTATAAATATGCAAGAATACGGACGAGCTGCATACAAAAGCCAGATTTCAAAACCTCTGCAAACAGCAATTCAAGAAACACTGGATAATAATCAACAGGTAATCTTGTTAATCAATCGCCGAGGATATTCAACATACACCCAATGTCAGGGTTGCGGGCACGTTATAGAATGTCCGAACTGCGCAATTCCAATGATTTGGCACGCAAAAGATAAAATGCTCAAATGTCACTACTGCAATCATGTGGAATATTTCCCTGATGTTTGTCCAAATTGCGGATTTGAAGGACTTAAAAATTCAGGAACAGGAACACAAAAAATTGAACAATATATAAAAGAACTTTATCCGAGCTACTGCGTGGAGCGAATTGATAGTGATGTTTTAGTTCGAAAAGGAGAACATATCCGACTTTTGGAAAAATTTCAACGAGGCGATATTGATATTCTTGTCGGAACACAAATGATTGCAAAAGGTTTAGACAATCCTAATGTAACTTTGGTTGGTGTAATTTCAGCCGATGCAAGTTTCAATTTGCCGGATTTTAGAGCATCTGAAAGAGGATTTCAACTCCTAACACAAGTTGCAGGAAGAGCCGGAAGAGGAGAGTTCAAAGGTAGAGTATTTTTCCAAACCTACAACCCTGAATATTACGCACTAGAAAGTGCAAAATCGCAAAATTATTCAGAATTTTATGAAAAAGAAATTAAATCAAGGGAAGATTTTGACTACCCTCCATTTAGCCAGATTATAAGACTAATATTGAGTTCAACTAACAATTTCAGAGCGGAAAAAGCCGCACAAGAGATTGCACTAAGACTTTGCACAATGATTGAAAAATTCGGTTTTGGCGAAAGATTGGAAGTTCTAGGCCCAACACCTTGTGTTATTGAAAGAATTAATGGTTATTTTAGATTTCAGATAATTATAAAAAATAAATTGGATCAAAAAGGACATCAATTTATTTCAAGCTTTTTAAATAAAATCACCGCACCGAAAGATATTAGAATGACTGTAGATGTTGACCCATTAGATATATTGTAAGTTATATTTATGCTATTATAATTGTATGTTCGGATTTTTTAAAAATAAAATTGAAAATTTAAAACAAGCAGTTTCTAATACTGCCCAATCACTTGTAGGTAATGTATTATCAAATGTGGAATCAACAGACACAGAGTATTCTGAATTCGCTCTTGATGATATTGAAGATACTCTAATTAGCGCGGATTTAGGTGTAAATTATGCAGCAGAACTCGTAGATAACTTACGAAATAAAAAGAATGCAAAACCATCTGAATTGAAAAACTATCTTAAAGAAGAATTCAAAAAAACGTTATCAGCGGCCGGTTCTACAGAACTTAATTACAAAGACAACGAGTTAAATATCTACTTCATTGCAGGTGTAAATGGTGCAGGAAAAACAACCCTCATTGCAAAAATGGCTTACCAATTCAAACAAGAGGGGAAAAAAGTTTTGATTGCAGCAGGCGATACTTTTAGAGCCGCTGCAGAAGAACAATTAAACATCTGGTCAACACGAGCAGGAGCAGATATTGTCAGACGAGACAAGGCAGACCCGGCTTCCGTTGTTTACGAAGCAATTCAAAAAGCAAAAAATGAAAATTATGACGTAATTCTTGTTGATACTGCAGGACGTTTACAAAATAAATTCAACTTAATGGAAGAATTAAAAAAAATTAAAACAGTTATAGACAAGCAAGCTCCGAATTCTTTACGAGAAAGTATCCTTGTTATTGATGCTAATACCGGACAAAACGGATTGCAACAAGCAAAAGTTTTTTCAGAGTCCGTAAATTTAACTTGTGTTGCCCTAACCAAGCTTGACGGAAGTGCAAAAGGTGCAATTATTATTGCAATTGCAAAAGAAATGAAACTCCCTGTTAAACTTGTCGGAGTCGGAGAACAAATGACCGATTTAAAGGCCTTTAACCCCGAAGATTTTATAAATGCGTTGTTTGAATAACAACACTTAACATTTAACGCTACTAAGAGTATGTCAAATGTAATTAGTAGCATTATTATTCTGTCAACCATACATTTCTTCGTTAAATTGCGTGTGACGGAAGTTGCATTGTGCAAGCCCTACAATATTTATGTTATTACAATATCAAGACTTTGCCTATCCAATCTAGAGTTGAATTTCAATGAAATTTCGGAACAACTCATGCCCGTATTGTGTCAAAATTGCTTCGGGGTGGAATTGAACACCATAAAGTGGTAGAGTTTCGTGTTCTATTGCCATAACAATTCCATCATCTGTTTGAGCAGTAATTTTTGATGGAAAATGAATAGTCTCCCTATCTACAATCAAAGAATGATAACGAGTAACCTCAAAACTTTTAGGTAAATCTTTGAACAATTTTGACTCTTGTACGATTTGGATTTTAGAAATTTTTCCATGCATAGGTTCTTTATCTTTTATGATTTTTGCCCCCAAAAACTGCGCTAAGCATTGATAACCCAAACAAACACCTAAAATCTTTTTTGTTTTATAGAATTCTTTAATTACATCTAGCGAAATTCCTGCCGTGTTAGGATTTCCGGCCCCTGGAGAGATTATTATTGAATTAAAATTTATTTTTTTTAATTGTGAAATAGTAATTTCATCATTTTTAAACACAGTAAGATTGATGCCTAGTTCTTGTAAATATTGAACAATATTATAAGTAAACGAATCATAATTATCTATCAAAATCATAACTTAACGAGCCTCATTCCTCTAACAGAATTTATACAAAATATTTTATCTGCTTTACATAAATCGGTTCTATAAAGAATTTTTTCTTTAATTTTATTTTCTTTCAAAAGTTTTTTGCGATAAGTTCCACCTAACAAGCCACAAGAACAAGGTGGAGTGAATAACTCCCCATCAAGTTCTAAAACAATATTACTTCTTGCTCCCTCTGTCAATTCGCCTCGCTCATTGAAAAATATTTCATCATAAATCTCTCCATATTTGATTTTGGAAAAAGTTTTTTCATAATATGGACGATAAGTCGTTTTATATTGAAGAAACACATCTTTTGAATTGACAACAATATCAGAAATTACGATTTTATTTGTTGTAATTTCATTTAGCGGTTTATGTTGAATTTCGTACTCTCCATTTTGAGATAAAAGAATTCTGTACATTCCATCTTTGTCAAATCTTGCATTCAAGATTTCATTATTAAAATTGAAATTCAAATCATTTGCGGATTTTTGAATACGTTCAAGGTGTTCTTGCCAAAGTAACGGTTTTAAATTCTCAACTTTTAATGTTTCAATTAACTGCCAATTTTTGGAATTTTGGGAAAGAAAAGATGTTTTCAAAATAGCCTCGTTCCACTCATCTTCAACATCAGAATCCCAAACAATCGCACCACCTGCTCTATAGGTATAACATATATCATCTTTTGTTCTTTGCAAAATTCTTATAGGTACAGAAATTTCACAAAAGTCTTTATGTATAAGCCCAATTGCCCCACAATATACATTTCTTTTCCCCAATTCAACATTGTCAATAATATTCATAGTACTAATTTTGGGAGCACCGGTAATTGAGCCACAAGGAAAAATTGCCTCAAAAATTTCATACAATGTCGTATTATTTTTTAGTGTTGACTCAACCTCTGATGTCATTTGATGAAGGGTTTTATGAGTTTCAATATCAAATAATTTCGAAACTTTCACGGAGCCAACCTCCGAAATTTTACCTAAATCATTTCGTAGCAAATCAACAATCATAATATTTTCTGCTCTGTTTTTAACATCGTTTTTTAGAAATTCAATATTCTTTAAATCTTCGTTTTGTGTTTTTCCTCGTTTTATCGTACCTTTCATCGGTTTAGTTAAAATTCTATTTCCATTTTTTTTGAAAAACAATTCTGGAGAAAAAGACAAAATCTCTTCATAATCATTTTTAATAAATGCATTATATGGAGTTCTTTGATATTTCAAAAAATAATCATAAATTTCTGATGAAGAATATTCTGTACTGACTTCAAAATCAACAGTATAATTGACTTCATAGGTGTTTCCATTTGATATTTCAGATTTTATTTTTTCAAAACCTTTTTTATATTCAACAAAAGAAATTTTTGATTTCGGAAAAAGAAAAACTTTTTGCGGACTTTCATTAGGTGTAAATTTTTCAAAATTTTCATAAGCTTCAAAATACAAAAGTGGATATTTTGATTTTATATTTTTACCTAAAAAAACGTCTTTCGCTTCATATCTTACGTATCCAATTAGGTAGTATTCATTTTTCAATTTTTCGATTTCTTGGAAAGCAAAAATAAAACTTTCACTATCAAAAGCAGAAATTATTTTTTGAGGATTTTTAAAAATTTTATCTGAATAAATTTGCATATAAGAATTATTTCACAAAAGAGGGATATATTAAATTAATTTACTAAAATGATTTACCATCACAACTATGATAGAATTTTTGTATGGAATTATTGTATAGTAAGCAAACAAAACTCGGGAATTATATAGATTTAATCGGCGAACCTGCAGAAGAAAATATTTTGGTAGTTGGGGTCGTTCATGGCGACGAACCGCAAGGGAAATACTTAATTGAAAGGTATTTAGAGGAAAGGTATGGTTTCAACTTCCCCCTCTCCCGCAAGGGGCGAGGGCAGGGGAGAGGGGTAGCCCTTAAAATTCCGAGGAGGGGTAAAAGGGGCATATTGTTCATTCCATGCCTGAACCCTGACGGAATGCAGAATAACACCAGAACAAATTCCAACAATGTTGACATCAACAGAAACTTTCCAACTCAAAACTGGGGGAAAAATGAGGGAGATAATGCAACTTGTGATGACGAAACAACAAACTACTTTGGCGGTAAATCAGCAGGAAACGAAATAGAAACACGGTTTCTTATTGAAACCATTGAAAATTATTCTCCGAGCCTTGTAATGACACTTCATGCTCCATACAAGATTGTAAATTATGATGGACCGGCTCAAAAAGAAGCCGAAGCGATTTCTAAAATCATTAACTATCCGGTGGAAGCAAGTATCGGTTATCCAACCCCGGGAAGTTTTGGAACTTGGGCAGGTGTTGAACGAAATATCCCAACAATTACTCTTGAACTGGACGAAGAAATACCGGTTCAACAGTTGGTCAAACCGGCATTTGAAATTTTTGATTATCTAAAAAGTTAATCAAAATTGAAATATAATGTTGAGCCATTTTTAGTCAAAGTATAAACCCCTTTGCTTTCATCTGCTCTTACGGTTACACCCAATTTCTTTTGAAGAGCTGGGTCTTTTTTCAAAGCTTGTAAGTCCGAACGAGTAAAAACTTCGCCCTTTTTATCTTTTTTGTCAGCTTTTCTCAATGCGTTAAAAATATCATAATTTGTAGAATTCAAATTCAAAGCAGCTTCTTTAGTCGGTTTGCCACCTGTCCATTGATAGTAGTTAGAAACTTTTCCATTTTTAACCGTAGTTCTAGCTTGTTGATCTTTTAATGGAGCATTACCTTTATGATTTTGAATAGTTACATTTCCGTTTACTTGAACATGAAAGTTGTTGCTAGGTTGTGCTTTGTTAGCAACTTTTAAATCGCCCATAATATACCTCCGTTTATCTGTATGTATATAAAAAGTATTTTTACTTTCAATAATTGCCTAAAACGGAATTTTTATATTTACATTTATTCACAGAACTTTTGTGTTAGTATAAAATACAGGAAATGAGGGATTTTATCATGAAACTATTTAACTCTTATACAAACACTATTGAAGAATTCAAACCAATCGAAGAAAACAAAGTTAAAATGTATGTTTGCGGACCAACCGTTTATGATTATGCACACCTTGGACACGCAAGATGTTACATCACTTGGGATGTTTTGTACAGATATTTAAAATTTAAGGGTTATGACGTTACATATTGTAGAAATGTAACAGACGTTGATGATAAAATTTTAAAAAAAGCTGATAAAGAGGGAAAAACTCCAACAGAAGTTTCGCAATATTGGTATAAACAATTTGAAAACTCAATGAAAGCACTAAACACCCTAAAACCTGATATTGAACCTTTTGCAACTAAAACATTAGGCGAAATGATTTCAATGGTTAAAACATTAATCGAAAAAGGTTATGCCTACGAATCAAACGGAGATGTTTATTTTAGAGTAAAAAAATTCCCTAAATACGGATATCTTTCAAAACAACCGATTGACCAATTGGAAAGCGGTGCAAGAATTGAAGTTGGAGACCAAAAAGAAGATCCGCTAGACTTTGCATTATGGAAAAGAGATGAAAAATTCGGATATAAATCACCTTGGGGTGTTGGTCGTCCGGGGTGGCATATTGAATGTTCTGCAATGAGTAGAAAATATCTAGGCAAAACTATTGATATTCACGCAGGCGGAGCAGATTTGATTTTCCCTCACCACGAAAATGAAATTGCGCAGTCTGAATGTGCAAATGGTTGCAAATTTGTAAACTACTGGTTGCACAACGGATTTGTAACCATTAACAAGGAAAAAATGTCTAAATCTTTAGGTAATTTCTTGACTATTGATGATATGTTGAAAAATTACGATGCAAATACATTGAGATTGTTCATTTTGACAAACCATTACAGAATGCCTGTTGAATTCTCTGATGAAGCATTAACATCAGCTCAAGCAGGAGCAAAGAGATTAACTAATGCCAAACAAACTCCGATAGATGAAAACTTTGATATTACAAAGACCGATGATTATAAGGCATTTATTGATGCGATGGACGAAGATTTGAATACATCTAAAGCACTTGCCGTTTTATTTGACCTTGCAACAAGAGCAAATAAAGGAGAAAAAGATGCATACACCATTCTTTATAAACTGGGTACTACTTTAGGCTTCACTTTTGAAAAAGCTTCATTATCAGAAGATGAAATTCAAAATGCAGTTAAACATGTATCAGAAGTTTTGAATAAAGATTTCTCATCAATTGATGAAATTCTTGAACTAAGAAAACAAGCCCGAACTGAAAAGAACTGGGATATTGCAGACAAAATCAGGATTGCATTTGATGAATGCGGAATTGTTCTAAAAGATACAAAAGACGGAACAACCGTAGAAGCGAAATAAATAATTAAAACTAACAATGAAACTAAACAAAAACTTATGCCTAAAAACATAAGTTTTTGTTTTTGTCATATAATTATTTTATGAGAAGATTGGGATTAATTATACTTGCAAATATATTGTTATTCAGCTTGCCTGTAATGGGGGCGGCTTTTTATGGAAATATTCCACAAACGACATTACAAATTGCAAGAGATACAACCGGTCAATATACAAATTCTCCGCATTCAAAAATCGTTCGCGTTGGAATAGGTTCTCAAAGTTTTTCAACTTATGAATGGGATAAAGCCTCTATCTACGGAACGGGAGAATTTGAAGTCTACAACAATAAAACTTACATAAATACTTATGACAACGACAACTATATAAATATTTCAATGGTTGGAAAAATATTTGTATTGACCGGAGCTGACGGAAATGCAATTGCAAAAGTTTCCGGTCCGATAATTTTTAAATCTGATTATGGTTTCTTAGGAGTTCAAAATCTTAAACGGGCAGGGAAAGATGCAATTTATCGAGGGCAAATAGAACTTGTTCCATCGTCTCATGAGGGGAAGTTTTACATAGTAAATTCGCTATATTTAGAAGATTATCTAAAAGGTGTTGTCCCAAACGAAATGCCTGTAAGTTTTGGACTTGAAGCACTTAAAGCTCAAAGTGTTGCTGCAAGAAATTACGTTTTATCTCCAAGAGTAAAAGCTAATCCGAACTATGATGTTGTTGATTCTGTTGCAAGTCAAGTTTATTTTGGTGCAAATACCGAAAGAGATTTGTCAAACAGGGCAGTTGACGAAACAGCAGGTATTGTTGCAACTTATGATTGGGATTTAATTTTAGCTCAATACTCGTCAACTGCAGGCGGATATTCTGAAAGTTATCAAAATGCATTTTCTGACCCTTATACAAAAAAATTTCCTGCGACCCCAAAACCATATTTAAAAGCGCAACCCGATAGAGAAGAATTTGAACCGCTATATTCAGATGAAGCAGCCGAAAAATTCTACAAATCTAAACCAAAATCTTTTGATGTAAATTCTTCTTATTACCGTTGGGAAAGAGATTGGGACAGACAAGAATTGCAAAGTGCTATCCAATCAAATATTGCAAACCAAAGTGATACCGGTTTCATTATTCCAGCAGTTAAACATGGTGAAACAATTGGTCTGATTGAAGGTCTAAAAGTTTTGCAACGTGGAGAATCCGGCAAAATTATGAAACTTGAAATTCAAACAGACAAAGGAAATTACGTTGCCGAAAAAGAACTCGTTATAAGAAGACTTTTGACAAACAAAGGAAAAGCTTTGCCAAGTGCAAACATGGTTTTTGAACAAGAATACAATGATTGTGGAGAATTAATTCACGTAAAAGCCTACGGTGGAGGATTTGGACACGGAGTCGGAATGAGCCAATACGGAGCAGGTTATATGGCTACAACTCTAAAACTTCCGTATGACAAAATTCTTCAACACTATTACACAGGAATTTCTCTTACGACCCAACCGTTTATTCTATCTTCAAATAGCGAACAAAATAGAATAGAACAATCTTTTTATGCAAAAGATAAAAAAGCAACACTAATTGTTGATAACAAATACAAAGTCACCTATATAGATACAAATATAAATGGCAATGATGAGAAAATTCGTCTTGATATTGCACAAAGATACAATCGAATAGATTTGTCAAAATATCTAAAATCAGGATTAAATAATATAAAATTTTTCTATCCGACAGAAGCCGGAAGCAACAAAGGATTAAGAATGTACATAGAATTGGTAGGAAAAGATGAATAGCGAAGCAACTAAAGAAAATAAAGCCCCAAGTTTATTAAAAGCTGCATGGATAATTGCAGTAGTGACAATTGTCAGTAAGCTTATAGGATTTGTCAGAGATATTATAATCGCAAATTACTATGGAGCTTCTTTAGTTTCCGATGCATATTATTACGCATATCAAATTCCATCACTTTCATTAATTTTGTTAGGCGGAGTTGGAGGACCTTTTCACAGTGCAACTGTTGCAATCTTTTCTAAATTAATCCCAAACCTAAAAGAAAAACCGTCCGAAACCGTAAACAAATTATATTCAACCTTTATGACTGCAACGATAATCTTTTTCTTAGCATTATCAGTCATAATGTTTATTTTCCCAAGACAGATTATGGGATTAATTATTTCCGGCGGATCGGCTGATATGGTTAATTTAGCCGCAATGCATTTAAAAATTATGACCCCACTTCTTGTTATTGGAGGAATTGTCGGAATTTATTACGGAATTTTGATTATTTATCAACAATTTATGCTCCCGAATTTGTCGCCAATAATTATGAGTTTAGCAATAATAGGGGTTGTAATGGCTGTACCGAATGACCAAAAAGGCTACGCACTTGCTTGGGCAACAACAATTGGTGCTATTTTACAACTAATTATCCAATATCCTAATATCAGAAAGCTCGGGTATAAATTAAAACCGAATTTTGAATTTACAAACAATCAATATTTTAAAGAAATTTGCGAACTTTTATTCCCTGCGGTATTGAGTTCAACTGTAGGGCAAATCCATATTTATGTTGATATGTTTTTTACATCATCAATTTCTGAGGGTGCTTGGACTGCAATTGGTTATGCAAATAGAGTTTTCCAATTCCCTGTAGGAATTTTAGTAACCGCATTTTTAGTTCCACTATTTCCAATATTTGCAAGACTTGTTGCAGATAAAGACTATGACGGAATTAAAAACTATTTTAATAAAGGTGTAGGTGTTTTATTCTTTGGCGCAATCCCAATTATCATAGGAATTTTAGTTGTCGGAATGGACGCAGTAAGACTTGTATTTGAACATGGAGTATTTGATGAAAAAGCAACATTTATGGTAACAGAAGCACTTTGGTTCTTGTCTGTTTCAATTATTCCTTATGTATTCAGAGACTCAATCACAAGGGTATATTACTCATTCAATGACTCTGCAACACCATTCATTGTGGCATTCTCATCAATTGTTCTAAAACTTGTCCTAAACTATATATTGATTACCAAAATGCATTTTGGTATAGGCGGAATTACTCTATCAACTTCTTTAGTAACTCTATTCAATGCCTGCGTTTTAGGAATTTTAATTACTAAAAAAATGAAGATGGATTATAAATCACTTTTTGTAAATTTGTTGAAAATGGTTGCATCAGGTGTTATAACTGGTGTAGTATGCTGGTTGTGTGCAGCAGAATTTGATAAAATTGTACACTTATCAAAAATACCGTTTGAAACAATTAAAATTTTATTTATAGCAATTGTTTGTTTGCTAGTATATATTCCGCTAAACTTGGCATTAAAAATGGAATATGCAAACGAGTTGTTTAATAGATTGTCGGCAAAATTTTTGAGAAAGTAGGGCAATTTTATTTGGGGGTAAAGTAAGTTAAGGTTCATATTATGAAACTAATTATCGGACCAAATATAGATGAAAAAAATGTAAGACTTGATTTTAAAGCAAGTCCGAGCAAACCGGAAAATATTCCAAGCTATACAATAAAAGGAAATAAAGCTGACGAATTTGTAAGAGAGTACAACGCCCAATCTGAACGACTTAAAACGACAACCAAAGTTTGCGTCGCAACAGGGGGGGTAGTTGGTTGGCTCGCTGCTTTAGAAACACTTGCAAACAAAACTCATAACAAAATGATTTCAGCAATTGGATTTCCTATAGGAATGATTGCAGGTGGAATTGTTTCAAGTATTATATCCTATGAACAAAAAAACAAATTGATGGACAAATACCAAGTCAAAAAATACAAAAACTAACGAATAAATTGAAAGAAGTATGATGAAAGAAATCTTAAAAGCAAATATAGATGAGCGACCATCAATGATTATAGTGGGTGTAATTTCACTATTTGCAATTATTGGCGGGTTCATTTGGTATCTGTTTTTTCTTCATCGTATTTCCCTCTTAGCCACAATTATGTCATCAATAATCCTTATTTTAATTTACTTTCCTCGGTTTTTAATAATAAAAAAACTTAAAATAAAAGATGAAATAAAAATTATAGACGACTTTATTCTAGTAAATGGTGTTGGAATAAATTTTGATGATATCATTGATTTTCGGGTACAAGAAAAAAAACCGCAAGTCATATTTTTCATTAACAACAAAATGATTGTATTTAAGGAATGCACTTTTAGACTAAAACTCAAAACAGAAGAACTCTCTTTCAATGTTATCGGTAGTGAAAAAATTAAACTGTTAAAAGAATTTTTGGAACTAAAAATAAAAAGGGAACAAGAGTTATGAGATTCTTCGGTCGCAATTGCTCTCTCAAAATGACAACATAATAAATAGTCATGTCATATTTATAATTTTTATTTTCCATATTCATCGGGGTTGAACATTCTATACTGCAAAGCTTGCATCAAATGTAATTGCGAAATATTTTCTGCACCATCTAAATCAGCCAAAGTTCTTGCAAGTTTCAAAATTCTGTCATATCTTCTGCCGGACAATTGATATTTTACAATTGCAATTTTCAATAACTCCTTAGACTTTTCATCAATCTGACAGTATTTTTTTATTAAATCTGACGTTAATTCAGAATTTGTTAAAATCTTCTCATTTTTATATCGTTCAATTTGAATTTGTCGAGCCTTAATTACCCTTTTACGAATTGTTGCGGAATCTTCCTCTTTCGCAGTTGAATTCAACAGTTCTTCCGGAGTTAATCTCGGGACATCAATTTGCAAATCAATTCTATCAAGCAAAGGACCTGATAGTTTTGCAAGATATCTGCTAATTTGAAAATCTGAACAGGAACACTGTTTTTCTTTATCCCCCAAATAACCGCATGGACAAGGATTCATCGCTCCTAGCAGTATAAATTTTGCAGGATATTTTATTGAATGTTTTGCTCTTGAAATTACAATTTCACCATCTTCTAACGGTTGTCTTAAAACTTCCAAAACTTGACGAGGGAATTCAACCATTTCATCTAAAAACAAGACTCCACGGTGAGCCAATGTAATCTCACCAGGTTTTGGGGTTGTACCACCACCAATAACACCGTTTGCAGATGCAGTATGATGAACAACCCTAAACGGACGCTTAGTCATTAAAGGCTCATCTTCAGTCAATAATCCGCAAATACTATAAATTTTGGTTAATTCCAAAGCTTCAGACAACTCTAATGGTGGCATAATTGATGGGAAACATTTAGCCATAAGAGTTTTCCCAGACCCCGGAGAACCAATCATCAAGATATTATGTCCTCCTGCAGCCGCAATTTCAAGCGCTTTTTTGGCTTTTTGTTGTCCTTTTACATCTTTGAAATCAAATAATGGAGTTTGCTCAACTTGTTCAGATAAATATCTCCTCACATCAACTATAGTTTGCGGAATTCTTGTTTCCACAAAATGATTAACAACATCTGTCAAATGTTCAGCACCAAAAATATTCACATCGTCAATCAATGCAGCCTCTTTAGCATTAGATTTTGGAACAATGATATTTTTAATCCCAACTTCCTTTAGTCCTAAAACAAGAGGCAAAACTCCGCTAACTCCACGAATCAAGCCATCTAAAGATAATTCTCCGATAAATGCATAACCATCAACATCTTCTTGTTTTAAAACTTCTTCTTCAATCAAAACTCCAATCGCAATGGGCAAATCAAAACTTGTACCATTTTTCTTCAAATCTGCAGGAGCAAGATTTATTACAACTTTTCTTGATGGAAAAGTATAACCAGAATTTTTTATAGCTGATTTTACCCTATCACGAGCTTCATTTACGGAAGTATCAGGAAGTCCAACAATAGAAATTGCGGGTAATGAATTGACAACATCTGTTTCAACCCAAACCTCATACGCATTTAGCCCGATAACTGTTCCTGTTTTTACTCTATTAACCACATGGCTAGTATATCATGAAATTTTTAGAATTTGTCTTTTATCAAAAATCGTGATAATATTATTAAATACAAGAGAGAGTAACAATAATGACTAAAACAATTTCTAAATTAAAAAATAATATCGAATATATTTACAAGAAAAATGAAAACACACCAAGAATTGCACTATGTTTAAATTTTTCAATTAACAATCCTGACAAAAGAGCAGGTATCTATTCTTTGATGACAAGATTGCTTTTGCAAGGAACTAAAAACTACAACACCGAAGAATTAGCTAATGAATTTGAAAAATATGCAATTGATTTTTCCAGTGAATTATTGCCAAACTATTTAAGATTGAGATTTGTTTGTCTAAACGAAGATTTTCCAAAAGCAATTGAATTGATGAATGAAGTCATCACAAATTCAACTTTTGACGAATTTGAAAAAGAAAGAATTAAACTAATAGGTGAAATCTCTGCAGAACTTGATTCGCCACGAGCAGTTGCAATGGACGCTTATGCAAGAGCAACTTTTGGTGACCATTACTATGGAAATTCAACAACGAAAATTTTAGAAAACATAAATGACATTACAAAAGAAGATGTCGTTGAAGCATACAACCAAATTCTAACAGATAGTAAAAAAAGTCTTGCAATAGTAGGTGCTTTAGAGCAAGATTCTATCATGCCGGAAATTGAAAAAACAATAGAAAAACTTCCACAATCTGTTGATAATCATTTCAATATTGAAAAACCGATACTTAAAGAAACAAAAAAAATTGAAAATATAAAATCAGACCTAAATCAAGCTCACATCATCAAAGGTTGGCCGGTAGCAACTCTAGGAGATGAAGATTATCCGGCGATAATTTTGTTAAACATTATTCTTGGAGCTTGTGGCTTATCCTCAAGATTGTTCCTAGAACTTAGAGACAAAAAAGGATTGGCTTATGTTGTAAGAAGTTCTTGCGAAACATTCAAGAAAGCTGCAAACTTTATGATTTACATCGCAACAGAACCTAAAAATATTGAAGTATCTTTAAAAGGTTTTAATGAAGAAATTGAAAAAATTAAAACAATTTCTGTTTCAGAAAAAGAACTTGAAGATGCAAAAAACAACCTAATTGGCAAATGTGCATTTATGGAAGAAACCAATATGCAACAAGCTTGCGGTTATGCAAAATATGACATTTTAGGTCTTGGATTTGAATATTCAGATACACTAAAAGAAAAAGTTAAACAAGTAACATCTGAACAAATCCTAAAATGTGCTCAAAAATATTTCAATGACACTTATGTTATATCAATTATCAAACCATAACTTGTCAGCTAATAGCTTTTTCTTTTCAAATTAAAAATAATTTAATTTGAGAGGATTTTTGCGTGAAAAATAAAATTGTGGGAATTACATACCTTGTTTGCTTTACTTTTATTTTAAGTGTACAAATTCCGACATTTTCTCTTGACTGCACAACCCCTCACAACAAGTCTCTCATTGTTAAGCTTGAACATTCAACTTTTGGTCCAACCCATAAAATTGAACATCTGTTCAAGCAACAACTACCACAGAATGATTCCATAATCTACAACAAAGTTCCACGAGGTTTAATTATAAGTATCAAAAGTAAAGTGTTTTTTACTGATGGTGAAGTAGAAATTCTAGAGTCCTCAAAATCAATTCTCCACACATTTGCGCAAATCCTAAAAACTATCCCTAATAAGTGCATAATTGAAAGCCACTCCGTAAACGAAAATTTTGAAAATTCATACAGGTACAACTGGGAATTAACCACAATTAGAGCAGATAAAATTGTTCAATATCTAATTAAAGAAGAAAAACTCAACCCAAAAAAAATTGAAGCAATCGGATTTGGAGAAATCATGCCATTTTTTGACAATGTGAATTCAAATGCAAACCTCAACAGACGCATTGATTTTGTCATAATAAACTACGAAAAAGTAGAGCCACTAATTAAACAATAGCCTTTTGAAGACGAGAAGTACGATTTTCATTGAGGATATTTTTAAGTTTCATAATCGCTTGAGCATGTAACTGACACACTCTAGATTCAGACATACCTAGAGTTTCGCCAATTTCTTTCATTGTCATATTTTCTTGATAGTAAAGAACCATCAAAACTCTTTCTCTTTCCGGCAATCTTTGAAGTGCCTTTTGAAGGTCAGTTTTAACATTCTTTTCTTCCATACGTTCTTGCGGATTTAACTTGTCTGATTCAATAGTATCAATGATTTCCATACTATCTTCTGACCCGCCTCTTTTGTCATAAATAGAAGTAACCGTAACATCTTCTGAAATAATTTGGTTAACTTTTTCAACGTCCATATCAAGATAATTTGCGATTTCAGAAGTTGTAGGAATTCTACCCAAATCTTGCTTTAAAGTTTCAGTAGCTTGTTTGATATCCTTAATCTTCTTTCTTACACTTCTGGGTAAAAAGTCTTGAGCACGAATTTTATCTAAAATTGCGCCACGAATCCTAATCAAAGCATAAGTTTCAAATCTCGTATTTTTTTGAGGAGAAAATCTTTCAACTGCATTGATAAGTCCCTCAACACCATAACCTGCAATATCTTCAACAGAAATAACCGCAGGAAGTGAAACTTTCACACGTCCAACAACATAACGAACGAGATAAATATATTGAACAATTAAAGCATCACGAGAATGCTTATCAGATTTATCCGCTAAATATTTTTCCCACAAAGTAGTCAGTTCATCTTCCGATAAACGCTTTATATTATTGTATGAAGAAAAATCAAAACTTTGTTCCATCAACCTACCCAACTCTTATTTCTTACATTTCTATTCTATAATATCCCCAATTTTAAACATCATTTAAAAAGATGAAAACAATATGATTGAACTAAAGTTTTTCTAATACATGTAGAGTAATCATGGCATGGGTAACAAATAGTAAGAGGGGAATAAGGAGATAAGTTCTTTATGTTTTTATTGTTCGTTTCGCTATTTGTTATACTGTCATACTGAGGTCGCACGAGCAAATGTTGAAAGGCTGAGCCGTAGCCGTTTAATGCGAGTGCGAACCGAAGTATCTCATAACTTTTTTCTATTTTATGTAAGAACTTTTTCAACATTTTATATCTTTCATTATCATTTTTATTCACCCATTAGTTACTATGACTAACTAGTAGTAAACTATTAGTTAGTCATAGTTTAATCTCTTAATTAAATCATGTCAAGTCGATATAATTAATCTATGAAAGATGAACGCAACAAAATCTTTGCAAAAAATCTTAAAGCAGAAAGATATAGAAAAGGAATTACTCAAGCCGAACTTGCGGAATATGTCGATGTCAGCGAAAGCACTATTTCCCTTTTAGAGCGAGGGTTACAGACTCCATCAATATTTTTAGTTTACGATATTTCAAAAGTCCTGAATGTCGATATTAATGATTTGTTGAAAAATATTTCATAAATAAAATTTATACTAGCAAAAAACTTTTTTCTCATGTATTATATTGTTCATACTCAATAAAACATGGAAAGAATATGCAATTGTTAATAGATAAAGAATTAAATTCTACGGACAAAATATTCAAGCCCGACTTCAATTCAAAATCCGGACGAGAATTACTGGCGTTTTACCTGCAAACTAAATTCAGACAAATATTTTTGTATGACAAAAAACAAGAAGTACCAATTATTAATTTGATCAATGGTGATTTCATCACAAGATTTTGCAGGCGTTTGATTAACAAACCTACAAAACACCTGCTAATTGGTATTACAGGGGAATCTGCTTCCGGCAAATCGACTATCTGTCGTGAAATCAAGAATGTAATTGAACAATTCTCCATGCCGGTAACTGTTTTGAGTACAGACAATTACTTTAATGATATTTCTGCTTTGATTAATAAATATGGTTCTTTTGACAATTTACGAGATAACGGCTATGACGTTGATGCCCCAACAAGTTTTCAATTAGATACTTTAAGATCCGACCTTGAAGATTTGGCTGACGGAATTGATGTTAAAGCACCAATGTATCTTCCTAACGGTACAGGTGTTTCAATGCCAAAAGCTCTTGATGTTCCTTCACAAAAAATCATAGTTGTTGAGGGTATAGCAACTATGTATGAAAATGTAAAAGACGTTTTTGATATAAAAATATATGTAGAAACAGAAAATGAACTAAGAAAAAATCGTTTTATGAGCCGAGCAATAGAAGAACGAAACCAAAGCGAAGAAAACGCAATGAAACATTGGCACTACATTGCAGATGCAGGAGAAAAATATGTTAAACCTTTCCGTAAAGAAGCTGATTTAGTTCTCAACGGGAATTCTGACCTTGGCTATTTTGCTCAAATTTTGGAATACATCTACACCATTACAAATAATTTTCAATAGTATGTAATTCGTCTTGTTTTTCAAATAATAATATTTGTAAATAAGTACGATTAAGTATTCATTTTTGTAACGAAAAAAGATATAATCTTTACAAGAAAACATGTTTATTCTAAATATAGGTTATAAAAGGGAACGAGAAATTGCTAAATAATTTTGAAAGTTTTGATAATTCAGAAACCGCAACTAAAAAAGATATAGTTATCCAAGAAAGAGTTGAGCTTATTTCTTCCCACATGTATAAGCAGTTTTTAGATTATCAACATTCTACAGTTAACACTAACGATATTTTTTCACGAATGATTGATTGCTTGGATTTGGTATCTAACAATTTGAAACAGTCATTTTCTTCACGTGGAGTTACGACTCAAAATATCTATGTAGAATCTGATTCCCTAAAATCCGTTGCAGTTATAAATATTTTATGGCACAAAATGAGTTTCACAACTCGTTGCAACTTCCAACCGCAAGCCTTATTTAGAGAAGATGGACGACACATTTTTTCAAACAGAATAATGGCTGTTAGTGGAAATTATCACGACATCATAAAAGATGCCAAAGATAGAGAAGAAGAAGTTGTTAAGCTTTTAGAAAACGAAATTGCATCATTATATGTTCCTGCAGATGCAAATCAAAAGTGTATTTTCAAAATTAAGCATACCGGACAAGAGTTTATGCTAAATCAAATTGATGCTCCACGTGAGGTTGTGCTTAAAGTCGTAGAAGCTGTTTGTGGTGGCGGTTTGTACCACCAAGACGGTTCATTAAGAAGTTTTATCGTTTAAATTTGAATTATTGACTGGGTGATTAATATAATTAGTATATTAATAGGGTTATTAGGTGATATTTATGAAGATGTTAGAGAAACTTAAAGAATATGAAAATCAATATATTTTTATGAGATGGGCTACAGGCGGAGAATACGGAAAACTAATGTTTGTAGGAGAGGATTTTGTGGAATTCAATATTATAGATATTGATACAATGTCATACAAAGAAACCATGGTGATTTATTCCCCATTGATTTTAGAAGTTGCAATCGGAGGTGCCGACATTGCACGAATAGTCGCCGAATTATCACTAAAATCGTAGAGTATTAATGATTATCAGAACAATGGATTATCACGTCGCTCCGTATAGTAAATTATGCACGGAGGTCAATAATTCTCCACGTAATGGCATAATATATAAAAAGTAACCACTTATAGACTTATTCAGCTATTAACTTGATTTTCTCCCATTTTAGTCAAAAAAAAAGTCACAACTTTTTGCGACTTGAACAATAATCTTGGGAGGAGATTTTGGGATAGTTTGTACATGCATGATAATCCAAGCATGATTTTTTGGTTACGCATGAATTCCACATTTTAACAAAAATTTACAATTGAAAATTTTAAAAAGTCCAAATCCGTCTAATAGCCGCCATTTTACATGTTTTGAATTCGTGTCAAGCAGGGGTTTATTAAATACAAATTTTGTATTATAATACTTATATGAACAGAAATTTAAACATCTTGGTTATTAATGGTCCAAATATAAATATGTTAGGTGTTAGAGAGCCTGAACAATACGGTTCAAAGTCTTACAAAGACCTTGAGATGGAGTTGCACGAATACTCTTTTGAAATGGGTGTGAATCTGGAAATTTTCCAAAGCAATTTTGAAGGTGAAATTATTGAAAAAATCCAATACGCACTAGGCAATTTTGACGGAATTATTCTCAATGCCGGAGCTTTCACACATACAAGTATCGCAATTCGTGATGCACTGACTTCTGTAAAAATTCCGACTGTTGAAGTTCACATATCAAACATTTACAAACGCGAAGAATTTAGACATCACTCAATGTTTGCTGATGTTTGTGTTGGTCAGATTACCGGTTTCAAAATTGATAGTTATAAACTGGGGCTTCAAGGACTGGTCAACTTTTTGACCAGTGCAAACGATTAATTTATTCATAAACTGAATAAAAACAGTTTAGTTTAATCATAGTTTATTATTTTATGCAGTCAACTATTTTTTAGCAACAAATTCTTGATGACATTTTTCAAGCATCTTCATTGTTTCGTCTTCTGTGTGAGTTTCAGCATAATTGTCAATTGCTTGATTAATAGCCATTGCAAGCTTAGGATTTTTTTCTAAAAATTTCATATCACTTTCGATTGAATCTGATGAAATTTGAGATTTTCCCAATGTTGCTTCCGGAACATTTGCCAAATCTTTAATTTCTTTAGATTCTTTTTGAGCCGGCGCAGTCGTTTCGTCAGGAACAATTTCTGCTTGAACAGGTTTTTGGATACCTTTGAAGTTTAAATTGTTGATGTTGTTGTCGATTTCTCTCATAGTATCACCTACTTTCAGAAGATTAACTTCATTCTCTATCATCATGTTTGGTACTTGTTTTTGTTCAGAAAACACCTAAATAATATTTTTTGCTACTTTAAGAACAAAAAAATTACAAAAATTTACATGTAATTCTTCACTAATTTTTCATGTTATGATGTATTATATACTACAAAAGGATATAATGCAAATTATGAACTTAGAAAAAATTGTAAAAAATTTATGGTGGTCTTTGACGGCATTCAGAACTATTAATAATTTGCCGGATTCCATTATTTTTATTGACTTTCAAGGTACAATCGAACGAGCTAACCGCAAGGCTTATGAATGTTTCGGATTTAAAATTGATGATGAAAATCCAATCAAAATTGATAACATTATCAAGAATGGACTTGATATAATTGAATCATCTATCAAATCAGGAAAACCTGTAATAGCTACTGCGGTCATTCCAGGAAGAGAATTTTATGTAGAATTAAATGCTACAAAACAAAATGACGGATATTGTTTAGCCGTAAGAGATTTGACCAGATTAACCGATGAAGTTGCAACAGAAGAAAAAATTGCAAAATTCAATGGTGAAAAAAATGCAATGCTCGTAAAATTGGAGGGAGATATAAAATCTCCAATCACTTCAATCTCGGGATTTTCACAAGGCTTGCTTGATGGAATTGGTGGAGAATTAACTGAAAAACAAGCAAAATATATTAAGATAATTAACAACAATTCAAATGATTTGTATCATTTTATGGACAAGTTCTTGGAATTCACTTATGCAGAATCCTCGTTGTATGAAGCTCAATTCCAAAATTTTGACATTGTTGAAACAATCAAAAATATTGTAAAAGAGTACAACCCAATAATTGAACAAAAAAAACTGTCATTAGACCTTGATTATGATTCTATTGACAAACGCACAATTTATTCTGACGCGAAAGCTTTGCCAAAAATTGTTCATAATATTTTGGAGGTTGCGGTTGGAATGACTGAAACCGGTTATATCAGCATAAATTTGAAAAATCCTGATGAACGTACAGCTCTAAAATTTGGAGTTGCAGCTCCGGAAATGTTGAACGGATTTATTCATTTGTCTATAAAAGATACAGGCACAGGAATTCCGGAAGAAGAAATGAGATATTTGTGTGAACCTTATGCACAATTAGAAAAAGGGAAGAAAAACTTTTTACGTTCTTTGAATTTAGGAACTTCAACAATTTTAACAAAGAGAGCTAAAGGAAGTATAGTAATCAATTCAGAAGTTATGAAAGGTACGACTTACGATATTATTCTTCCGATTGAAAAGGAAATAAATGAGTAACGTTATTCTTAAAAATGTAAGAAAAACTTATGACAACAACAAAACTGTCATTAAAAATGTAAGTTTAGAGATTAAAGATAAAGAATTTGTTGTGCTTGTCGGTTCTTCGGGCTGCGGGAAATCGACTCTATTGAGAATGATTGCAGGACTGGAAGACATAACATCTGGAGAAATTTACATTGGAGATAAAAAAGTTAATGATGTTCCGCCCAAAGACAGGGATATAGCATTTGTTTTCCAAAGTTATGCACTATATCCGCACATGACAGTTAGAGAAAATATTGCTTTCGGTTTAAAAATGAGAAAAGTTGACAAGGCAATAATAGAGAAAAAAGTTCAAGAGGCTGCCGAAATTCTTAATTTAGGAGAATATTTAGACAGAAAACCTAAACAACTTTCGGGTGGTCAACGTCAAAGAGTGGCTTTAGGACGTGCGATTGTGAGAAATCCTAAAGTATTTTTGATGGACGAACCATTGTCAAATCTAGATGCAAAATTGCGTGTTCAAATGCGTTCAGAGATTAAAAAATTACACGAAAGATTGCAAACAACATTTATCTATGTAACTCATGACCAAACAGAAGCACTGACAATGGGAGATAGAATTGTTGTACTAAATAATGGCGATATTCAACAGGTTGATACTCCGGAACAAATTTATAACAACCCTCAAAATACTTTTGTAGCCGGTTTTGTCGGTTCTCCTCAAATGAATTTTATTGAGGGTAAGGATATCGGACTTAATGAAAATATTTTGTATGGAATTCGTCCTGAAAAAATGCAACGAGCTGACGGAGATATAAAATTAACAGTAGATGTTGAAATTTCTGAAATGCTTGGGAGTGAAAAAATTGCTTATTTCAATATCGGAAACCGTAAATGTTCTGCAAAACTTGATTCAGATTTTTCAATCGGGGAAACACTTAATTTGTCTATAAACAGCTCAGAATTATATAAATTTAATTCTGAAACAGGCGAAAGAATTTACTAACTTAATATCCGTATTTTTGATTTTCGTCCGGTTTTTCAATCCAAACAACCGTCACATTAGGTTGCTTATAAAACGGATTGAACCAATGACTTTCGTCCGCAAAATCTATAATTGCATCATAGTACGAAATCTTTTTCGCAATTTTTTTTGTATATTCTAATAAATCAGTCATAATTTTCCTAACTATCATAATAGATTTATTTTCTCGTATTTTTTATTGCAAATAATCCCCAAAAAGTATCGAATAGGTAAATAACAAACCTCTCAAAAAGGATTACTCCCTCCTGCTAATTGTGATTTTTGATATAAAATTTTATTTTTTATAAAAAGGAGAAAATTTTATGGCAAATTCACTAAAGGGTTCAAGAACAGAGCAAATTTTGATAAATTCTTTTGCAGGTGAAGCTCAAGCAAGAAACAGATATACATATTTTTCAAAAGTAGCGAAAAAAGAAGGCTATGAACAAATTTCTGAAATCTTTTTAATGACTGCAGAAAATGAATTAGAACACGCAAAACTTTTCTATAAACTTGTTGGAAACAATACAAATGCACATGTTGATGCATTTTATCCGTTCAAACTTGGAACAACCGAAGAGAATTTGAAACTTGCAATCGCAGGGGAAGAAGAAGAATTCAGTGTTCTATATTACAATGGAGAAATCATTGCAAAAGAAGAGGGTTTCCTTGAAGTTTCTGACACCTTTAGACATGTTAGAACATCAGAGCAACATCATGCAAAAAGGTATAGAGAGTTGTATGAAAATCTGGCAAGCGGAACATTGTTTAAGAAAGATAAAGAACAAACTTGGATTTGTAGGAAATGTGGTTATGTTTATTTATCAAAAGAAGCATATCCGGTTTGTCCTTGTTGCAAACACCCAAGCAGTTATGCTCAACTTTTATGCGAAAAATACTAAATTTGGAGGAGCATTTTTTGTTGCCATAATCGAGCATATTATAATATAATATTTGTAATATGAAACAAAAGTGGAAAATTGTAACATTAGTAGGAATTATTGCAGTGACCTGCGGAGCTTATACGTGGGGAATTCCTGCTGCCGTAAATATCAAAGCCCACAAAAGTTTCATCGAAAAACAAATCAAAGATAAGACCGGTTTTGTTGTAGATATTGGAACACCTGATTTGTCGATGGGTGCATTCCCATCTGTTTGGGTTAAGAGTACTAATATAACTCTATTTAACTCTGATGGAACAACGGCAGCATTCATTGATAACCCAAAATTAAAAATCAAATTATTCCCTTTGTTATTTAAAAAGATTGAAGTTGCTAAGATTTCAGCAACCAGAGAAGAAGCCCATTTTGTTCTCACAAAAGATAAAAAATTATTAATCGGACAATATCCGCTAAAATTAAATTCTCAAAAAAGCGAATTTACACTATCCAAAATGGATATGAATTTAGGCGAATACGATTTCTATCTTGATGATAAATTGAATTCGCAAAACGTAAGCTTAAACGGAGAATATTTTAAACACGGAAAATATATCGCAAACAAACACGTACGATTTGCAACTGCCGGCGACTTAAAAATCGGCAACAAATATACTAAATATTTTTCTGATGTGGAAATTAACCTCCCTATCACTAGTTTAACTGAAGATAAATTGAAAATTAATGCAGATATTAACAAATTCGATTTATCATACATTTCTGATTACGTGAATATATTATCTAAGGGTAAAATCAAAAAACTCTCAGGAATTGTTGATTTCAATGCAAAAACAAAGCACGACAAATTTGGGCATAAAAATATCCGAACATCTTTGGTTACAAATAATTTAAACATAGTCGGAAAAGATAAGGCTTCATCAATAATTTTTGGTGAAAAATTAGCATTAAATTTCAATTTTGACACAATTGACGGTGGAATTCACATAAAAAATTCAACAATTGAAGCAAACAGAATTCACGCAAGTGTTGAGGGTAAAGTTTATCGATTTGGAGATAAAATTCCGATTCTGGATATAGATGCAGCTGTAAAATCAACCCGTTTAGAAGATATTTGTAAAATTCTTCCCGGTACAGAAACATTAATTCCGGAATTCAATTTGTACAAATTGAAACAGTATGTTTTTTATGGAGATGGCGATGGACATTTACATTTCAGAGGGAAAGCAAACAGACCTTTTGTCACCGGTTTTGTAAAACTTCGTGATGCATATTTAATTCACCCGATTAAAAATGCTCCGGCAAATGCTAAAATTGATTTGAACTTTATCGGGAAACAAATGCTTTTGGACGTCTTTGTACCAACAAGTAAAGGACAAAACGTAACAGTTAAAGGCAAAGTTAAAATTGACGGTTCAAAATATTCTGAATTACAAATCAAAAGTACTGATGCCGTTGTATTAGAAACTGCTCAAGAGGTTTTAAATCCTCTACACGAAATTTTGAAATTTCAACTCGGTCCTGTTCCAATGATGAAAATTGCAGGAGTTGGTAACATTGACTTGCACTCTGCGGGTAAAAAGGTGGATCCGCATATTTGGGGCAACATCAGATTTAAAAACGTAACAGCATCATTTAACGATATTCATAATCTGGTTTTGAAAAACGGATCAGGCGAAGTTAAATTTAATGATACAAAAACATCGTTCAGAAGTTATTATGCAACAATCAACGGACGTCCGGTAGAAATCAAAGGAACATGCTCTGTTCTTGGAAAGCTCAATGTCTTTGTAACTTCAAAAGGTCAAAGTATTCCGCCACTGATTAAAGTTATCAATTCATCACCAATATTAGTTGATGTGCAAAAAGTTATCGCACCTTTCACGCACCCGCAGGGAACAGGTGATATTTTTCTAAATATTTACGGAACAGCAAAAAATGCTGAAGCTGTTGAATTCAACAAAGACCTATTTGCAAAAGGTACAATAACCTTGCATGATGCAACAACTATTATGCAAGATACTTATTTACCTTTCACACACGTTAATGGGGTAGTGAATTTTGACCAATATGATTCAGATTATGATATCACGGGATTTGTAAGGAATTCAAAACTTCACGTAAAAGGTACAGGTTCAAATTCAAACATAGATTTGACAGCTTCTTCTAACAATTTTGCAATTAATGATTGTTCTGATTTGCTTTATCCCAAAATGGATATGCCTTATCAAAAAGAAATCGGAAATATTCACGCATCTTTTACAGGTCGTTATAAAGGGGTTGCAGATGCAGGAAATCTTGATTATAACAAGGTTATAGTTGATGGGAAATTCTTATCTAATATGAGAACTTCTAACCCGATAAGAATTGATGGCGGAACTTTTTCAATAAGAAAAGGAGTTTTGACAACATCACCATTGAAAGGGTTATTCAATAATAATCCGTTTAATTTAACTCTAACAATGAGCGATATTTATGACAAAATGGTAATTTCAAACGCTACGTTTAATTTCCACAACCTAGATTTGGGTGTCATAAATACCGTAAAATCACAAATTAAACTTCCAAAACAATTAGAACAACAAATTGACTTAATCTCTGATATCAAAGGTCACGTAAATCTTAAAGGAACTGTTAAAGGAGAAAACATCTGGACAAATGTAAACTTGGCTGGAACCAGTTTTGTATATAAACCATTTGGGGCTGCAGTAAATATCTTGAGCGGGAACGCACGAGTAACAGGCGATACAGTACATTTGGAGAGAATAAATTCAAGAGTAAGTTCAATGCCGGTATTTGCGAACGGTAGCATTTCAAATATATTTAGAACACCAAACCTTAATGTTTTTATAAGTGCAAAACCTACTCAATTGTTCTTTGATAGATTTATCAATTCAAAATCAGTTTATCCTGTAAAAATCAAAGGAGATGTTAATTTCAATTCAAGCCTAAGAGGGCCGATTGACAGAATTTCTGCAGTATCAAATCTTAATGTTGGTGAAAATTCTTCAATCTACTATCTTGGCGCAACTTTAGCAGGTGCTCCAACAGGTGCAATCGGCACAGACGAAATAACAACTAACCCTGTTTCTGTTGTGTCTGACACTGTGATTTATCCGACTAAAGTTAAGATAAATTCACTAAAATATAATCAAATTATTACATCTCAAAACAAAAAGAAATCTGTTCAAAATCAACTAAATGCATCAGGCGAGATTTCACTATTAAATAATAACGTTATTGGATTTAAAAATTTTCGAGTAAAAACAGCACAGCCGACAAATGCTCGTATTTTCAATGTACTTTTGAAAAAACCGACAATCAAACAAGGGGTTTTCACCTCAGATTTATTGATAAATGGGACATCACTTGCACCAAAGATTTTGGGCGATTTGAATATTACAAGTATTGATATTCCATTGTTAGATGCAACAATTCGAGATATCAGTATTGATTTCAAAAAAGACTTCATCAACCTAACATCTAAAGGTGTCGTACTAACAAACGATATTACATTGTTTGCCAAGATTTTGAACAACCCTAATCCGCCAATCGTGATTGAAGATGCCAAAGTTCAAATGGACGAACTTAATCTTAATGTAGTGTCAAAAGCACTTGATGATTTTGATGTTGATAATACAAGAAGTAAACATATTCAATCATCATCGGACTTACCGATTTCACCGGATATGGTAATCATCAAAAATGCTGAAATTAATGCAGATAAAATCTTAATCAAAAAAGCAAATGCAACTAATTTCAATTCAAAAATAACTTTAGGCTCAGACAATATTTTGAATATCGAAAACTTTGGATTTAACCTTGCAAACGGAACTGTAAACGGCAAGATTGATTACAATTTGAACACTCTATCCGGCAATGGCGAGATGTCTATAGATAATGCAGATGCACAAATTATCGGTGAAAATTTCTTTGATATGCCGGGGCAAATGTATGGTCGAGTAACAGGCGATATGAGAGTTTCTTGTACCGGTTTGTCCAGTGTTGAATGCGTAAATACACTATCCGGAGATGGAAATTTCAAAGTTACAGACGGTCGTATGCCAAAACTTGGTTCTCTTGAATATCTTCTAAAAGCAGGAAACCTAATCACTGGCGGGATTACAGGATTATCAATTAACGGAATTATTGATTTAATTACACCGTTAAAGACCGGAAATTTCGAAAGTATAAGTGGAGACATTAAAGTTAAAGACGGTATTGCTGACGAAATCAACGTATATTCAAAGGGCAAAGACTTGAACCTTTATTTAACAGGAAGCTACAATATTTCAACTCTTGTTGCTGATATGGAGGTTTATGGAAGTTTATCCAAAAACTTCTCAACACTACTTGGCAGAATAGGTAATGCATCATTGAATCGTTTATTCAATGCAATCCCAGGGGTTAATATCAATGAAGTTAACCCGCAATCAACAAGTAATATCAACAAAATTCCAAATTTTGACAAAAACAATGTTTTGCGTGTATTCAAAGCTGATATCTTTGGTGATATCAACGGTAGTAATTACGTTAAAAGCTTCCGTTGGATTAAAAATTAATTAAAAAATCAATTGCTATTTTAGAACTTCAATTACATCATAATCGGTCAAATATGGCAAATGAGCTTCCGTAATCAATTCCCCCGGAAGTAAAATTGAAATCCCCGGAGGACACTCTGCAACTACTTCTCCAGACAATCTACCTACAGCTTGTTCCTTTGGAATAATTTCTTTTTCAGAAAAATAAGCATCTCTCAAATTCTTTTTGATAATAGGAGTAAGCATAGGCATGTGTTTTTTATTTTCAAGATAATAAATATCTTTATAGTCGTGAGTATCAATTTTCTTTAGGCAGTCAACCAAATATTCAAAATCTGAACGTTTGTTACCAATATTACTCAATATCAAAATACCGGCATCTGAGGCACTTTCAACTTCAATACCAAAATCAATTTCCAAAATTGATTCTAATCTTTTGCCTGACAATCCGTCAGCTTTGATGAACACTTTTGTAACATCTGTTTTGTATCCGAAGTCGGATTTTAATTGATGAATTGTCTTCATTTTATCAATTTCAGAACGCAAATATTTTGCATTTGAAATAGCTTTTGCAAGTTGTCGTTGTCCTCTTTTGCTTTGAAGATTTGCCCTTGCAGCATCTAAACTCGCAAGTAACATCAAAGATGGACTTGTTGTGTGCAAAAGCATCAAAGAACGTTCAACATCTTCAGCATTAATTTTTGAATTTTCACTAATATGAAGCATTGAAGATTGGCTCATACTTCCGCCGGTTTTGTGCAAAGAATGAACAACAATATCAGCTCCTAATTTCAAAGAAGTTTCCGGCAATTTGTCATTAAAATTCCACAAACAACCGTGAGCTTCATCAACAATCAATGGGACGTTATACGTTTTACAAATCTCAGAAATTGCTCTAACATCAGATACAACACCTTCATAAGTAGGGTTTGTAATCCAAACAGCGGATACATCATCGTGTTTTTGTAACAATTCTTCTACAGATTTTGCATCAATATTTCCCCACAATCCCCAGTCACTAAATTTTTCCGGAATAATCCACAATGGCTCTGCACCGGAGATAATTAAGCCTGTCAAAATTGAGCGATGGCAATTTCTGTTTACTATAACTTTTTGCCCTTTCTTAGTTAAACCCATTGCGATAGCAAGGTTTCCTATAGTTGAGCCATTTAATAAAAAGAAAGTCTTTTTAGACCCAAATGCTTTTGCGGCAAGTTCTTCCGCTTCTTTAATCGGCCCTGTAGCCGGAGTTAAAGTTCCCAAATTATCAAACTCATCTGTGGTATCAACCATTAGAGCTTTTCTTCCGACAAGTTTTCTAAAATCCGGAAGAGTACCCAATCCTTTTGTATGCCCCGGAATATGGAATTGATATGTCGGGTTTTCATAAGCTGTTTTCAATGCTTCTACAATTGGGGCTTTTATATCTGTCTGTTTATTATTTTTAATTTTATTCGGCATAAAAAAAATATACAATAAAAATATTATGAAATCTACAAAAAACATGTTATAATGAGCAAAGAATGAAAAATATCTTAAAACTGTTAATTATTTCAGCTTTATTGATAATCCCCCAAACTGCGCAAGCAACCCCTCCAGAATATGAAGCTGAAGAACTTCTGACAACCAAACAAGAAAATGAAATCGTTTTAGAATCAAACGATGAGCTTTTTGATGCGAATAGTCAAACCCAAGAAGTTAAACAAATTGCAGAAAATGAAAATAATAAAGATGATGACGATGATTCTGTTTTAGACAATGAAGAGTTAGATTTTGCAATCTTTAGACAGTTAGATAAAAATAACGATAATATTATTGATGAAGATACCTTGATTGGAAAAATTATCCATTCAAAAATCACAAGAACAGATATTCAATCCTTCCTTTTGAAAGATGAATTAACCTACCAATACGAAAAAGGCCCTCTTCATAAAATTCAAGTATATGGCGGATATAGAGGAAGTGTCAACGGAATATTTAATACTCAATATGCAACAAAATATGACAATTTAACAACAAATATTGGCGCTTATGGTGTTTTCAAAAACAAAGATTACAAATTCAAATTAGCATTCAAACCAATTCCACAAGAAGGCCTGAACGTTATTGACGGGCTTGTTGCAGATGCATATATAACAAATACAAAACTCCCGCATCACCAAATCATTGCAGGCTATTCAAGAGTTCAAACAGGAGTTGAAGGAGGAACATCTTCATTCATTATTCCATTTGTTGCTCGTTCTCAAATTGCAAGAAATTTTGGTAATGCTCGTTCAATGTCAGTAAAAGTTTTAGGGAATTACGAATATGTCGATTATAATATCGCATTCGGATCTTCCGGACGATTTGTCTCAAGTGGTTTCCCAGGGGCAGAATTCACAGGGTGGTTAAATATCAAACCTTTTGGAAGCCAAGATAAAAAACTCGGGAAACTTACAATCGGGGGCGGTTTCAATGGCGGACATAACGGAATTGATTATGGTGTCGGAAGTATCTACGTAGGTTACAAGCACAAAAAACTATGGACAAATTTTGAAGCTGCAATTGCAGATGGATACAGCGGTTCAAATGGAATAAGCGCAAACAAAGCCGCAGGTTTTGCAGCTACTGCAGGGTGGAAATTCACCCCACATTTTCAACTTATTGGAAGAATTGACCAATTTGACCCAAATAGAGATAAATCCAACGACCTCCAAAGAGAATATACTATTGGTTTGAACTGGTTTATCAAAGGTCAGGCATTAAAAATTGTTCTAAACTACGTATTTTGTCAAAATCAAAGTAAAGATGATAGCCATAAAATTATTCTCGCCACACAAGTATTGTTATAAGTTTAATTTTATTTACTAACTTGCCAAATAAAATACTCATTTTACAATATTGTTATGGGGAATATATTACTGATATCAGAAAATGATTTTATAATAAAAAAGTATAGAGCATTGTTTGACAACAGGTTCTACAAGTTCAATTCGTGTTGCACTGCAACATCTGTATTTGATTTGCTGGAAATTGAACCTCCTGATATCATTGTAATTGATGATAAAATCCAAATTCTTAACCCATTACTAACAATCAAAAAAATCAAATCAAAACTTGAAAATTCTCAAATTCTTCTTTTGACCGACGGAATTGAAGTAAATGACGAGATTTCTAAAATTGTCAGCGGATTTATGATGGATAGTTTCTCTGATAATTTGATTGTTTCAACAATAAATACCCACCTGAAAACCAAAGAAAATTTAGACAAATTATCTGTTAAAAACAAAGACTTGGCAGATAGTTTATACAAATTGAATGTCCTATATAATACAAGTTCTCAATTTGCAGGAACTCTTGATACGAAAGAACTCCTTAGTTATATGATTGAGGGGCTTGATAAATCTTTAAGTTTTGATTTAACTTGTACAATTTCTTTCGGTTTTGAACATGAACCGGTGTTGTTGATTGATTCTTTGTACGATATATCCGAAGAATTGATGAGCGCATTGAAACTCCGTGCAATCCTAAACTACAAATCTCTTTTTGAAAATAGAAATGTTCCTTTTGATATTGATGATAAAAATTTAAAAATCATCAAAAACATCAAAAACCCAAATAACAAATTTACTTTTACAATCTTTCAATATGACAATATGTTTGCACCGATTGATTTAGGCGATAATTTCTTTGGTTGCATCGAAATTTTTAAAGAAAAACCTTTCACAACAGATGATGCAGCGTATTTTCAAACAATTGTTCAACAAGTTTCTCTACCTTTAAAAAGTGCGGGCTTATATAAAGAAATTATTGAAAAAAACCAAGAATTAGAAAAACTTGAACGAGTAAAATCTGAATTTATTTCAATCGTTTCACACGAATTGAGAACACCATTGACACCGATAAAAAATGCCTTGGCAATCCTTGCAAGCGGTCGTTGTGGAATATTAGGCGAAAACGCAGTCAAATTCATTGATATGGCAAAAAGAAATGTTGAAAATTTAACAAGTATAATCAACGATATTCTTGATATCAACAAAATTGAAGCAGGGAAAATGGATTTCAACTACAAAACTATGAATATCCATTCTGTAATTGAAAACGTTAAAAACAATTTTGATTGCGTTGCAAAAGAACACGAAATTATATTTAAAGCCGAAGAACAAGACAATTTGCCGGATATTTATGCCGATTCTCAACGTCTTGGTCAAGTATTAACAAACCTTGTTTCTAACGCAATTAAATTTACCCCAAAGGGTAAAAATATTACAATCAAATCAGAATTAAAAAATGCTGACGAAATCACCACAAACTCTTATTTTGAAAACGAAATCAAACAATTGAACGGAAATTATATTGTTGTGAGTGTAATTGATGAGGGTATCGGTATTAAAAAAGAAAATTTATTAAAAGCATTTGACAAATTTACACAGATAGAAAACAGTTTATCCCGAAAGGTTGGCGGAACAGGTCTAGGGCTTCCGATTGCAAGACAACTGGTTAAAGCTCACAGAGGGGCAATTTGGTGCGACAGTGCTGAAGAAAAGGGGTCAAGTTTTCATTTTGCACTACCTGTAAGCGCTGAAAACATTGAGGGAAAAACAATTCAAAAAGAATTACTTTAAAAATTAAAAGGATTATGATGAATAGTAAAAGAAGAATAAGCATATTAGGATCAACAGGCTCAATAGGAACTCAAGCACTTGAAGTTATTGAAAAGTTGCAAGATAATTTTGAGATTATTGCACTTTCTGCAGGTGGAAATGTTGAACTTTTAAAACAGCAAGCACTTAAATTCAAACCAAAATATGTTTGTATCGGCAAAAAAACAAGGGAAAAAGTCGAGATTCCAAATACAAAAGTTCTTTATGGAGAAGACGGTTTAGAAGAAATTTGTTCAAACAAAGAAAACGATATAATTTTAGTTTCCGTATCCGGCAAAATAGGTTTAAAACCAACTCTAAAAGCGATAGAAAACGGTATTGATATTGCACTTGCAAACAAAGAAACTCTTGTTATGGCAGGAGATATTGTAATGCAAAAAGCAAGAGAAAATGGAGTCAAAATCGTTCCTGTAGATAGTGAACATTGCGCAATTCACCAGTGCATAAAAGATATTTCACAAGTTGACAAACTTATCATAACTGCAAGTGGCGGACCATTTTTACACAAGACAATAGAAGATATGAAAAATGCAACAGTAGCGCAAGCTCTAGCACACCCGAGATGGAATATGGGGAAAAAAATCACTGTCGATTCTGCAACATTGATGAACAAAGGCTTAGAAATCATTGAAGCACATCATTTGTTCAATATGCCTTATGAAAAAATTGATGTTGTTGTTCACCCTCAAAGTATTGTCCACTCTGCAATTGAGTACGTCGATGGAAGTGTTATAGCTCAACTTGGACTTCCCAGTATGCATATTCCAATCCAATATGCGATTACATATCCGGAACGTTACGCTGGGATTAAATCAAGAAGTTTCAGTTTTTCTGAAATCGCTCATCTCGATTTTGAAAAACCGGATTTTGAAAAATTCCCAAGTGTAAAACTTGCATATCATGCCGGTAAACTCGGAGGAAGTGCAACAGTATGTCTTAATGCCGCAAATGAAGAAGCTGTTTTTGCATTCCTACAAGATAAAATCCGACTTTATGATATCTACAAAATTGTTGAAAAAATGATGAAAAGCCATAAGCTTGTAGAATCACCATCAATTGATGAAATTTTTGAAATTGATAAAGAAATCAGATTAAAAACCAGAGAAATTTTATAAAAAAATTAGGCATGCCTCAAAATTAATTTTTCAAAAAAGATGCAAATTTTTTGCATCTTTTTTAATTTTGTCCGCTTATAGCAAAGGTTTCGCCAGTTGTCTATCCGTATTTTTACGTACGTAAAAATACGGACTTTATTTTTTTTGAAAATCCGTTATACTTAAAAAGTAATCGGTTAAGGTTCAAGCCCGGGGAAAATAAAAATCCCTAAAAGATTATTTATCTTTTTTGATGGTAAAGCTGTTTGCCGACATTCTCACAGGAGTGTATTATGGGATATATTCATTGCTGTGGAGGACTTCGTAAGACGAGAAGTTTTGTGTTGTCCCCTACAGATAATTTTGTTGTGTGTGAATTGGATTTACTTGCAAAATGTCCTATATGTAATCATTTTGTTATTCAATTGACACGACTTGATAAAAATAACAATTTATCAAGCTTGAGATTTTCAAATAGAAAGGCGATTGGTTTTTGGAAAAGAATACAATCAAAAATACTCTACGAACAAAAAGAATTCGACTATTCAAAACATCGTGGTGGAACATTCTATTTGAACTATAACGAATTTGGTGTTAAGAAGAGGTGCTATTCAAACTTTTCAAATCTTAAAATCGGTTTAATAAAAACTACCTATTAACTTTTTTATTCTTCGATAATTTAATTCTTATACAATTATTTAAGAGGGGATATTATTTCTCTACCTACCCTCCACTTTCCCCTCTTATTTTTTTAGAAGTGGAAATATTATTAAAAAAAGAAAGATTAATTAAGGTAATATGAGGGTAATTAAATCAGATACAAAAGGAAGTTTGATGAAGTTATCACCAAAAGAACATAATGTACTAACTCTGATTGCTTGCGGGTTTACAGATAAGGAAGTTGCTTTAAAACTGAACATTTCAATACGAACGGTACAAACTCATATTGCATCAATATTATTGAAACTAAAAGCAAGAAACAGGGTTAATGCAGTTGTTGTCTACATGCACCTCAATCCTAAGTGGAAAATTGCAGAGAGGTATGTCGTAGTATGAAACGAATTATTTTACATTGGACCGCCGGAAGATATTATCCGACCCAATTTGAAAAACAGTACTATCATTTTTTGATAGACAAAGATGGCAGAATTTATAATGGAATTCACAAACCGGAAGATAATTTAAATTGTTCTGACGGGAATTATGCAGCCCACACAGGTGGTGGGAATACAGGTTCAATCGGAGTTGCGCTTTGCTCAATGTCAGGATTTAAATCTCGAGATAATGTCGGGAAATTTCCGATTTCGCCTATTCAATTTGAATCTTGTATGAAATTTTGCTCAGAACTTTGCAAAAGATATTCAATTGAAATTACTCCACAAAACGTCATGACACATTACGAATTTGGACAAAACAACCCTAAAACAACTAGTTTTGGCAAAATTGATATAGTTTATCTTCCACCTTATCCTTGGATTGCGAAAAAAGATGTCGGAAGTTTTATCCGCTCAAAAATCCGTTGGTATAGTGAAAGAATTTGAGGTTAGGAAAAAAATATGGATATAAATTATTTTGATTTGTCGGGTGGAATTTGCCAATCTTCGACAAAGACAGAACTTGGTTTGAGTTCAAAAATTCTTTATTGGACGGATTCAAAAAATATTGAACTCTATAACAACAAAGGAATTGTAAAACAAAAAGGTAACACATTATTACTTAATTTGCCTGATAAAGAGCCAATCATTGCAATGAATGAAATGGAGTCTGACGGACTGTACAAATTGATTGTCGCAACAAAAAGCGGAAAAATTTATGTATACTCTGAATCTTCAGGGAGCTTAAAGCTTTTAAACAAAACAATCTCAGGCAAGAAAGTTCAATTTGTAAATTTTTTGCGAGGAGTTATTGTCGCAACAGAATCTGATGAAATGTTTTATATAAAAGACAATTCTAACTTTGATATTGTTAATTGTAATCTAAAAAACAAAGCCGGAAATATATTTTATCCGGATTGCATAACTGTTTATAAAGGCAGGGTTTGGTGTTCAGATACTTCAACAATTTATTATTCCGCACTCGGAACTTATAATGATTTCAAAACCGAAAATGATGCCGGCTATATCAGTGATTTTCATACCGATACCGCAGATATAACAGCAATTCATACCTATAAAGATTATCTTGCGATTTACAAAAAAGAACGAGTTTATTTATTATCCGGTTCAAATCCGTCAGATTTTTCAGTGATGTTATTCGCCGATAAAGGCACAATGGCAACAAGCTCAATTGTAAACGTTGATAACAAACAATATTTTTTAAGCAACGGAATTTTTGCACTTGAACAAGTAGGAGAATTAAATCAAATTCGCTTAGGGTCAGAAATTTCAAAGAATATCAAAAATGAGTTTGACAATTTTGACACCGCAAGACTTAAATATACAAAAGTTCTACACTACGAAAATAAAAATCAAACTTGGCACTTCTTTCCTTATTTAGGAAACGAATACTACAATACAATTTGGATAAACGATTATGTAAATCACTCTTGGTACAAAAGAGAAGTTCCACAAAAAATTACAACTGCCTGCAATTTTCATTCTTACATTCTAACTGCAGATACGGAAGGAAATGTTTATTATGAAGATTACGGTACAACATTTAACGGTGAAAGCATTTCTTTTATGTGGAAATCTCCATTTTTGTCACTTGGAAATATTCATCACAGAAAACTCATAGAAGAGTTTTACTTTGTCCTTGATGATGAATATGATAACAAATTTCAATGCTCCGTTTACAAAGACTATGATGGCAAATGTGCTGATGATTATGAACATATAGTTTCTCGTCATTTCAATCAATTGGTTTGGGCAAAAAACGATGATGAAGACTCTAATGATAGCAACTGTTGGGCAAATATAGATGAAAATGTTCCGATTTGGACAATAGGAACAGATGTTTTAGAAAAAGCAGAAATTTGCGGAAGTTGTTATTCCGTTCAAATTTGCGTTGAGGGAAGCGAAATCGACGACAATTGCGCCATAATCGGTCTTCAATTCAGAGAAATTTATAACGACGATTAGGTAAAATCGTAAAAATATATTGTGTACTATTTTGTAAAATGAAAGGAAAATGAAAAATGTCAGATTTTACAACAACTTATTCTACCTTTATTCCTGAAATTTGGAGTAAAAAATTAAATCAAATGTTAGAAAAAAATTGCGTAATGATGCAATGCGTCAACAAAAATTGGGAGGGAGAAATTTCTCAACAAGGTGATACCGTCAAAATTATTACACCTGCAGATGTAACTGTTTCAACCCTAACAAGTGATAATATCACATACACCAGCCTTGCACCAAAATCACAAGATTTGGTCATCGACCAAAAGAAATTCTTTGCATTTAAAATTGATGATGTTGCAAAAGTTCAATCAAATATGGACATTATGGAAGCACATTTAGTTAATGCTAAAAAAGCGATTGAAGAAGTTCAAGATTCATATCTGCTTGCAATGCATACAGATGTTACAGAATCAAATACAGTAGGTTCAGAATCTTCACCAATCACCTTAGATAAATCAACAATTTACGAACACTTTGTAAAATTATCTTTGGCATTAAAAAATTCTGACGCAGTTCATACAGGTGTTCGTCCTTGGGTAGTAATTAACCCAAACATCGAATCTTACTTGTTACAAAGTCCGGAGTTTATCAAAGCTTATAATGTCGCAGACGAAACTCTTAGAGATGGTGCAATTGGTCGAATTGCCGGAATGGACGTCCTTGTTAGCACAAATTTAACAGACATTGATAACAAATATTACGTACTTGCAGGAACAAATGATGCAATCACTTTCGCATCTCAACTTGCAAAAATCGAAAGCTTGAGAGATAAAGACAGCTTTTCTGATTTAGTTAGAGGCTTGTATTTGTATGGTGCAAAAACAGTTCAACCAAAAGCCCTCGCAAAAATGATTGTTTTATCAAAATAACCAAAAGGAGAATTTTAAATGCAACTATTTTCAAAAACAAAAACTAAAATCAAAGAGTTGGCAAAAAATGCAGTTTTAGTTGCAGAAGCAGAGCTTGGAAGCGGAAAAGGTCAAGAGAAGAAAAAACTTGCAATTGAATATGTATTAAAAAACCTACCTATTTCTAACTTTTTGAAAAGCATTATTTCAATCTTACTCTCAAGTTTTATTGATAATGCGATTGAAATTTCTGTAAACTATATGAAAACTTTGTCAACCACACAAGGAGAATAAAACTTATGCAAAATCAAATAAATTCAAACAATATCTCATCATCTGCCGTGACTCCACAGATGAATTATACTGATATAGTCAGCCAGCTTGAACAGGCAATAGCAACAGACACCCTGCGATTGCAAACAATGTTACAGCAGGGAGTTATTACAAAACAACAAGGACAATATTTAATGGCTCAATTGGCTAAAAGGGCTAACGAAATTAACATGTGCAAAAATTCTGTGCCATTTCCTAATCAAGCACAAACACAACAACCACAGACACAAAATCAAATGTCACCGCTTGAAACTTTCACAGAACAAAACCCTGAATTTTTCAATGTTGGAGGTCGTAATGCGGTTCTTGACTATATCAAAAATTACAACTTGGATAAAGATGAGATATCACAAGTGGCTAAGATTGTTGAACAATTAGAAAATTCCGCTATTAACAGCTACTTGAAGAAATCTGCACACGAAAAATCATTGAATGACGAGAACTCTGCTGCTAAAAGTAAGTTGAATGCTTATGCTCAAAATTCAACAGGAAACAGCAATATGAATAGGATTTTCACACGTGAAGACATCGGCAAAATGACTAGTGAAGAATTCACCAAAAATGAAAAATTGATTATGGATCAAGTAAAACAAGGTCTAATCAAATAGGTAAAATTCTTTCAATAGTCTCTCCTCTCCTCCCACCTACGTGGGAGATTGGGGAGAGAAAAATAAACAGAAAGGAGTAAAATGAATTTTTTAGAACTTATAAACAAATGTTTGCTTGAACTCAATTACAAGCAAGTAAATGCCATTAGCGAACTTGTCAAAAATGACCACAAACGTATAATGAGTATCCTAAATGTTATAAATAAAGAAATTTGTAACGTTGAACCTTGGAATTTTTTAATACGAAAAACAACGTTAGCCCTACCCAAAGGTAAAACAGAAATTGACAATCCCGTTTCCGGTCGGATTTGGTATTTGATAATTTCAGGGGAAAAATATAAATATTCTCCAGATGTGGAGAGCTTTTTGACAGAAAAAAACAAAGACCATTTTTATAGTGCATACAATGACAAACTATTACTCCCAAAATTTGACGAAGATAAAACAATTGAAGTCGTATATTACACCTCTAATTGCGTAAAAACACTTGACGGAGAAGAAATGAACGACTTTAAAAACGCAACTGATTGCTCACTAATTCCAATGCCATTTGTCGAACAGTTATTAGTTTACGGCACATGCCTGAGATTAAAAGCAAATCCGCAATATATCAAATTCACATATTGGCTAAGCATGTACAAAGAAGCATTGCTGAACTTGAAATCAAAAAGTAATATCTACATTTTTGACTCGCCAGTAATAAGACTATATAGGAGATAGGGCAAAAAAAACAGGAAGTCGTTTTCATTCCCCCCTGTTAAGATTTACACTAGCCGAAATATAAATAGCATGTATATTATACAAATTATTTGATAAAAAAACAAATTATAATAAGAAATGTAAAGAGATGCAAAATATAAACAACAAAGAAAAACAATTTGTCGCAGAGTATATAAGAACTCTTGATTGCGAAAAAGCCGTGAAATATGGGAAATTCAAAACCCTTGACCCGAAAAAATTAGGGCAATATCTGTTATGTCAAGCGCATATTATCAAAGAAATTAAATGTCAATTGAATAAACAAATTGATTCTCTCAATGTTCAAAAAGGCTACGTAATCCAGAAACTCCTACAGATTGCAGAATTTTCTCTGGCAGAAGAAGACATCTTGGATAAAGATGGCAATTTTACAGGCAAACGAAAATTGAGAGATGCCGGAGCGGGATTGAAAGCGCTTGAAAGTCTTTGCAAATATCTTGGATTTTCAAGTCCGCAATCAGAAGAGAAAAAATATATTGATGCAAAAATCATCACAATTTCCAACCTTGATGATAAGAAAATTTAAACTAAGAAAGGTAAAAAATGAAAGAAGATAAAAATATTGAACAAATTCTCCTCAATGACGAAGAATACGAAAAGATTTCAACAAAAAAAATTGAGAGCGATTTTGTTCGAGAAATAGATAAATCAAAGAATAAAACATCAGAAATTATTACAGACATAAAACTTGCACCTAAAAACAAGTTATTTTCAAAAGATGCAATTTACTTAATTCTAAATAAAAATAGCAGAACTAAATCTTACGTAAATGGAATTCAAGCCGAGGGATTTTTAGGAAATCAAACTTCGACAAGAGAAAAATTCCTAACAGGTGAGATTGACTCATTTGCCAAAGACGATTATTTCGTAAAATTTTTAAAAGTCAGAATTTAAAAATGTGTAAATTTATACAATTAACTACCAATAATCTTTTCACTAATTTGCACTATATTCCACTAATCTGGGAAAATTATACTAAGTATTTTAAATATTTACAAGACGATTTTTCCGATAACGACATCAACATATTGTCACTTGTTGAAAAAACTGTTCCATATTTTTGGATAATCATTGATAACAAAAATCAATATATGGGATTTGTTTTTCTTGATAATTTTGTCGGGAACAACAAAGCTTTATACAGTGCGGAATTAACGACTTGTTTTGAAAAACATGCGTGGGGTGATTTTACAAAATATAGTGCAAAGATTTTTTTAGAAAAATGCTTCAAGGATTTTGGGTTCAAAAAAATAAAGGCCTTGATTTTCCCAGACAATTTTAGGGTCAAAACCCTTTTAAAAGCTTCGGGCTTTAACTACGAAACTACTCTCAAATCCGAAACTTTACGAGGTGGAAAGCCCCAAGATATTGAAATTTATTCCCTATATAAAACTACTAGCGAGGTAAAACATGGAAACATTCATAATTCCTGCATTTGATTATGCAGATGAACAATTTTTAATCAACAATATTATATCTAAATACGATTATTACAATGATATTCGAAGCTCTCAGATTTCTGACAACAGATTAATTAAGCATTCAATTTACAACTCAGATATTCCGGCTGTTAATAGTTGGGATTGCAAAATCCAACTCCCTGAGATTTACGAACTGGCACAAACTCTGAAATCTCATATTGTGCAAAATTTATACTCACACCCGGACGGAATGTTTGATGTGTCAGGTGTTGATTACAAAACTCAAAAATATGCCAACAAACAAAAAGCAATGCTTGTAAATACATTTGAAACAATGAAAATTGAAGATGAGATGGAAAAGATTATTGATTCTGTAGTCGAAACAGGCGAAGTTACTCTTTTTGTCGGTTGGGAAACAAAAACTCGAAAAGTCCGCCGAGCATTATCACTTGTTGAGCAATCAGAAAAAAATATTCAAGATGCTTTTGTTGTTGAGGACAAAGTTATTTATGACAACGCAAAAGTTAAATTCATAAATTATGAAGATTTTGTTTTTGACAAATACGGTGTGGATAATTGGGACACTTGTTCTAAAATATATCGAACTTATCAAACTTTAGATGACATCAAATCAAGTGATACTAATAATTTGCTAGATATTGAAAAACTGGAAATATTGAGAGGAGTGGTGGCAAGTAAAAAATCAAAAGACGAAAATTCGTCAAACAGAAAAATTGAAGTTTTAGAATTTTGGGGTGACATTGAACTTCCCAATGGCGAAGTTTTGAAAAACAAACTTATAGTTGTCGCAGGAAGAAAAGTAATTATCAGATATGAGGACAATCCTTTTGTAATAAACCCGTTTATCCACGCAAACATTATAGAATGCCCATCAACCGGTCGTGGAATCTCGCCATTAAGGGTTGCATTGATTTTAAATAATATATCTTCAACAATTTTGAATAAACAGCTAGATGCACTTGCACTAATGATGAATCCTCCATATCTTGCTCCGAAAGGCTGTTTTAGAGGACAACAAGACGTTAGCCCCGGAAAAATTATTGAATACGATGCATCACTTATGACAACAACTCCAACACCTTTGTCCTTTGACAAGGCAATGACCGGTTGGGATTTTCTAAATTATTTCAAAACAACTATTGAAAGTGCAACAGGAATTTTCAAAAACATGGCAGGGAATGTTCAATCCGTAGATAGAACTGCTACAGAAATTAACTATTCTGTAAACGGTCAAGAAGCCAGATTAAATATGCTTCTTGAATCAATAAATCGTAAAATCATTGTACCAATGGTCGAAAAAACAGCAGAACTTATAGCCAATTTCAAACTCGGGAAAGAAAATATCTTGGTATCTGATAAAGGAAAAATTGAGTTTATAGAAATTGATGATAATGTAAGGAATTCAAATTATATTTATAGGTACGGGGATAGAAAAGCGACATTTGAGAGAAAATCAAAATTGAAAGAACTTTTTGAAGTAATTAAATCATTTGCACAAATTCAAGAAGTTTCTTCAAATATCAATTGGTTGGAGTGTTTCAAATTTGCACTTGAACAATACGGAGTTGAGAATGCGAATAACTTCTTAACTTCACAGGAGTAAAATTCCTACATTATTGAACACAATATTAGGGAAACTAATGTCCTCCACTTGCGGGAGGACCGAAATCTTTGATTTCGAGGAGGGGTAAAATGTCCCAGCGTTGTGGATTGTTACGTCACTCCGTAAAGAACTTATTCCCCTTTAGCCTACAACCCAGAAAGAAACAAAACATGAAATACAAACTACTTGATGCCCAACGAAAATTCCTAGAGATTCCACACAATTATTCACTTGATGTTGCAGTTTATCAAGGCGGATATGGTTCCGGTAAAACTTTTGCCGGTTCATTGCTTGGAATTCTTCTCGCATTGAAATTCGCGGGGATTAGAGGACTTGTTGGAGCACAAACTTACACACTTGTGCGAGATACAACTTTAAAATCTTATTTTGAACACTTAGACGAAATGAGCTTTGTTGAAGATATCGACTATAAGTGGTCATCGACTGAACAAAAATTGACGTTTCGTAATGGTTCAGAAATTCTGTTTCGGCATTTTGATGAACCCGACAAATTAAAATCCTTAAATCTGGGTTTTGTTGAAATTGAGGAAATGTCTGATATTCCGTATGATACATTCAAAGTTTTGCTTGCAAGAATGAGGCAAAAGATATCCCCAAATTGGGACAATTTCACATATAGGATTTTTGGGCACACAAATCCGGAAATCCAACGAGGTTGGGTTTACAAAACATTTGTTGAAAATCCTGCGCCGAATTATAGAATGATTTGCGCACCGACAACACAAAATATCTATCTTCCGAAAGGTTTCTGCGAAGAGCTAAAAAATTTGTATGATGAAAGTTATTATGAAATTTTTGTACTTGGCAAAACCGGAAACTTCAACCAAAACCTTGTAGTCAAAGACTTTACCAAAGAAAATGTCCGAGAAATCAAATACCAACCGAATTTTGATATTCATATCAGCTGCGATTTCAACGTTGACCCAATGTCTTGGGTTTTAGCTCATAAAACAGAAGACAAAGTGTTTTACTTTGATGAATTGGTTCTTGAAAATACCACAACCGCAAAAACTTGTGATGAATTTCACAGAAGATACCCAAATCACAAGGGAAAAATCATTATAAACGGTGATGCATCAGGCGATAACCGAAGTTGTACAAGCGAATATACAAATTACGTAATCATAAAAAAGAAACTGGAGTCCTTTGGCTATGACGTAGAAATTAAAATTAAGGCTTTTAATCCGCCAATAAAAAACCGAATTGCCGCATTCAACGCAAAAGTACGAAATGCTAACGGAAATATTGGTTTATATATTTCTCCAAAATGCGAAAAACTTTTGTATAACATTTACAATCTTCGATATGTTGAGGGTACGTCAAAGATAGATATCCCAACATATTCACAGATTAAACAGTCTAAAGAGCTGAAGTTTTTATCACACCCGTTTGATGCTGCATCATATTTGGTAGATTTTTATTGGCCGATAGTCTTATAAAGAAAAGAGGTTAAAATGAACACTTTATTATATTATTCCCCAGTAATTGTCGTTGTTGTATGCTTTTTAGTTCAACAAAAAATAGTTGTCACACCGGAACAATTGGAGAAAAAACATCGTGAAATTATCAAAGATACTGAACAAAAATTTGTCACAATCGACAGTTATCACGATTTAAAATCAAACTTTTCCGAAATGAAAGAAAAGATAGACAAAATCTATGATTGCTTGATTATGGGCTAAATCTTTACTTTATCAATCGGTCATAATGTTCTGCATAGAAATCGCCGTAACGATCTTCCAAAATCGCTTGACGACATTTTTTTGCAAAATCAATCAAGAATTTGATATTGTGAATTGATAAAAGTGTTGAAGCGGTTTGTTCCTGACATTTCCACAAGTGGCGAATATACGCTCTTGAGTGGTTTTTGCAAGCATAACAATCACAACCCTCAACAAGCGGACCATGGTCATCTTGGAATTTTTGGTTCTTAATATTTGCTTTTCCGTCCCAAGTGAAGAACGAACCATGTCTTGCGTTTCTTGTCGGAAGTACACAGTCAAACATATCAACGCCATACTTAATTCCATTCAACAAATCTTCCGGAGTCCCAACACCCATTAAATATCTTGGTTTATATTTCGGTAAAAGAGGTGCAGTTAATTCTGTAAAATGATTTTTAATATCTGTTGGTTCACCAACACTAACCCCGCCAATTGCATACCCAACAGCATCAAAAGTAGAAATAACCCTTGCGCTTTCTTTTCTCAAATCATCAAAAAATGCACCCTGAACAATCGGGAACAGAGCTTGCTTAGGATTGGTTTTAGCCTTGAAACATCTTTCTAACCAACGATGAGTTCTTTCCATAGCAGCTTTTGCAGTTTCATAATCACAAGGATATGGTGCACATTCATCAAATGCCATCATAATATCCGCTCCGATGTCCTGTTGAATTTCCATAGAAACTTCCGGAGAAATAAAATGTTTTGTACCATCTTTCGGATCTTGAAATTCTACACCATCTTCGGTAATTTTTCTAAGATGAGCCAAAGAAAATACCTGAAATCCACCAGAATCAGTCAAAACCGGTTTATCCCAATTCATCCAACCGTGAATTCCACCGAAATCTCTAATTCTTTTTGTTCCGGCTCTCAAATAAAGGTGATAAGAGTTCGCCAAAATAATTTGGGCACCGGTATCTCTTATTTGGTCACAAGTTAATGCTTTTACAGCAGAATTTGTTCCAACCGGCATAAAAATAGGTGTTTCAATTTTTCCGTGCGGAGTTGTTAAAATTCCTGCTCTTGCTCCTGTTTGAGCATCTTCATGTATTAATTCGTAGCTAAAATAATCTTTCTCGTTCATACAAAAAGTTTATCATAAATATAATAATAAACAAAAAAGCCAAGGTTTAAAAACCTTGGCTTTTCTATTATCGAACTAAAAAGTTGATTAAGCTTCATCTAAAGCAGCAACACCCGGTAATACTTTACCTTCGATGAATTCTAGAGAAGCACCACCACCTGTTGAAACGTGAGTGAAATCTTCAGCTTTGCAGAATTTTTTAGCAGCTGAAACAGAATCACCACCACCGATAACAGATACAGCACCATTTTTAGTAGCTTCAACAATTGCTTCTAAAACAGCTTTAGTACCTTCAGCGAATTTAGGATTTTCGAAAGCACCAACAGGGCCGTTCATCAAGATTGTTTTTGATTCTTTGATTACATCAGCAAAAGCTTTTCTTGAATCAGGACCAGCATCAACACCTTCAAATCCATCAGGAATTTCGTTGATTGCAACAAATTTGTTAGTACCATTTCCTGAGAAATCATCAGCAGCCAAAACATCAGTAGCCATAACAAGTTTTACACCCTTATCAGCAGCTTTCTTTTCAATAGCTTTAGCTGTATCAATTTGATCGTCTTCGCAAATTGAATTACCGATTTTACCGCCATTAGCTTTAACGAATGTATAAGCCATACCACCACCGATAATCATATTATCAACTTTGTCTAACAAGTTTTCTAAAACACCGATTTTAGAAGAAACTTTAGCACCACCAACAACAGCAGTGAATGGACGAGTTGGGTTATCAAGAGCTTGAGACAAGCATCTGATTTCTTTTTCCATCAACAAACCTGCAACAGCCGGTTTAAGAATGTGAGCAACTTTAGCAGTTGAAGTGTGTTTTCTGTGAGCAGCACCAAAAGCATCGTTAACATAGAAATCGCCTAATTTAGCAAGTTCTTCAGCGAAAGTCATATCATCATCTTTAGCTTCTTCAGCTTTGTAGAATCTGATGTTTTCTAACAATGCAACTTGACCGTCTTTAAGGTTTGCCAATTCTTTATCAGCACCTTCACCAACAGGTGATTTAACAAATAAAACATCTTCGCCTAAAACTTTAGCCAAATATTTAGCAACAGGTTCTAGAGAAAATTCTAAATTCCATTCACCTTTTGGTCTACCTAAGTGAGCCATTAAAATAATTTTAGCTCCTTTATCTTTTAAGAATTTTACAGTAGGTAAAATAGCTTGAATTCTTGTGTCATCAGTAACGTTTTTGTTTTCGTCCAAAGGTACGTTTACATCAACTCTGACTAATGCTCTTTTTCCCTTGATATCACCAAGGTCTTTAATAGATTTTTTCATTGATCTCTCCTTTTTCAAATGTACCGCATGGATATTTTACAAAAAACATAATCATAAGGCAACAAGGCACGAGGCTTCACTACGCACATATAATTTCAGTAAACGGTCTGTTAAGGTCTATATGATTATAAGTGAATAAGTTTATAAGTGGCTTATTATTTTAAAACATTTTTGTCAACAAATTACTTGACACATACAATAATGACAATATAATAATCCGTTACTATGTTTTAATTTATTTATTCCGTGTTTATTATATATTTAGATTATGGACGATAAAAATTCTTTGAGGGTAAAAGCTAAAAATATTCGAAAATCTTTAGATATGACTAAGGTTTCTGCGGATTTAGTTGTTAAGATTCGGCAAAGTCTTTTATATCAAAAAGCAAAACATGTTATGATTTTTTATCCTACAAAGTTTGAAGTTAATCTTTTAGATTTGCTTTCAGATGATAAGGAATTTTATTTGCCAAGGGTTCAAGGACATGACTTATTAGTTTGTCCTTATAATAAGAAATCTGAATTAAAAGAGTCGTCTTTCCATATATTTGAACCGACTTCAAATCCTATAAAACCCGAGCTGTTGGATTTGGTGGTTGTTCCTGCATTGATGGCAGATAAAAATGGCTATCGTTTGGGGTATGGTGGCGGATTTTATGATAGATTTTTGAAATCTTTTCAAGAAAATTTCAAATCAATTGTTGCGATTCCAAATGAGTTATTCGTTGAAAAACTTTCGATTGATAGTTTTGATATTCCAGTTGATGTTGTTTTGCAGGCATGAAAAAAGGGACTTGGTTTCAAGTCCCTTAATAAATAGGGTTAGTTTATATTCTAGGGTTAAGTTAAATTATATTTATGCTACGTATTTCGGAGCCATATCTTTGATGCCTTGATCACGAGCTTCCTTAGCAGATTTAAGTTCTTGGTTAACCTCTGCCAACTGAGTTTCTAATTTTTCTTTTTCTTGAGCTATTCTTTGCTCTTCCATATTCAAGTTTTTGGCTTCAATTTGAGCAGCTCTATCCCTGCCTTGCATATACAACATTTTCATCATGTAATTTTGCATCATTTGTTGTTGTTGAGGATTTTGCTGTTGTGCCATTTGTTGTTGGTACATTTGTTGCATCAACGGTAAATTTTGTTGCATATACTGCATTGAACTGTTGTGCGCAAATGACAAGTAATTCATTGTTCTGCCCATCATTGAACCCGGAGAATTTAACAAATCACCGATTGAAACACTTCCGTTTCCAACTGTGGCTGCGTACTGTTGCATGTCTCTTAATTTCTTTGTAAGCTTCGTCAAACGATACTCAATATTACTCTTTTGGTAAATGAGATCGTGAACTCGAGCGGTGAAAATCAGAATGCCCATAGTCTTAACCCTACCTTTTTAACCTTTTTAACTAACCTTTAATTTAACCTACATTTATATAAAAACATGCAATCCCAAGTAATTGCATGTTTTTAGACGTTTATTAAGTTTTGTTAACAAAGGTTATTTTGAACTTCTTTCGATAACCTTATCAATAAGTCCGTATTCCATAGCTTCTTTTGCAGAAAGATAGTGGTCACGTTCGCAGTCTTCTTTTACTTTTTCAATAGGTTGTCCTGAATTTTCTGCCATAATTCCGATTAACATATCTTTCATTCTAAGGATTTCTTTAGCTTCAAGCTCAATATCTGTAGCTTGACCTTGCGCACCACCTAGTGGTTGGTGAATCATAATTCTTGCACTTGGTAAAGCCATTCTTTTACCTTTTGTACCTGCAGAAAGTAAGAATGCGCCCATTGAAGCTGCTTCTCCTAAACAAATTGTTGATACATCTGATTTGATAAGTTTCATTGTATCGTAAATAGCCATACCTGCAGTGATTACACCCCCGGGGCTATTAATATATAGCATAATATCTTTTTCAGAATTTTCACTGTCTAATAGTAAAAGTTGTGCAACAATAGAATTTGCAACTTCATCATCAATTTCTGTTCCTAAAAAGATAATTCTTTCTCTCAATAATCTTGAAAAAATGTCAAAAGAGCGTTCTCCACGAGAAGAAGCTTCAATAACAGTAGGAACATAGCCCATTATTTTCATATAAGTTTCTTGATCCATTTGGCTCTCCTTTTTTTATAAATTATACTACAAAATTTTTTTATCGGAATAGTATAGTTTTATGATGTTATGGCTTTAGTTATTTTGTAGATTTAAATGGTAGTGAAAAGCCCAATCGTTTAGGTCGAGATATATTTGAACTTATACTTGTGTCTGATGGTAAAGGAGTTTTACCTTATGGAACAAATTTGAGTAATGATGATATTGATAAAAATTGCTCTTATAATGCTAGTATTTATGATTCTGATATCGTAACTTGTGCAGAAAAGATTAAACGTGCAGGGTGGATAATTGATAGTAGTTATCCGTGGAAATAATTTGTCGGGATTGAGATTGTGAAAGTTGTGCCTTTATTTGGCTCACTTTCTAGTTCAATTTTCCCGTGGTGAAGTCTTACAAATTCCTTTGTTATTGTCAAGCCTAAGCCTGTTGAGGTTTCCGTCTTTGATAATGCATTTTCAACTTGGTAAAATTTGTCAAAAATCCTTTTTTGATATTTTTTGTCTATTCCTATTCCGTGGTCTTTTATTTTAATAACAGTGTTATTTTTGTTAGTTTGGGTTGTAATTTCAATTTTTGATTGAGGATTAGAAAATTTTATTGCATTTCCTAACAAATTGAATAGGATTTGTTGAATTTTGATGTAGTCTGCCTTTAGCCTAATATTTTGTGTTTCTTTTATTATTTGAATTTGTTTTTTGTTTATAGCTGGAGCTAAGATATTGCAAACTTCATCTATTGCAAGATTTAAATCAACATCAGACAAGTTCAATTTAATTGTATGTGATGAAATTTTTGAGATATCAAGAATTTCATTAATCATTCCAAGTAGCCGAATTCCGGAGAGCCTAATGTCTTCAATATATTCGCTTTGTTTAGGTGTCAAATCCCCAAAAATTTTGCTTGACAAAACTTCTGAAAAACCAATGACTGAATTCAATGGCGTACGTAAATCGTGTGATATGTTTGCAACAAATTCATTTTGAAGTTTTTCATTTTCTTTGATTTTTTTATTTTGTTTTTTTATTGTTTCGTAAGCTTTGTTTGTTTCAATGATTCCTTTTTGAAGGGCTTCAACTTGCATTTTTAGGACTTTTGATAGTTCTAAATCTTTAATCAAATTTGAAATAATTGAAGCACATGTTTTGAATATAATGGCTTCTTCTTTTGAAAATTCTTTTTCTCGAACAATAACTAAAAGTCCAAAAATAGTCCCTTTTGTGGTTAGTTTTTTGACCAGAATATTTGATTTTAAGTTCAAAATTTTTTTTAATTCTTTAGTGTAGTTATTGGTTGAATTTTCGTAAATCTTATTTGCAAAATTTTCATCTATTGGAATATTTTTCGGAATATTTAAATTTCCCATTTCAAAAGATAAATTATTTGGACAAATATAAAGAATTCCACAAGTTTCAAACTGAATAATTGAATTCAAAATATCGAAAATTTTGTTTGCATTGTCATTCAGATTGATTTCGTAGAATTTATTTATTTGTTCAATTGCGTTTTTATACACGAGTTTGAGCCTTATCAACGTAGCCGATATAACGTAGGTTTCTATAATAGCCCTCATAGTCTAATCCATAGCCGACTACGAATTTGTCGTCAACTTCAAAACCATAATAATCCGGTTCGACATTAACTTTTCTTGTGATTTTTTTATCAAGTAGGGAGCAGAATTTGATAGATTTTGCATTGAAATTGCAGTGCATAAAATCTATTAAAAATTTTGCAGTCAAACCTGTATCAACGATATCTTCAATAATCAAAACATTTCTGCCATTCAAATCAGGTAATTTAATATCAACAGCATTAACTTTTCCTGATGTTGACATTGCAGAACCATAACTTGAAAGTCTGATGAACTCCATTTGTAAAGGCATATCAAGGCTTTTGACTAAATCAACCGCAAACATAACAGCGCCTTTCAAAACGCAAATTGCGACAATACTTTCGCCATTATAAAATTTGTTCATTTCTTGTGCTAATTCTTTTATTCTTGTTTGTAACTGTTCTTCTGAAAAAAGAACTTTTAAATCTTCAACTTTTATATCCATTTTAGCCCCTCTTCTTTTCAATTGTTAATTTGTGTGTTGGTTTTGTTCTTACTTTTATTTTATCACTTATTCCCAAACCTGTCGCCCAAAGAACTTCTTTATTTTGAGTTAAAAGTAAAATGTTTGATTTTTCATGTTGTGGAACTTTTTTTTCATTGAAATATTTTTTTAATTTTTGTGTTCCTGCCATTCCAAATGGTTGAATAATATCACCATTTTGCCTTGTACGGAGTTCAAAATCAAAATCAAAATTTTCAAGATTTACGATTGCAGTATTTTCATTTTCTTTTGGAAAATGTGCCGTTTTCTGGTCATATTTTTCTAATGTGAAAATATAATCTTGAGTTTCGTATTTGCCCTCTTTTTTTATTTGTAGAGTTGGAAGTTTTTCATTTTTTTTATTTATAATTTCAATAAATTGATTATTTGTAAAAATCCAAAGATTTGTTGTGAGAGAACAAGTTCTACCGGATTTTGAAGTCGCATTATTCAAAATGTTTTCTAAAATATTTGTGATTTTTTCGTTGTCATAATCAAGATTATTTTCAATAAAAAGGTTATAAATAATTCTTTTTTGAGTTGGAAATGAAAGCTTTAAAAACTCTTGTGTTTTGATTTTATTATCTTGTTTAATTTTTGTGTAAAGCTGATTTAAGTATTCTTCAACGATTGCAGTATCTTCTCTTGCGGCATTTGATAGGGAGTTCACCATCTCAATAGTATTGGGGTTAATTTTTTTATTTAATTTTGGCAAGATCTCAGCTCTGATGAAATTCCTTTTGTATGAAGTGTCGCTATTTGAACTGTCATTGTTTGGTTTTAGGTTAAAATCCGTGCAATATTTTTCGATTTTTTCTCTTGAAATTTGCAAAAGTGGGCGGTAATAAATTCCTCTATTTTCTGCAATTCCACAAAGCCCTCTGATTCCTGTTCCTTTGCAAATTCTATAAATTAAAGTTTCTGCATTGTCATTTTTGTTGTGTGCTGTAAAGATTATTTTGCTATTGAATTTTTTACTGCAGGATTCAAAAAATTCATATCTTGCTTCTCGGGCGGCTGTTTCTGTGTGCGGAATATCAGAAGAAAGTTTTTCACTATAAAATTCAACACCTATTTCACTACAAAAATTTCTACAATTTTCTTCTTCTTGATTGCTTTCTTCCCCCCGCCAATTGTGGTTTAGGTGGATTGCAACAATTCTATTTTGTGGGGTAATTTGTTTTAGAGAATGCAAAAGGCACATGGAATCATAACCACCTGAAAAAGCACATAAGTAAGTATTTTCGGGATTGTTAAGGTTATATTTTTCCAAAAATTCTTTAATTGTTTGCTGAATTTTATTCATAATTATATTTTAAGAGTATGTTTTTTGATGCCTTCTCTAATTTCAACAACATCTGTTCCAAGTTGTTCTAGTGATTGCATCGCAAGGGATTCCGGCTCTGTTGTAATTGCCCACAACAAGTCAGAAGATTCAATTTTCGTTTTGTTTGCTTTTTTAGCGTAATCCCAAGCTGTTTCCAAAATTCTCTTTGCTCGTTTTGTATAAACGATATCGTCAGAATACTCATTGTCAGAACCTACAATCTGAGCAACAACCATTCTTGCATCACGAATATTTATTTCAAGCTCGTTCAAAACGATAGCTCCAACTCCGGTTGCTTCTCCAATAATTCCCAACAAAATCATCTCTGTTCCGACAACACCACGTCCCATTCTTCTGGCTTCTTGTTTGGCAAGTCTAAGAATTGTAAGAGTTTCCGGCATTTGTTTTTCAATCGGTTTAATAATTCCGTGTGCTAAATCATCGTCATTGATATGAAGTTCTTTGAAAATGTTATAGGCAATACCTTTTTTGGTTTTTAACAACCCTAAAATCATGTGTTCCGGTAAAACCTCAGATGAACCAAGTTCTTTTGCGGTTTGAAGTGCCAAATTCATAGCAAGAAATGCGTTTGGAGTGAATACAATTTGTCTCCCTTCGTATTCAGCTTGTCTTGATTGAACTTTGGACAATTTATCTTCAAAAAGTTCTTCGGTAACTCCAAATTGAGCAAGAATTTTTACAAGTGGAGAGTCTTTGTCTTCCAAAATAGAAGATATAATTTGCTCTGTACCTAAGATTTCATAGTTTGAGGCCGAAAGTTTTGCAACAGCTCTTTTGAATACTTTTGCAGATTTTTCGTTGTCAAATAATGAGTCTGTTTCTCTTGTTAGGTTGATTTCAGGTTCTTTCGCTTCATCAAGTTCTGGGTGGAAAGTTTTCTTTTCTTTTCTCTGAACAAGTTTTTGAATTAGCGGTCTTGATTTTTCGATATCAAAACCTACATTTTCAAGATATTGAGGAATTTTAGATTGTTTGTCATTGATTGCAGCAAGGACAATATGTTCATAGTGAACAGTTTGATTTCCTGCAAGCTGCATTGCTTCTTGCAAAATTCTTTTACAATCATCACTGAAAGGAATGGACGAATTCATATCTGATTCTTCCATATTTAATGTAAGATAGATTTCTTCTGCTAATCTTTCATAAGTTACGTTGTAAGATTTGAAAATCTTTGCACAAAACCCCCTTGTTTCTTTGACAATTGCAAGCAAAAGATGTTCCGCCAGAACTTTGTCCGAGTGGTCATAAATTGCAATGTTTTGTGCTTCTACGATTACATTTAGTGCTTTTTCAGTGAATTTTTCAAACAATGTTTTAATCCTTATTCTTCATCATCGTCATTATTTTCTTCAGGGCTTAGACTTTCGATATAGTCTGAAACTCTTTCGAATTCATCATCATCATCAATTGTTTCAAAATAGCTTTCTTCGCCTTCTTCAACATATCTCATCAAAACGACCTCAGGATCAATTTCTTCATCTTCGTCGTTTACTTCAACCAATAGAGCATATTGTTTGTCTTCAAACTCGATTATATCATATAGTTCGCATTTGATTACTGTACCGTCATCATCGGTAATTTCGATTAAGTTTTCGTTTTCGTCTGCCATTTTTATTCTCCTTTATTTTCTGTAAATTTATTTACCATTTCGTGCAAGATATTGTTCCAGTATAATACAAGCACTTTCAATATCAACTAATCCTTTGTCTTTTCTAAAATCTATTTTCTCGTTTCGCAGATTTTCTTCTGCTGTGTCAGATGTTAGTCGTTCGTCTTCTTTTATTATTTCATATCCTTGAATTTTTGATGCGAAATTTTCGCAATTCTCGGCTTGAAAACCTTTTGTTCCGTCCATATTTAGTGGAATTCCAACTACAATTTTTTTGACATTGTTTTCTTTTGCAATTTTGTAAATCGTTTCTATGGCTTTGTCTTCAGGCTCTCTTGGAATGTAAGAATGTCCGTTTGCAAGCATCAAAAGATAATCGCTTAGGGCTATCCCGATTCTTTTTGTTCCGATATCAAGTGCCATTACTTTATACATTTTGCACCCACTTTTCTTCGATATATTTGATTTTTGAATCAATTTCATCAATTGTGAATTGCTCTGTATTTTGGTCTTTGTTGTATTTAATTGTCATTAAATATTCATAAATACTTCGTTTTAAGATGTTTTCGAATAATTCATTCATAAAATTTTCATCTTGAGTTAATCCTAAAATCATAGAACTTTCATCGTCTTTGCCGATTGAATATTTGATGAATGCAGCCATTTTTAGCTTTTTAACCCAAGAAAGTTTTTCTTCTTCGTAGAAAATTTTATTTAAGTTTTCAAAAACAAGTTCGTCAAGATTTTCTGCTGTCTTTAGTTCTTTTATCAAATCTTCAAATTCGTCACTATAATTTGCATCTAAGAACCAGTGAGAAGAAATTTTCATGTTTAAAAGTGTTTCAATAATTAATTTATCAGGTTTTGCAGGCAAAATTTGTTCTTTCAATATTTTGTCTACTGGTTCTGCATCAAAATCAATATCAATTAGAAGATTTTTCCAACAAACATATTCATAAGGAAGCTTCCAGTCATTGTTATTTCTTTCTATTGTTTGAATTTCTGCGTTATATAAAATGGTTTTAAATGTTTCAGGAGGAACATCAACCGTTTTTTCATCTCGCAAAAATCTTTCTAAAATTTTGTCGCATTCAAATTGAGATATTTCAAAAAATCCGAAACAATCTTTTATACCGGTTTCAATGTTGATTACTATAGAAACAAATCTGATTTTATTTTCATCAGTTAGTCTGGTGAAAATCATTGCCATATCCCCGTGACCGTCAGGATATGTAATGTAGAATTTGTTAGGTTTGCTGTTTGAGAGAATTTTTTTATAAAATTCTTTAGTGTTGTCTTCTCTTATTCCTGAAATTTTCAGTGTAGAAAGGCTTTTTCTAATTTGTTGAGCAAGTTCACCTTTCGCAACTTTTGACATCTCTTCTAAAACATGGAGAGCAAGTTGAGATTTTGTAGTTCCTAACAGTTTTAATGCTTCAATTCCTTGCGGACTGTTTGGTTCTGATTCAAATACAGGGATTAAAATATTTGCTAATACATCATCTGAAAAATCTTCGCCAAATGAACCTAAAAGTGTTATCTTATCTTGAACTTTAATTGATGCTAAAAAGTCCATAAAATCAATTTGTACTTCCGGATTGATGATTGCAGAATTTAGCATTTGTTTTGTATTTGCGTCTAAAATATCACCATCATCACCTAGAATTTCTTCGCAAGATTCATAAGACCAATCCGCATCAAGCTCCCTAATCAAATTCAGGATTGTAATTTTAACTTCACTATCAAGTTTTTGATTTTTTAAAGTGTCCCAAAGTTTTTCAACAAGTTCATCTTTTGGAGTGTATTTTTCAAGCATAAAGCAAATTAGGGGAATTTTTTCAACTTTAGCATTGATTAATTCTTTTAATAATAGTTTAGATAAAAGTGTTTTGTCATTTTGCCCATCAAACATTTCAAAATCTGCAAGACAATTTTGAATATCGTTTACGGAGTTAATTTTCCCCAGTAATTCGGTTAATGCTGATTTCAATTCAAAAGGATTAAATTGTTTGAATTTTGAGCTTGTCATAACTTGTTTTATCTAGCCTTTCCCCAAAATGCATCTAAAATATGTTGAGCTTCTGCAGACGGCATTCTGTCTTGCAAAATCAGGTACTGAACTGCAATCATTGTACATTCTGAACAAATATTGACCCCCGGACCTTGAATCATTTTTATCACCTCGGTGTTAGGACGTCCACAAAAACTGCAATAAACTAAATCATTTTTTTTGTTATCTTCATTATGGCTATGTTTTTCGTCAGCAAGGTGTTTTTTCTTTTCGCCTAAGCTAACTACTTTTTCTTCTGACATATAATTCTCCTTTTTACTCAATTATTGTAACTTAAATTAATTAAATTTGCCATATTTTTATAATTAAATTATAATTACTTTAACAACAGCTTAACATGTTTTGAAGAGGGATTGAGATGAAAAAAGTTTTTTTAATTGCAAGTATTCTATTTGTTGCCGTTGCTTCAACTGCTTGTATCAACAATTTAGCAGTTCAAGATTTGAATAACAAAGCTCAAGTTTTTATGGAAAAAGGAGATTATACCCAAGCAATTGAACGTTTGAAATCAAGTATTGATTTAGATCCGTCTATCTTTGAAACTCATTACAATTTGGCTGTTGCATATACTAAAGCTGAAGATTATGTTAATGCCGTAGAAGAATATAAAAAAGCTATTAAAATCAAACCTAATGTTGCAGATGCTTATTATTCTTTAGCGACTGCAGAGAATAATCTTGCTATTGATATGGAGCAAGGAAATGTTCGCATGAATGACGTTGACGGTTCTTTGTATTCACAAAAGGCAGATGAAAATGAAACATCTGAAAAGGTTAAATTAACTGATAAAGAAAAAGAACTTGTCGCTGAATTGTATGATTCTGCCGTAAAAAATTATGAAAAATATCTTGAATTAAATCCAAATGCTAAAGACAAAAAAGATGTTGAAGATTTGATTAAACAAATTCAAGAACCTCAAGCTCCACAAACAATTACAGAGTAAAAAATATGATTATCCCCGCTCCAAACGATGTTGCTTTTAATTTGTTAGGTTTACCTGTTTATTGGTATGGTGTGACCATGGCTTTAGCTATATTTGTTGCAATGATGCTGGCTAATTCTCTATTCAATAAGGTTAACCCTGATTTAAAAAAAGATACAATTATTGAATTTGCGCCTTATATTATTATTGTCGGAATTCTTGGTGCAAGGTTGTATTTTTGTATCCTAAATGCTCAATACTATTTTACTCACCCTTTGGAAATTCTTGATATTCGGGAGGGCGGTTTATCAATTCATGGCGCAATTTTAGGTGGTGTTTTGAGTATGATTGCTATTGCAAAACGAATTAAAATTCCTGTAATGAGTTTGGTTGATGCTATTAGTTGTACAACAATTTTAGGTCAATCTATCGGTCGTTGGGGAAATTATTTTAATTCGGAAGCTTACGGACTTCCCGTTGCCGGTCAAAAGTGGGGACTATTTGTTCCGTTGAGCAAAAGGATTTCTGAGTATAGCGATTACAGTTTATTTCACCCGACTTTTTTATATGAAAGTATTTTAGATTTTTTAGCTTTCGGAATTTTGTTGTTTGTTTATTTGAAATTTGGTAATAAGTTTCGTGGAATTACGTTTTTTGTTTATTTAATTATTTATTCTATTATAAGATTTTTCATTGAACAAATAAGGATTGATAGTGCTTTGAATTTGGGAACTGTTCCTGTGGCAGAACTCGTTGCTGGTGTTTTGTTTGTCGTTGGGGTGATTGGAGTTTGTGTTACTCTTTTTCAAAAATCTTTTAACAAGTAAATTGTAACAGAACGTTAATATTTTTATAGTTTGTGAAATTTGCTATTCTGGAAATTTTTAATATATGTGTGAAGATATATGAGGAGATTTGAGTATGCCAGAAATTAGCTTATGTTTATTTGATTTGAAACAACTACTAAAATTATTTCCAAAACAAGATAAAGAATTAAGACGAAAAATTCTTGATTATGAACAAAAAGCTCAAGAAAATATGGCTGAAAATCGGTTAAATTTGTTTAAAGATTTTGGCTATCAAAGTGAATTTGACGAAAAATTGTGTTCAACATTTTAAAAAATTTGAGGGATAAATTCCCCCTAATCTTAAGCAAAAAAAATGACAGGTGGTGAACCTGTCTTTATTTTTATTAGACTCAATTAATAAAAATACCTTTTTAACTTTGTTTAATATCTGTTTTTAATACATCTTTAGCCAAAGCAACTAATGCGCCAATCACTGCACCTGTAATTACGTAGAATGAAGTTGGTCTGATGTGCTTAGTTACTAAGTTGTAAGCGCCAACACATTGTTTTGCGGTTTTTTTCGCAAATTCATTTGATTCGCTGCAAAGTCTTCTAAATTCTGATTTGTCACTAGGTTTTTCTAGTTTATTAAAAGAATCCCATAACGTTTTTCTTTTTACCTTATCGCCATCTTTCATTCCGTCAAACATTTTTACGAATGTATCTTCTGCCGGAGATAATTTACCCTTTGATTTAATTCCGCTTAAATATTCAGCAGTTTTAGGTCCGTATTCTTTTGTTTGACTATTAATCTTACTAATAACTCTTTGATAATCTGCATTTTTTTCTTGTGGTGTTAGTGGTTGAGTATATTTTGCTACATAACCTATGGCAGCACCAATCCCAGCACCTTGAGTCATCGGAACAATACAACTACGTCTTCTGTCATTACTGTCTATTGCACTAACTTTCATCTTAAATAATCCTTTTTATCCGGTTTTCACATACGAGCCTTTGTTAAGTTCGCCTTTGTGGTTCGCTTAACTTTTGTTATATGTAAGAGCCTGCACTTAAATATTCTAATAAGGTTGCAGAAAAATAACCTTTTTAAAACTGAGTAATCAAGTTCTTGTTCGTTCTAAAATGCATTATAAAATAAGATTATTTTTTTGTCAATACACGTATTAAGTTTAGTAAAAGCATTATACCAACAAGTGCTAATGTTAAAAAGAAATCGTATTTAATTGCATTGTGACTTGCGAACAAACAAGCCAAACCACCTGCAATAATTGCAACCGATGTCAAAATGCATACGGTTTTCTTTTGTGAGAAACCGGCATGAAGCAACTTGTGGTGAATATGTTCAGCATCTGCAACAAATGGTGATTGACCTTTACAAATTCTACGCAAACTTGCATAAGTTATATCAATAATCGGAACTGCCAGAACTACAAATGGTAATAAAATCGCAAGGGTTGCAACTTTCATTACTCCCGTAATTGAGATTGTTGCAAGTAAAAATCCTGAGAATAATGAACCGCTATCGCCCATAAATATTTTTGCAGGATTAAAATTGAATGTTAAAAATGCCAACATTGAACCTGCTAAAATAAATCCTATTAAGGCACTGATTGGATTTGGAGGGGAAAGTGTGATAGCTAGGATTGCCAAGGTTATTGCGTTAACAGTTACAACAGAACCTGCCAGTCCATCTACCCCGTCAATAAAGTTCATTGCGTTTGAAATACCAACAATCCACAACAAAGTAATCGGGTATGAGAACCAACCCAAGTCCATTCCGCCAAAGAACGGAACACTATTTATTTGTACCCCTAAAAGGTAAACTATAGTTGCGATTGCAACTTGAATTAACAATTTGAATTTAGCACCTAGGCAATAAACATCATCAATCAAGCCTAGTAAAAACATTAAAGAACCACCTAATAAGATACCTGAAAGTAATTTTCCATAAGGATAATAACTCAAAATTACCAAGCATAGAAATGTCAACATCGTACTTGCCCAAATTGCAACTCCGCCAATTCTTGAAATCGGTTTTGTGTGAATTTTTCTCGCATTAGGTAAATCTACAAGTCCTTCTTTTTTAGAAAAACTTATTACCATTGGAACTAGAAATACCCCTAAAATGTAGGCTATTATTGTTCCGATTATATGTGCATGTGTTAACTTGATAATTATAATGTCACTCCTTATTTTTACTTGTTATATAGTGGATATTTTTTGCAAAGTTTAAGTGATTTTTCTCTTAACTTTTTCAATTCTTCTTCATTATCTGACGAAAATACTGCAGATGCAATAATTTTTGCAACTTCTGTCATATCTTCTTCTTTAAAACCTCTTGTAGTTACAGCTGGTGTTCCTAATCTGATACCACTTGTAACAAATGGACTTTGAGGGTCATTTGGAACAGTGTTTTTGTTTGCGGTAATTCCTACTCTTTCCAGTACGTTAGCCATATCTTTACCGGTTTTACCGGTTTTTCTAAGGTCAAGAGTCATCAAGTGGTTTTCTGTCATTCCACCAACGATATCTAACCCATTGTCCATCAAACCTTGAGCTAATGCTTTTGCATTTTTAACGATTTGTTTTGCGTAATCAACAAATTCAGGTTTAGAAGCTTCCAATAGTGCAACGGCTTTACCTGCAATAATGTGTTCTAAAGGTCCACCTTGCATTCCCGGAAATACTGCTTTATCAATATCTTTTGCAAATTTTTCTTTGCACATAATAATTCCGCCTCTTGGACCTCTCAAAGATTTGTGAGTTGTAGTTGTTACAAAATCACAATATGGAGCAGGTGATGGGTGAACTCCTGCAACAACCAAACCTGCAATATGCGCAATATCAGCTAATAACAAAGCGCCTACTTCATCTGCAATTTCACGAAATTTTTTGAAGTCGATGATTTTTGAATAATTACTTGCACCACAAATAATTAATTTTGGTTTGTGTTCAATTGCCATTTTTCGAACATCTTCATAGTCAATCTCGCCGTTTTCATTTATACCGTAACTTTTTACATCAAAATACATTCCTGAAAAATTAACAGGTGAACCGTGGGAAAGGTGTCCTCCGTTTGACAAATCCATGCTTAAAACTCTGTCACCAGGCTTCATTGTGGCCATAAATACAGCCATATTAGCTTGTGCGCCACTGTGGGGTTGAACATTGGCATGATCCATGTGGAAAAGTTCACATGCTCTTTTTTGTGCAATTTCTTCAATTACGTCTATATGTTCGCAGCCGTTATAATATCTTTTATGAGGTTTGCCTTCCGCATATTTATTTGTCAAAACACTTCCGCATGCTTCCATAACAGCTTCCGATGTGCAATTTTCACTTGCAATCAGTTCAATTGTTTCCTGCTGTCTTTGAAGCTCTAATTCAATTTGTTCTGCTACTTGCGGATCAACTTTTTTAATGTTTTCTAAATTCATACACTCTCCCTTTTTTACATGTAATTATATCTGAGAGAATTATTTTGCGCAAGTTTGTGAAAAATATTTATGCAATATTATATTTAGATTTTAATGCCATTATTTTGTTGTAAGAGTTTTCAATTTTTTCTTTCAAAAGATTATCTTTTTGAGCTTTTTTATAGATTTCTTGGATTATGTTAGAAGTTTTTTCGTCTGAGAATCTGTAAATAAATAGATTTAACCCTGCTTTAATTCCCATTTCGCAAGCTTCAACATCTCCAAATTTTGCAACTCCTTTCATAACCATATCATCAGAAATTGCAACCTTGTCAAAGTTTAAATTATTTCTCAGATAGTCAATTGCATTTTTACTTAAACTTGTCGGAACTTCTTCTTTTTCAAAACAAGTGCAAAATAGATGTGCAACCATGACCATATCAATTCCGTTTTCAATTGCAGATTTGAAAGGCTTGATGTGAGTTTCTTCCATATCTTTTAGAGATAAATCAATTTGGGGTAAAGTTAAATGGCTATCAGCATTCGCATCTCCATGCCCTGGGAAGTGCTTAACACAAGGAATTATTCCATTTTCTTCATAAGTTTTAGAAACAATTTTTTCTGCTTTAATCACTTCGTCCGGATTTGAAGAAAAAGCTCGAACACCGATGATTGGGTTATTCGGATTTGTATTTGTATCAATACAAGGTGCAAAATTCAAGTTTATTCCGTAAGATTTTAGTTCTTTAGAAATTTCTTCTGTCTGTGATTTTAAAAATTTTTCACCTTTTTCAAACGCAAATTTTGCGGACAGATATTTTTTCCCGTTGTGAATATTTTCCGTTCTTTCTACTCTTCCGCCCTCTTGGTCGATTGATAGGAATGGAGGAATTTTTGAAATCAATTTGATGTCATCAATAAGTGATTTGAATTGAGTTTTAGTTTGAATATCTTTTGAGAAAAAGATTATTCCACCTAAACCCTCTTTCAATAGTTCTTTGTAATATCCGCCATCTGTTCCGAGAATGAACATTTGATAAAGTTTTTCTTTTAATGTCACAGACATTTTATTTTCTATCCCTCATAAACTAAATCTAGTAAAGGCAACATTTCTAGCAACTCACCTGTAGAAATTACTTCTTGAATTTTTGCGTGAATTTTTTCTAAACTTGCTTCGTCCGGAATTTTAAAACCTGATGGAAGTTTTACGTCACCTGTTGTTTTAGTGTTTACAAAACTAAAGTTTAGAGTCAGAAATTCTTTGTACAATTCAAGAATCTTGAGATATTGAGGATTGATTTGATAATCTTGCCCAAGATAATATTTTGCATCTTTTTTAATTTGAGTGAAAAAGTTTATTGAATAATCTACTTCTTCAACTGTTTCAGCTTCTTCATAAGTTCCGCCTAAACATGGATTCCCTTCGATTGCAATATTATCACCCAAAGATTTAATATAAACCGCCCAAAGCAAACTTCCCAAACAAAATCCGACATTGTTGTTTGCCATTTTTAAGATTTGCGGATACGTCATTTTGAATTTCATTTTCCTTTGTCCAAGATTTTTGAACTGATTAATTTGAGCATAAAGATATTCAACTCCGATAGATAGAATTGTTGTATGTTGGGCATACCCAGGGTCGAATAATACTGAATTAACTTGTGTTTGTGTCATTTTAATTATACCTCTGATTTTTTACTTTTCTTTTTTAATACTTTGTTTTGATACTTTGTATCATACTGAAATTTCGTTCCATTGACAAAACTTTTAACCACGCCGTTTGCAAAAGTTCCTCTTGCAGACCAATACGAAGTGTGTGCAAATAATGCTGAACGTCTGGACCAAACACTTGAATGGTCATAAATAACACCTGTCGGGTTATTTAATTCAAAACCTAATCTTTCTTCAATCTGGCTGTTTGTAAGATTTCTGCTCGATGGAAATCCGAGTGGGTCTTCCCTAAAGTTCACGGTCAAGAAGTAAACTCCATTTTCAAGCACATATTTTACTAAATATTTGTTATAGAAATTGAAATCATAATTTGGGTCCGCCATATCTGAATAGAATAGTGGCACAGGACTTGCAAAATTTACAACTCCTCTTACATAACCTTTTGGAGCACAGAATTTGTCTGTTGATTCGTCCATTTTTAAATAATTTTCTTTTAATTTATTAATGTTTTGATTTAAAACTAAGTGTCCGGTATTTGTCAAAACACCTAAATTTCCCTTATCATAAGATATTGCAGAAAGACACGTATCTTTTTGCGGGTGTTCTTGTGCAAATTTTAAAAATTCGTCATCGACGTTAAGTGCCTTGAATAAATTTTCTAAATTGATATAAGGCATTTTGTACATCAAATATTGATAAGTTACAAATGAACCCGCAGAATAACCAAACAAAATCACATTTTGACCGTTTTCAGCTTGTTCCTTAACTTCATCATTAAGTTCGTCTAAAATTGGTAACATATTGTGAGTTTTTTGAACCCAAATTGCATCATGCAAAAACTGTGTTAGCAAACTTCTAACTTCGTAAGCAAGGGTTGAACTGTATGCTTTTGAAATATTCAATCTGTCTTTAACAAAGTCTAAATCGGTTTTACTGTTGTAACCCCAGAAAAATATTTGCGGTTTTTCTTCAATAACGAGTGTGTTATCTTTAGACCATTTTTTTATTGTGGAATTCTTTTCAAACTTTTTTTTCATTACGGGGTGTAATTTGTTAACCCCACGGATATACCAATCTTTCATCTTAGTGTCGTTATTGTTTGAGCCGTTGATGTAAAGAAATGTCAAATTCGTATCTTGCGCCGGAACAACAAGCTGCATAGTCATTACTGTAATTAATGTAAAAATAATCTTTTTCATGTATAAGATTTTAGCACAAAATGAATAATATTTATTTTGTGGTTCTTAGTATATATCTTCCGGCGGCTGTTGTCGGTTCAACTATTCCATCATGAAATCTTACAGGAAAAATATCTGTCATGTGTGCACTATCATTTTTCACTACACAATCATTAACAGCCAAAGAATTTGTTCCGGAAGAACAAGAAACCTCTTTATTAGGGAGATTTGTTCCTTTAAAACAATTGATTTATTTTGATTAGTTTTGATTGTTATGTTATTCTCTGTTTATGAAAGATTTTTTGATTGGACTGTTAGATTGGATTTATAAAAAGAAATGTTATTTTTGCAGAAGTTCTAAAGAATCTGTAAAAATGTGCTCTTCCTGTTATGAAGAATTAGAATTTTTACCGGTTCAAGTTAATAGAAAATTCAATGACGTAAATATTTACTGTGCCGGTGTTTATTCAAAAAATCTTCAAAAACTTATTCGAGGTCTGAAATATCATGGTCAAAGAGATTTAGCTTATTATTTGGCAAAATTTATGTTTGAATATTGGGGACGGCTTGATTTGAGCAGAGAATATCAGATTGTACCTGTTCCGATTTATCCTAAACGAAAGAAAAAAAGAAAATATAACCACATGGATTTGGTAGCTCAAGAGCTTTCTCAAATGACAGGTTTTCCTGTGAATTCGGATTTAATCAAAAGGGTTAAAGATACAAAACCTCAATATAAATTAAACAAAGCCCAAAGGATGCAGAATTTGTCAGATGCTTTTGAGGTTGATAAATCGAAATTTATTGAGGCGAAGAAACTTCTTTTGATAGATGATATTTGTACAACCGGTTCGACTTTTGAAGAGATGATAAAAGCCTTTAACAATGTTGGGGTTTATGATATAGTTTGTTTTGCAGCGACTACCCCGTGGGAATAAAATAATGATTATTTCAGAATTTGCAAAATATTTACAACAACATAATGACGAACTTCTTATACACAAAACTACTCCGCTAAAACTTTTGCATGAGTGGTTGAAACTTGTTATAAATAAAAATCCCAAAACAAATATTGATAAAATTGTGCATAAAGAAATTCTGTACTGCGAAAACGAGAACGGTGATTATCTTATTGTCGGGAAGTCTGATAGCGGAAGAGTGTTGGTTTCTGCATTGATAAAATTTGCTAAGAGTTACGAAAATTATAATCATGCAAAGTGGGTTGAACTTGCCGAAAAATCTTTGTATAAAAGAGAAAAATAAAATTTGTAATTCGCTGAAAAATATGTTATATTTGACTTGGAATAGAGGTTTTATTATGGTTGAAAAATTCAAGGTCAATGGTTTTGGTAACGAAATTTTGTTTACGAAAGACGGGCAAGTTTATACTGATATTGCAATAAATGGTCTTTCTATTACGATAAATGGGAATAATAACAAGGTTGTTATTGAGTTACCTGCGAATTTTGTAAATACGGCTATTGTAATTGATGGAGATAATAATAAATTCTCTTTAAAAACGACAAAACATAGAACTATCCGCCATACAACTTTTGGACTTGAGGGTGGTTCAGAAATTACTGTCGGAAGCGGTCTATCTGTTTATCGAGATGTTCATGTTGTTGCTAAAAATGGTAAAAATATTTCTATTGGTGACGAATGTATGTTTGCTCGTGAAATTATGATTAGAAATAATGATGGTCATGTAATTTTGGATAGGACAACAGGTGAACTTTTGAATGCTCCGGAGAATATTGTTATTGGTGATAATGTTTGGATTGGTGCAAGAGTAATGATTTTGAAAGGTGCTGTTGTTCCGAATGGTTCTGTTGTTGGTGCTATGGCAATGGTAAATAAAAAGTTTGATGAAGAGCATGTTTTGATTGCTGGAGTTCCAGCAAAAGTTGTTCGTACAAATATTGAGTGGCGAAGAGAAGATTTTGCAAAGTATATGAAAAATAATTCAAGTTCTGTTGAGGGTTAATTAAATATGAGAAAAATTTTTAAAAATCTAATGGGAAAACTTTCTGATTTAGCGATGTACAAATTTTTGTCTATTGTCGGGTTTGTAGAATTTATTTCAATCCCTGCGTATTTAACATATATTTATTCTATTGAAAATCCTCAACTTAGGCCCCTTGGCACAATGTTGATTTTTGTATTTTTAAGTTTAGTTGTATTCCCAGTAAATTTGCTTTTGACATTGGGATTGTTTGGCGAATCTAAGTTGAGAAAAAACTTTGCAGATATCAAACGATGTAAATTAACACACATTGGTTTTGCATTGTATTCCTTGACATTTGTTGTTGGTATTTTCACATTCTTATTTTCAGTTTACGTAATTGTGAGATAGAGAGAAGAAGCAGAGGATACAAGGTGAGAGTATAATAGTAACCTGTTCCTTTTTAGGGCAACTATTTTCTACATATTAAAATAATAAAATCGGAGAGCTATTAAGCTCTCCGATTATTCGTATTGAATTAAGTTGTTTATTTATTGGCAAGTGATGTAACTCAACAATGTTCTTACACCTGCTCCGGTTGCACCTTTACAGAATTCTTTTTCCGGTTTTTCTAAGAATGCTGTTCCTGCAATGTCAATGTGTGCCCATTTAACATCATCTGTTACGAATTCTTTCAAGAACATTCCGGCAGCTGAAGCTCCACCGTTTCTTGTTCCTGTGTTTTTCATATCAGCAACATCACTATTCATATTATCTCTGTACTCTTGCCACATTGGAAGTTCCCAGTATTTTTCACCAACGTAACTACCTGTTTTAATAAGGTCACGTACAAATTCTTCATTATTACCCATAATACCTGCAGCTGCAGTTCCTAAAGCTACAACGCAAGCGCCAGTTAATGTTGCAAGGTCAATAACTTCATCAACTCCAAGTTCGCAAGCATAACAAAGTGCATCTGCTAAAGTCAAACGACCTTCTGCATCTGTATTATCAACTTCAATTGTTTTACCGTTCTTAGCTGTCAAGATATCACCTGGTTTATATGAGCTTCCTGATGGCATATTTTCGCATGCTGCAATAATACCATGGACTTCTACATCTGGTTTGATTTTTGAAATTGCTCTCATTACACCTAAAATACAAGCAGCTCCGGACATATCATCTCTCATTGTTAACATTGAAGATGCAGGCTTGATATCCAATCCGCCACTATCAAAGCATAATCCTTTCCCGATAATCGCAATTTTTTTCTTAGGATTTGTCGGTGAATATTTCATGTGAATAAATTTTGGAGGTTGAACACTTCCTTGTGCAACAGCGGCGAATGCGCCCATTCCCATTTCTCGAACTTTTGGTTCGTCATAAATTACGGTTTTAATTCCGTCAATTCCTTGTGCAATTTCTGCAAGTTTTGTCGGAGTTGCAAAAGCTGCTGGTTCATTTGCAAGATTTCTTGTGAATTTTATTGCCTCTGCAACTATTTTTGCGCCATCAATGTCGTTTGATACATTTGAAAAATAAACTTCTGAAATTCGATGTTCTTTTTGGGTTTTATATTTGTCAAAATGGTAATTTGCAAGAGAAGTTCCTATTACTGCAGGAACTCCGAAGCTATAATCTGTCGTAAAATCAAACGCAATTGATTTTGCTTTTAATTCGATACATTTTTTTACAGCTTTAGCAACATTTGCTCTAATTACGTTATTATCCATTTGGTTTTCTTGACCTAATCCGATAGCAAGAATTTGTTCTGCCGGATATTCTTTTTGTGTGTGAATAACAAAGATTTGTCCAGCTTTACCCTCAAATGATTTTGGCGCAAATCTGTTTACTAAAGCATTTGATGTTTCTTTTCCCTCAAATTTATTAATGATTAATACATCGCATGCAACATCTTTTGTCTTGTCTACAATTTTAATGTCCATATAATCTCTCCTTTTTCAAGGTAGATTATAGCACTAATAGGCATTTATTGAATAGGTACAAATGAATGAGAGTGCGGGGTTATTTCTTTGGGATACTGTTGTTTAAAGAATTTATTGCAAATGAGCGCAAGTCATAAGCTTGAGTATTATTCGGATCCATTTTGATAACAATGTTCAAATCGTCAATTGCTGCCAGATATAATTTTAACTTGCAAAAAATAACGGCTCTTGTCATGAATTTATCTTTGTCAGAATTATCAAGCTCAATTGCTTTAGACAAATCCTGTTCAGCTTTTTTAAGGTCGCCGTTAGTTTTACTAATTAATGCTCCTCTATCAGCATAATAGTCGGATTCATTCGGATTAATTTCAATAGCTTTTGTAAAATCATCAATTGCAGATACATAGTGGTCTAAATTTTGTTCTGCAAGTCCTCTATTGTAATAAGCCGCATCGTTGTTTTGGTTAATCTCTAATTCTTTTGTGAAGTCAAGAATTGCGTCTTCGTATTTTTTCAAGCCAAGCTTTGCAATCCCTCGATTGTAGTATGCTCTATTGAAGTTTTTATTCAAATAAATAACCTTTGTATAGTCTGCAATTGCACCGTTATAGTCTTTTGAATAATATTTAACAACACCTCTATTATTATAAGCATCAACATTGTCGTTATCCAGTTGAAGAACTTTTGTATAATCCTCAATTGCGCCTTTGTAATCTTTTTTGTTTCGTTTTACAATTCCTCGGTTGTAATATGCATCAATGTTATTTTCATCAAGTTTGATTGCTGATGTGAAATCTTTTATTGCTTCATCATACTTTCCTAAAAAAACTTCTGTAGTTCCTCTGTTTAAGTAGGCATTGATATTATTAGGATTAAGCTCGAGTTCTTTAGTATAATCTTCAATTACATCATCATAAGCTTTTAAGTTTGCTTTTGCTAAACCTCTGTTGTAGTATGCATTTTCTCTATTTGGGTCAATTTCAAGTGCTTTTGTGTAATCTTTTACAGCATCTTTATATTTGCCAAGAAGATATTTCGCATTTCCTCTTTTGGCATAAGCTTCAGCATTTTGAGGATTGATTTCAAGAACTTTTGTGTAATATTCTACAGCTATATCATACTGTTTAGAATCCATTCCAGAATTTGCGACATTAATTAAATAGTTTTCTTTTTTTTGTAATTTAGTCATTTTTGCTTGTGCAATGCACGAAAATTCTCCGGCTGCAATGCCAAGTATTAAGATAGTTGTTAGAATACTTTTTTTCATAATTTAATTCCTAAAGAGCAATAAAAATATTGCATGTTAGAACAATGATAATTCAAAAATGGCTAAATGTCAAACTATCAGCGGATAACACTGGTTTTGGGCAATTAAAAACATCTATTCGGGGGAATAGATGTTCAATCATAGAGTCTAAAAAGACTTACACAATTGGGGTAATTGTTTCAGTCTTAATGGGGTAAATGAAAGAGTTAAGTCTTTCTTAACTTACCATCATACATTATGCCATATATGGTAAGTGAATATAATTTGATTCGGTTTGGGTTGCACGTCTTTTTGGAGTGCATAGTATATTATAAGCCTTTACAACATTGTATCCAATAGCTTTCAACGGGTTAGATTGGACCGGATCTGCTTTCTTTGTAATGAATAGGTCTTTTTCAAAATTGATTTTGTTGTTAGCATTTTTGTCCAATGACATTAAACCAATTCTATTAGAGTTTTTTGATTTTTCACCAAATGATATATTTCTTGTTACTTTATTTACGTTTATAGGATTTACTGTAATCATGTTGTTACCTCCTTTGTTATTAAGTGTTCGTTTAACACTTCATCTAACACTTTCACTATAAACTATAAAGTTTTGTTTGTCAACCCCTCTTGTGAACTTTTGTTAAGAAGTCTGGAATATAATAATAATAAGGATTTGAGGATAAAGTGTCAAAAGTACACATATTCCTATGTTTGGGCGATTTTTAAGTCGGGAATTAATAATTTTATGTCAAATTTTCTCTTAATATAGTTTTTACTATTTTTGTAGTTTATTTTTCAAAATATCATGCAAATTATTACTATATTAATAGTATTCTGTAGAAGAATTTGCGCAAAGCCTTTAATGTCAATGCTTTATCATGATTTGTACTATGCTTGTAAAGAAATTATAAAGATTGTAAATGATACACTTGATTTCAGTATATATTTACAGTAAAATGTAATTGTGATAAAATTCACAAATAAAGAAAGTACTCATATTAATTAATGTTGGTGTTATAAAAAGGAGAAAAAACATGACAACAAAAAACAAAAAAGCTGTTGAAAGCCTTGAAAAGACTTTAACAAAGTCTAACTTGGTTGATTCTGCTGAACAATTAGAACTTCTTGTTGAAAGAGTAAAAAAAGCTCAAAAAATATACTCTAAATTCACTCAAGAACAAGTTGACAAAATTTTCAAAGCTGCTGCTACCGCTGCAGACAAAGCACGTATTCCTTTAGCTAGAATGGCTATCGAAGAAACTGGCATGGGTGTTTTAGAAGATAAAATCATCAAAAACCACTTTGCTTCTGAATACATTTACAACAAACACAAAAATGCTAAAACTTGTGGCATTATTAAAGAAAATAAAGCTGATGGTATCAAAATTGTTGCTGAACCTCTTGGAGTTATTGCAGGTATCGTTCCTACAACTAACCCAACTTCAACAGTAATTTTTAAATCATTGATTGCTTTGAAAACAAGAAACGCAATCATCTTCTCACCACACCCTAGAGCTGCTAAATCAACAATTGAAGCTGCTAAAATCGTTTTAGAAGCTGCAGTTAAAGCTGGTGCTCCAGAAGATATCATCGGTTGGATTGATGTTCCATCTATCGAATTGTCTAGTCAATTAATGCAACACCCATCTATTTCTTGTATCTTAGCTACAGGTGGTCCTGGCATGGTTAAAGCTGCTTACTCATCAGGTAATCCGGCTTTAGGTGTAGGCCCTGGTAATGCTTGTGCTTTAATTGATGAAACTGCTGATATTCAAATGGCTGTTTCTTCAATCTTGATGTCAAAAACATTTGATAACGGTATGATTTGTGCTTCTGAACAATCAGTTGTTGTTGTTGATGAAATCTACGAACAAGTTAAAAAAGAATTCATCTACAGAGGTGCATACTTGTTAAGTGCTGAAGATGAAAAGAAAATGATTGCTCTTCCATTCATCGATCCAAAACGTGGTACAGCACACCCTCAAATCGTTGGTCAAAGTGCTTATAACATTGCAAAACTTTCCGGATTTGATATTCCTGAAACTTCAAAAATATTATTAGCTGAAAGACCGGAAGTAGATTGGGAAGATCCATTCTCAAGAGAAAAATTATCTCCAATCTTGACTATGTACAGAGCTAAAGATTTTGAAGATGCTGCTAATGTTGCTTATACATTAGTATCTAAAGGTGGCGCAGGTCACACTGCAGATTTATATACAGATGCTCGTCATCAAGAAAGAATTGATAAGTATGCTGAAATGATGCCTGCTTGTCGTGTATTGATTAACTCTCCATCAGCTCTTGGTGGTATCGGTGACTTGTTCAACTTCAAGCTTGAACCATCTCTTTCTTTAGGTTGTGGTTCTTGGGGTAAAAACGCAGTTTCTGGTAACATCGGTGTTGAAAACTTGTTAAACTACAAAACTGTAGCAGAAAGGAGAGAAAACATGCTTTGGTTCAAAGTTCCACCTAAAGTTTACTTCAAGAGAGGAGCTGTTGATTTAGCTCTTCGTGAACTAGAAGGTAAAAAACGTGCATTCATCGTAACTGATAGATTCTTATTCAATTCAGGTGCTGTTGATAGTATCGTTAAAGTGTTAGACGAAATCGGTATTGACCATCAAATCTTCTTTGATGTTAAACCGGATCCGACATTATCTACTATTAACCAAGCAATGGAAATGATTAAACCTTATGAACCTGATGTATTCATTTCATTAGGTGGTGGTTCTCCAATGGATGCTGCTAAAATCATGTGGTTACTATATGAACAACCAGATACAAACTTTGAAGATATCGCAATGAGATTCTTAGATATCAGAAAAAGAATTTGCAAAATCCCTGAATTGGGTAAAAAAGCTACTATGGTTGCTATCCCAACAACTTCAGGTACCGGTTCAGAAGTTACACCATTTGCAATTATTACTGACGATGAAACTCACGTAAAATATGCTATCGCTGATTACGCATTGACTCCAAATATGGCAATTATCGACCCTAACTTTGTTGATGGTATGCCAAAAGGCTTGACAGCATCTTCAGGTATTGATGCTTTAGTTCACGCAACAGAAGCTTATGTATCTTGCATGGCTACTAACTTCACAAATTCAAATGCTTTAGAAGCAGCTAAGTTAATCTTCAGATACTTGGAAAGATCATACAATGAAGGTGCTAACGATCCTATCGCAAGAGAAAAAATGCACTATGCAGCTACAATCGCTGGTATGGCATTCGCTAACTCATTCTTAGGATTATGTCACTCTATGGCTCACAAATTGGGTGCTATGTTCCACGTACCTCACGGTGTAGCTAACGCATTGTTATTCAGACAAATCATCAAATACAATGCTGTTGATTGTCCGAAAAAACAAGCAATCTTCCCTCAATACAAATTCCCTAATGCAAAAGCAAAATATGGTCAAATCGCTGATGAATTAGGTTTGGGCGGAAAGAATGACGATGAAAAAGTTGAATTGTACATCAAAGCTATTGAAGATTTGATGAAGAAAATCAACTTACCATTCTCAATCAAAGAATTTGGTATTGATGAAAAAGAATTCTATGCTAAACTTGATGAAATGGTTGAATTGGCATTCGACGATCAATGTACAGGTGCTAACCCTGCATACCCTCTAATGTCAGATATTAAACAAATCTATATCGATGCATTTGAAGGTGTTGTAAGAGATTACTATCCTGCAGCTAAAAAATCAAAATAGTTTTGATTTTTGAATAAGTTAAAGGGGCGATTGATTATAAAATCAATCGCCCCTTTTTTAAAATTAATATTGTTTACAAGTCAAAAGATTCGTCATTAACTTCTCGCAAAAAATTTGTCCAACTGTTGTAATAATCTGCAAGTGCGTAAGTGTAACCCACAATAATTGACTTATAAGATTGCTTCATAACAATCAATGCTGTGATATCTGATTTTCCGGATTCATAGGCTTTTTTAGAAATATCAATCAATTGTTCTGAACTGATTAAGATTTTTGATTCGTAGTAATTTAGGTTTTCTGCTGCGGTTAAAAATTTATCATAAGCTGCTCCGATATCCTTTTCTGCTTTATTTTGTGCGGATTGATATTTCAATTCTGCTTGTTGTAATTTTAAGGTTGCATTTTGAATTTCCGGTGAATAGTTGTAAAAGAGCGGAATATTAACTAAACTTGCTCCAATATATCCGCCACTGTTGAATCTTCCATCATCAGTATGCATAGGCATTTGGTATGCATAACCGCCAGATAATGAAATATCAGGAATTCTTTGCCTTGCAATTACTGTCAAATTCTTTTCTGCAACATCAATTTCTTGTTTTGCGATTTGGATATCATACCTGTTTTTTAAAGCTTTTGGCATGATTTCATTGAGTTGTGGAAATTTTGTATTAGGTGAGGGGGTTAACATTTCATCAAAATTGTTTTCTTCTGAAAAAATATTATCCATACTATCGTATGTAACATCTTTGGGATTATTGATTATTTTGTTGAATGCAAATAATGCGTTTTTTACATTAACTTTTGCAGTATTTACTTGTGTAATCATTTGATTTAAGGCAATTTCAGCTTGAATTACATCAATATCGGGAACTTTGCCTTCTTCAACTCGTTTTTGTGCAATTGCAAGTAAATCTTCTTGCAAATGTTGTTGTTGCTTTAACGTTTCCAGAATAGATTTTGCCGCAACTAAGTTAATGTATGCTTCTCGTACGTCCATTTTCAGGTCAAAACGCGTGTAGTCAACATTTGTTTCAACAAGTTTTAAATTTGATTGCGCAAGTTTTTTTCTTGCTCTTCGTTTTGCAACTTCGACAGTCTGACTCAATCCTAACTGCCTTGGTTCTGTCCAGCCGGAAGCACCATAATTGTAAAAAACATCAAACGATGGATTTTGAAGCCTGTTTGCAGATTTAATATCATTTTTTGCGATATTTACATTTAATTCTGCTGCCTGCAAGTCAAGATTATTCTCTATTGCAGCATTAATCGCACCTTGAAGATAAACCTTTTTCACATCTTCAATTCCAAATGCTGAAGTTTGAATAAATATACCCAGTATTAGTGCTGCAACAATTTTTTTCATACCAATTAAAATTATATCATAAAATGTACAATCCTATATTTAGATGTACAAAAGAATAGAAATTCAATTTATAATATCACTTATGACAAATATTTTTAAACAAATCAAATATTTTTTTCTAAGCTTGCAGGAAAAAAATTTACAACAAAAACTAAAAAATACAACTAAAAGAAGTTTTACGAATAAAACTACAAAGACCATCTTTGGCACTGCTGCTAATGTCACTTTAAACACCGAAACCAAAAGACTAATTGAACTCGTAAATTCAAATGTTTCCGAAATTGTAAAAAAAACAAATTGCAATCCTGATGAACTACTTGCTTATGTCAAGGCTGCAAATACGCCGGTTTATAGAATCAAAAATGCAGATAAACTCTTGAACTTAATCCAAGAGGAAGAGGGAATTATCTTTGAACAAGAAGGATTGACGGCTTTGTTTTTGTCACTTATCACGGGACAAGGGATAAAATTTAAAACAAAACCAATGTTTGTCTTGCGCAACGGTAATATTGAACCTTATTACATGCTTCACCACTTTTACCGTTGGTATGCACAAAAATCTAATCTTCCCGGGTTTGATTTCAAAACTCAACAAAAATTTAAACAATTTTTAATTGATAATTCTGATGAAGCAGTTAAAAAATTCACAATGGAAGATATTTTGTCATTGCAAGAAGCAATTGCTCGAGATCAGGAAGCAACCCAATTTGTACTGAATTATACTAAGGAAAAAGAGGGTAGCAAGAACGTGATAAACAAAATTAAAAACGATGGCGGAGCAGAAATATAAATCAAGAGTATTGCAGAATGTAACGATTTTAACAAAAATGGAAATAATTACCACTTTACAAAATAAATGTTATCTGTTATAATTGTCATGTAAAAAATAAGACAAGAAAAAATAACTAACAATAGGAAAGGTGGTTAAATTATGAAATACGTATGTACAGTATGTGGCTGGTCAACAGAATCAGATAAAGCTCCGGAAAAATGTCCTTTGTGTGGCGCTACAACATTTAAAGCAATAGGTGATGGCGAAAAAGTTTACGCAACAGAACATAAAGTTGGTGACGGAAAAGTTGAAGATAAAGAAGTTATGGACGGCTTAAGAGCGCACTTCACAGGCGAATGCACAGAAGTTGGTATGTATCTTGCAATGGCAAGGGTTGCGGAAAGAGAAGGTTATCCGGAAGTTTCTGAAGCATTCAAAAGATATGCTTATGAAGAAGCAGAACACGCATCAAAATTTGCAGAATTGTTGGGTGAAGTAATTACAGACTCAACAAAGAAAAACCTTGAAATGCGAGCAGAAGCAGAACAAGGTGCTTGCGAAGGCAAACTTGCAATTGCAAAAAGAGCAAAAGAATTGGGCTATGATGCAATTCATGACACAGTTCACGAAATGGCAAAAGACGAAGCAAGACACGGCAAAGGTTTTGATGGTTTGTTGAAAAGATATTTTAACTAATTTGTTAATGATATAGTTTTTTATCCGGCGGGTGTCAGATTGACACCCGCCGGCTTTAATTTCTGCAGAGGACAAATATTCTTATATCCTAAATAGACTTGATTTTATAAAAACAAATTCTGATAAGTTGCAAATTATTTATAATATAATGAAAAAGTTTTAGCTAAAGTTCTTCTTTCTACTTGATTTATTTATATTCTTATAATTTAATTGTTGATATATCTTTAGGTATAACGAATAATTTTTAATATAGATAAATTTGAAAGGATTATAATGAAAATATTAGTCGGATTATCAGGTGGAGTTGATTCTTCTGTTGCAGCTTTACTTCTAAAAAAAGAGGGTCATGAAGTTATTGGTGCGACAATGTCTATTTGGGGTAAAAACGGAATGGCTGCAAAATCAAGCCACAAAAATGCGTGTTACGGACCGGACGAAAAAGAAGATATTGAAGCAGCAAGAGAAATTGCAAAACAAATTGGTATCCCTTACTATGTTTTTGATTGTGTTGAACAGTATGAGAGAATTGTTCTTGAAAACTTTAAATCCGAATATATTCAAGGACGTACCCCAAATCCTTGTGTATGGTGTAATGCACGAGTAAAATTTGGTGTATTGCCACAAATTGCAAAGGAAAATGGAATTGATTTTGACAAATTCGCAACCGGTCACTATGCAAGAGTAGTTGAAGAAAACGGCAGATTTTTATTAAAAAGAGGAATTGCTCCTCACAAAGACCAATCTTACTTTTTGTATAGATTAAAACAAGAACAGTTAAAGAATATTATTCTTCCGCTTGGTAATTATACTAAAGACCAAATCCGTGAAATTGCAAAAGAAAACGGACTTGAAGTAGCTGAAAAACCGGATAGTCAAGATTTTTATGATGGTGATTATAATGAACTTCTTGGTGTTAAAGAAAAAGAGGGGAATATTGTAGATTTACATGGAAAAGTTTTGGGTACTCATAAAGGTATTTGGAATTACACAATCGGACAAAGAAAAGGTATTGGAATTTCTTCAACTGAACCGTTATATGTACTTGAACTTAAAAAAGATACAAACGAAGTAGTAATCGGACCAAAGGACAAGACTTTCAAAAAGACATTGATTGCTGATAATATCAACTGGATTGCAATTGAGAAATTGACAGAACCCCGCAAAGCAACTGCAAAAATTCGTTCAACCCAACAACCAACTCCGGTAACGTTGACTCCGGTTGAAGATGACAAGATACAAGTTGATTTTGACGAATTTCAAAAATCAATTGCGATAGGGCAATCCGCAGTATTCTATGATGAAGACACTGTCCTTGGTGGTGGTGTAATCGAATGCGTTAAGGATTAATTTTCTTTGTTCACTTTTCATATTTTATAATGTGCTTATGCCAACTTGATAAATTCCGTGTCGGCATGGCAACATCGACCTACTGAATAAATACATGTCATTCTTGTATGTGTCAAGTAATTCGTTGACAAAAAATATTTTAAAAATACCAACAAAAAAGTTACGAAATCACTTGCCCAAAAGCAGACCGAGGTGCCGGTTGTTCTAAATATTCTTTACATAATCTTCCATAAATATAAAGTTATGCCGCAATTTGTATTAAATTGCGGCTAGGATAGAATAAATAAACACGAGAAATTTTAAGAAATTATTTTTATTAGTCGATAAGTTAATAAATGGGTTAGGAAGATGGAATAATTACTAACAAATGTAGCAAGAAAGTAATGCACCCCCTGAAAGTTTCATCTTTTTCAAAGCTCTTAGTTCTGTTTGGCGAATACATTCTTTTGTTACTCCATAAATATTTCCGATTTCTTCAAGGGTATATCTTTCGCTATTGTCTAATCCGTAACGCATTTTGACAACTTCCTGTTCTCTGTCTTTTAAAGTTGAAATAACATTTTGAATATCGTTCTTCAAAGATTCATATTCAACATTTTCGCTGATCAATGTTTTTTCATCTGCCAAAATATCAGCAACATTAAGCTCTTTACCATCATTTCTTTCTAATCCGTTCTCAATTGAAATGGTCTTTGTATATGCAGACAAAAACATTTCGATTTTATCAGGTGAAATATTCATCTTCTTTGCAACATCTTCGGTTTTAACTTGGGAATTTGTAGATTGTTCCATTTGATATTTAACTTTAGAATATTTTGACAATGTTTCTTGAATATAAACAGGAATTTTCATACAGTGGGATTGCTCTGAAATAGCTTTGAACATTGATTGTTTAATCCACCAACCAGCATAGGTTGAAAATCTGTAACCTAGTTTGTAGTTAAATTTTTCTGCAGCAATCATCAACCCTAAATTTCCCTCCTGAATCAAGTCAATCATAGGAAGTGCAGACATGTGAATTGCTTTTCTTGCAATTGTTACGACTAGTTTTAAATTTGATTGAATTAATTCTCTTTTTGCATTTGAATCTCCGTTTTCAATTCGAATAGCTAATGCTTTTTCTTCTTCGACATTTAATTGCGGATAATCTGCAATTTCTCTTAGGTAAGATGTGAGTACTGTGTCTTTTGGGGCTTCGATAACTTGTCCTTTTGCGGGATTTGAACTTTGCGCTTCAATTTTCATTTCAACCGGCTCTTCGCTTCTCATAAATTAAACTCCTTCTGTTTGCAACGGAAATTTTGTGGAGCAATCTGGCAAACTCCACGGGGTAAAGTAACACGAGATTTTAGCTTTAGTATATACTTAGTATATACCCATTTATATACTTACGGTTACATCATGTTACTAATTATTAAGAAAAAATTTTGTTAAATTATGTAAAAAAGCCACTATATAAGGATTTTCGTAATATAATAAAAAACATAAAAGGAGAGAAAGAGATGAATATCAAAGAAATGTTTCAAAATATTAATAAGAAAAACGTAGCAATTATTGCCGCAGTTTTGTTTGCAGTTGTAATTTGTTCAGTTTGCGGATTTGAATATGCTCAGATTCAAAAGGCTAAATCAGAAATCGCACAACAAGATGAGGCTGGCTCACCGGATTTGAGTGGTGCTCCAACTCAAGAAAATGCCGCAAAACAGAATGCTGAACCTACTAAAAAACCATCTGAATACAAAATAGGCATTCCCTATGAACAAGCAATAAAAACTAAAAAACCGACTATGGTTTTGTTCTATGCTGATTGGTGTCACTATTGCATAAGATTTATGCCAACATATCAAACATTATCTAAAATTTATAAAGATGATTACAACTTCTCTAAAGTTAACGTTGAAGATCCGAAATATGAAAAACTTGTTAAAGAAATTGGCATCACAGGATTTCCAACAGTTTATTTAATCGACTCTAAATATGACAATAGAGTTCTTTTATCTAATGCAATTTTTGGTGATATGAAACAATTGAGAGGTGAACTAGACAGATTTTTAAGAATCAGAAAGCTTCTTGATAAGAAACATTAATAATTCGTTACATATTACTTTTAATTTCAATATGTGTTTTGTATAATAAAAATGCTTCTGTCCTCGCAGAGGCATTTTTGGGGTAGAGGGATGTGAAAAAAGGAACAAAAAGGATTCTGCTCCGAGGGTAAACGTGATTAAGAATGTTAACATTTATTCATATTAAAAAAATTTTTAGCAATTTTTTTCATGTTTTGGACTCTATATAAATAGAAGGACTTAATAGGTGTACAACATGGGTATTGAAAAGATTAGAAACAATTTTGATGCAGCCCCAACTTCCAAGAATACATTTGCAGGCCAGATTGCAAGAAACAGAGTTTACTTGGGAGAAATAAAAGATACAACATCTTTTACAGGCGCACAAGCTGCAGCAACCGAAAAGGTAAGTGATATATTATTAAAGTTATTCCCCGGGAAAATCAGAGTAATGCTTAAAGCCCACGAAAATATGGGTGAAATCCAAAACCAAATGATTAACGCCGTTGGTACAGGTTTTGTAGCACCATTATTCATCAAATTCAACCCAATGTCAGACACTGACGAAAATACAAGAACATACACTGCTTGGAGACAACCTGTTTCCGCAGTTTTAGCTGTTGCAACTCAATGTGCAATCGTTAAACCTTTTAACGATTTAATCAGATGGATGTCAGATATCGGATATCTTGGACAAAATTACAACAAAACATTAGCTCCATCAAACAACTATATTGAAAAACTTATCAAAGAACAAAATCCAAACAAAAAATACACTAAAGAAGAATTAAAGGCTGAAGTTGAATCTATTCAAAAACAAAAAGAAAAAGCTTTAGAAAAAATGATTTCAAATAATGAAATTATTTTCGACAAAACATCTAGAAAAGGTGGAAAAACAGTTATTGAAAAAGCTCCAATGTCCGAAAATGATTTCAAACAACTTGTTAGCGATACAATTGATTCAATTATCAATTCAGAAGAAGCTCAAAAATTAGAAGCAACAACTCTTAAAACTTCTAAGAAAATGGAAAGAGCTTTGTTCTACAACAAGAATGCTGAAGATTCAAGAAAAGTTCTAGAAAGAATTAGCAACAAAATCAACAATGAATACACAGAAGCTGATTTTTCAACAGACAAAATAAAATCAATTCACACAGAATTGAATAAAGAATTCAAAGAAATTATCAAAGAATTAAAAACAGAAGCCAAAGCAGATCCATCAAAGAAAGAAACGAATGCCGAACTTATCAAAATCGTTAAAGGATTGAAGAGCAGAAACATCGGTAACGAACCTGAAACAATTCGCATTATGAAATACAAGGTTGACGATATGTTAGGCGAATTGAATGTCGTTTCTGCAAAAAAATCAACTAGTGAAATTGTAGATTACATCAACAAGAAAATTGCAAGAAGAACAAACGCAATTGACAGTGTAATTTCAACATTATCAGAATTAAAAACAAAATTATTAAATTCAGAAATTTCAATTTCTCAAGCACAAGAAGTTATAAATGAAAAAATTAAAGCATCTACAAAAGCGGTAGAAGAAAAACTTAAGGCTCAAGGTATCACAGGAGAAGAAATTTTTGAACACCCTGAATACAAAGAAAGCTTGGCTTCAAGAATGAAACAAAAAATCGGTTCTTTAGCTGGTTCTGTAAGAAAACAATTAGCTAAAAACCAAAAAGCAAATATTGATGCCGCTCAACGTTGGACAGGCTTGTTCGTTTCACTTGCAATCCTTCCTGTAACTTGTTGGATGTTAAACAAAATTTATCCTTGGTTTATGGATTTGGCATTCCCTAACTTGTCAAATAAAAAAGACGTTAAGCCTGCCGAAAATGAAAAGAAAGTGGAGGTTAAATAATGTTAAATATCAATAAAATTGGACAAAGCATAGAACCTTCAACAAGAAAACTTATGGCTCCGGTTACAGAAAAACTGGCATCAGCAGGCGCAGGAGCAAGCACAAGTGCAGCATCATCAGTAAGTAGCTCAGTACCAAAAGCTAACGAAATTCCTGCAGTTTTAGTTCCTCTTATGAAAGCTCAAAGATGGTTTAACGAAAGAGTATTCGTAAAAAAAGCCGGTGTTCACGTAAAAAATAATAACAGAAAATATATTGACGGTTTAGGTGTTGCATCAATCGTTGCAAAAGACGGTTTGGGCTGCTACTTATATGTAACTCAAAGTATGAACAACAAAGACATTCCGGACGACAAACGTAAATTTGTTGCAGCATTAGATTTGACAAACGGTTTGTTAATGATTGGCTTCCAAATCTTGATGTTCTTCACAGTATCAAACAAAGTTTGTCAAACAAAAATGTTTGATAAAGCATTCGGCAAAATGTTCAACAGACCTGTTAAAAAATTATATCAATCAATTATAAAAACTAAACCTGGTCACGAACACTTAGATGACATCAAATATTCTCAAGACTTCAATGATTTCAGAGGAAAAGTAAAAGATGCATTCGGTGGTTTCACATCTCTAATCGCAGCGACTATCGTTGGTAAACGTATGTTAGTTCCATTCATCGCAACTCCTCTTGCAGGCAAAGTTGAAAAGAAAATGGCACAAATGTCAGACCAAAAAACCACAAATAAACCGGAAGAAGCGAAAACTGGAAACAATTCAACCCCTGCAATGAAAGGTTCTTTACCTCAAAAAGTTCCCGCCGTTGAAGAAGTAAAAGAAAATACAAATACAAACTTACTTGATAAATACAAAAAATAATAAATACACTATAAGTCCAAAAAGAGGCAGAGGTTTTCAACTTCTGTCTCTCTTAGTATTAATTTGCATTCTGCAATTCGTAAACTAACTTTTGAATATGCTGTTTTACAGCAGGAGTAATTACAAGATTTGGTTCAGACATCGCAAATTCATCAAACGTAATTATGGCTTTTTTCTTATTCCCGAGTTGTTCATACAAAAGCCCCACCATTATTTTATTTAAAGGATTTGAACCGTTTGACTTGTAATAACTAAGGCGATTTTGAGCTTGCCCTAGTTTTTTATAACATTCTGCCAAATTTTGATAATATTCAAAATTCAAACTATATTGAACCACAGCATTGTGAAAACAATCCAGCGCCAATTCAGGATATCCTATAGTCATATAGACTTTACCCAAATTATTGAAATATACAGCAGTTGCTTGCTTTTTCGGATTTAAAGTTATTGCCATTTTAAATTCTTGAATTGCAGCATAATAGCATTTTTCTTCAACATACATTACTCCTTTGTTGTTGTGATCAAATGCATTTTTCTCCGGATCAATCACATAAGTTGCAATGGTTCCACCTGCTGCAAAAACCGGAGCTTTCAATAAAAGTATGAAAAGTAATATAAAAAATTTCTTCATTTAATATCCTGTTTAATTATATTTTATTGAATATCAAATTCTAAACCCTCGTATGACAACTGAACATTTTTAAAATTAGTTGTGTAATGTTCTTTAATTCGATTTAATTTAATATCATCATAACTTGGGTCATAATGGAAAAATACAAGATTTTTAGCATTTGTTTGTTTCATAGTTTCAACAGCCATATCAAACGTTGAATGACCGTAACCCTGTTTTGGTGAATACGGATTCAAATAATCTTCTGTTGTGTATTGAGAGTCATGAATCAACAAATCACAATCTTTTGCAAACCTGATAAACTTTTTATCACCACCCAAATAACATTCCTTATCTGTTGCATAAACCAAAGATTTATTTTTGTATGTAATTTTATAAATCATAACACCATCTTGCGGGTGAACATAAGACTTGTAAAAAGTAATCAAAACATCATCACCATCAACCTGTGTTCCGTTAGGCACAAGCATTGGTTTTTGACCTTTTTTCAAAATTATTGATTGCTCATCATTCAAATTATGAATATCGAATTTACAAGCAATATCTCCTAAATCAAGAGGGAAAGTTTTCCCAAAAATCAATTCCGACAAATTTTTAGAAAGATCAGAAGTTTGATTTCCATCACCAAAAATTTCAATTTCTGTTGACTTAATATGAAGTGGTTTGAAAAAAGTCAACCCAAGCAAATGGTCTTGGTGAATATGAGAAACAAGAACAACCGCCTTCATAGGCTCTCTTTTGTCGGGTGTAACACCGGACGCAATATATTTTTCTAACAACTCGTCCCCGACATTAACAATACCTGTTCCGGCATCTAAAATAATCAAATGCCCGCCAACATTAACTTCAACACACGAAGTATTTCCACCGTATTGCAAAAAATTTTTATTCGCAACAGGAAAACTGCCTCTAACACCTCTAAATTTAACTTTAAAATCGCTCATAATTTTAAGCCCTCAAAATTATTTTTTTATTTCGTAAACTCCGGATTGGTCTTCAGAATTTCCGGCATAAATTGAACCCGTGAACACTAACAATTTAGCCATTTTTTGAATAGTTTTTTCTCTTGTTTCAACCCACTGCAAATCAAAAGTAACTTTGTCCTTATAATTAGTTACAGTGACAATTCTAAACGCATTCGGATAAGAAACAAGCGCGGGAGTATTCACATACAACACATTATCGTGTTGAGTAACTTTTGTTGCATGATAATGCCCCTGAAAAACTCCAATAGGATTTTTATAACTTTCAATCAAACTCATAACAGCAGTTGCATTTTTCAACTTGTGATTAGGACTTGAAAACGGTTCAATGACAGGGACATGCATAAAAATTAACACTGTATCATTTTTGGATTTATCTAATTCTTTTTTCAACCATGCCAGTTGAGTCTCATCAATAAAACCGTTTGAAGTTATTTGATTTGTAATAATATCATCTAACACAATCACTTTGTAACCTTTTTTAGGTTCAAATGAATAATATGGATTTTTGAAAGTAAAATTTTTGTTAGACTGACGAAGCATATCCAGATAAACAAGAGTTGTCAAATATCCGCCAACACATCTGTCATGGTTTCCGAATGCAAAATACCACGGAGCATTAAGCTTTTCCAAATGAGGCAAAACAGCTCTCAATTCTTTTTCAAAAGGTTTGTCAATCAAATCACCTGTAATCATAGTGAAATCCAAATCCTTTTGTTCGTTTATTTGTTCAACCGCATCATCAAGAAGCCGTGGAGATTCTCCAATCATTTTGAATGTGGTATTAGAACCGTTTTCTAAGAAATGAACATCACTCAAATGAACGAATTTTAAACTATCACCACCGCTATAAGCTTGCAACCCCCACACCATGCCGGCAGTTAAACAAATAGTAATTACGGTATTCAATAGTTTAGTTAAAAAATTTTCTTTTTTTGCTCGGGGATTTCGTTTTTTATTCTTGTACATCTTTTTCATTATTGTTTTCCAATATTTCTTTTATTTCATTATATTTGTTTTCAAGGTATTCGTCATCATCAGAGAGTATGATTGCTTTGTCGATATTCATCAACGCGCTCATATAATCCTGTTTTGCAATATCACATAAGCCCATATATTCATATATTTTTGAAGTTTGAATATCTGATAACAATTCAGTAAAAAGTTTTTTAGATTCTGTATAATTACCCTCTTTGTACAAAATTTTTGCTTTATCAAAACGATATTCCGGACAGTCATTCAACTCAATAGCCTTGTCGTTATCACTTTTTGACTCGTCTAGCATGCCAAGAGAAAATTCTGCACGAGATTTCACCGCATAGGCCAAATCATCATTTGGATTTAAAGATAAATATTTGTCGATTGGGTTTATTACAGAGTCAAATTTCCCGATATCATAAAGAACAATTGCAGAAGCTAAAAATGCTTGAGCAAAATCCGGACGTAATGAAACCGCACTATTATAAGAATCTATAGCTTTTTGGTAATCGTGTTTTAATCTGTAAAAATTTCCTAAATAATAATATGCCAAATATCCATTCTCACCTTGAGTGGCACTTGTTAGTGCTGACAATTCCATTTGTTCATCGCCAATTCTTTTGTATTCTTGCGCTTGTTTCACTTGTGGATTAACAGCTTCGACAAAAGATTTTTTATCTTTAGAAATTACGTGAGTCAAACCTTTTTTCAAATCTTGAACTTGCTTGTTATTTGGATTTATAGATAAAATTTTGTCTAAATACTCCATAGCCTTGTTATAATCACCCATAACACAATAATTTGAAGCGATATCAAGATAATCATCTTCAATTTCACTTGCAAAAACAGGTGTAACAATACCTACCAAAGATATAAGAATAATGGATAGCAACAACTTTTTCATACTGAGATTATAGCATAAATCTGAAAAAGAAGTTGAGCTATCGCCCAACTTCTTAATTTTAATTACACCACCCTCGACCATAAGTTCCTGTAGAATCATTCACTTTTAGGGTATAGGTATTATTTCCTATTTTATAAACAGTGGAACCGGATTGTTTCCAATATATTCTATGAGAAGAATATCTCCCAGCTTCCCCTCGTTCAAAACCTAAAATTTTATATGATTTACACGAACCACTTTGAATAGATGTCAAATAACTGGCGGGCATCTCATATATATGAGCATTTATAGTGCAAGAACCTCTCTGGCAATTATATTGTTCATCTTCAGCCATTTCAGAGTTCCAATATTTAATTACAACATCTAATTTACTTAAATCTGAACTTGGAATACTATTTGGAGAAATAGTCACTCCATCAATGTACATATGCCATGTAGCATACCCCCCCCCTGAATGTAATGACTCAAAGTTACAGTATAATCATGTTTTGGGTGACAGGTGGCATTATTATCATAATAACTCCATTTGCAACAAGGATCAGATTCTCCTGTTATTGTTCTTTTCTTACAACAGGTTAAAGATGTATCACCAGATGAACATGTACCACCGCAAGGAGGTAAACTACCGCAACCGCAAGTTTTTCCCTCGCAAGGGTCACAATCAGGTAAATCTCCACAACCACATGTTTTTCCCTCGCAAGGGTCAGAGTCATTATCTTCTATCGGTGTTTGATTTAGTGAAATTATTCCATTTGATGACATATCATATCCGGTTATACCTTTAACAGAATGTGTATATGTTCTCAAATCCCTGCCAAAAACATTCGGTCCTTTTGGTCCGTTTACGTCTATTAGCATATCAATTGAGCCACCATTAACATTTAAGCATACACTTGTTCCATTTTTAAGAATTGCACAATTCCCGTCATAACTTGGGGTATAAGTCTTTTTCTCATGGTCTGAATATTCAGAATAAAATTTGCCAAAACAATCTTTTCCACTAGTTCCACAATATTTTGATACCCTCAAATATTTTTTCATATATGTTTCTGGTGTCTTTGCAAGAGTTGTTTCATAAAATGATTGTTGATTCTCTACGGCTGCTAATGAATCTATTGAATCCTGTAATGAATGGACTTCTCTATTAAATGCACTTTCAAATGCCTTATCCTGATATTTTGTCACTACCGCAGGCAAAACCAGTGCTGCTATTATCCCGACAATCAATACGGCAAGTAATACTTCTGTAAGGGTGAAAGCAGCTTTCTTTTTAATAGGCACTAGGGCTTTAAGGCATGCTGGCACTAAGTTTTTTACACCTTTATCCCTCTCTCTTTGTGATAGGGCAGAATTTGTTCGTGAACCAGAGTGAACGTTACAAATTCGGATGAGGGTTTCTTCTTTTTTACCCCCAATCGAAATCATAGATTTCGGTTCCCTCTCAAGTGTGGAACATGAACTATAACCGTGTAAAATATTAGAATTTGATTTTTTATCAAATATACGGTTAAATTTGTTTAAAGAGTCTAAAATTTTTGTTATAAGCGGGTTATAGGTTACCCCCACCCCCGAAAACAGATCTATGATTGGATTTTGGCATTTAACCTTTCCTTTATCATTAATGTTTAGCATGCTTGACGGTTTTTCGGGATACCGAAAAGCATTACAATTGCAGAATTTCATCATATTCGTCCTCCTTTTCTTTATTACATTTTTATAATTATAAACATTTTTCTAAAATTTGCAATATGGAATTAAAAAAAATATTGCCATTTTTACACTTCTTAAAGTATTTTTAACTTATAATTAACAAAAAGGATAAAAGAAACATGGAAGCAAATAAAAAAATAGCAGTAGTAGCAATGAGTGGTGGGGTTGATAGTTCGGTAACAGCACTCCTTTTGCAACAAAAAGGATACGAGGTCATTGGAATTACCGGCAAAATGGTAAACACTCCAAGTGCTGATACAATCTGTCAAAACGCACAAAAAGTTGCAGACAAATTGAACATTAAACTACATATCCTAGATGTATGTGACAAATTTCAAAAACATGTTATTGATTATTTCGAATATTCATATAAATGTGGCAAAACCCCAAACCCATGTATTGTTTGCAATCAATTTGTTAAATGGGGAGAAATTTTTGACTATGCAATAAATATTCTTCATGCAGATATATTTGCAACAGGACACTATGCAGATATTCGTGAGCAAGACGGATATTTTAAATTGTTTCCGGCAAAAGATTCTAACAAAGACCAACTTTATTTTTTGTATCGTTTAGGTCAAAAAGAATTATCAAAAACTGTTTTTCCTCTATATGATTATGACAAATCACAAGTCCGACAAATGGCTATAGATTATGATTTACCCCCAAAATCATCAAAAGAAAGTCAAGATATCTGCTTTATACAAAAGCCAAATACAACAAAAAAATACCTAACAGATAAATTTGGCGAAATGGGCGGAAATTTTGTAGAAATTTCTACAGGGAAAAAACTCGGAACTCACAAAGGACACTACTTATACACTATTGGACAACGCAAAGGAATTGGTATTGCTGCACCTTACCCTCTTTACGTAATTGATATTGATGCCGAGAAAAATATCGTTTATTTAGGCAAAAAAGAAGACGATGTTAGAAAAAGTCTTGTAATAGAAAACCTTAATTTTTCATACCCACAAGCAGAAAAAGAATTTGACGCAATGGTAAAAATCAGATACAACATGCAAGCTAAAAAAGCTCGTATAAAAATTCTTGATGACAAAGCCGAAATTGAATTTTACGATTCTGTGAACTCAATCACTGCAGGACAAGCAGGTGTCATTTATGATTTAAATGACGGTCACTTAATCGGTGGTGGAGAAATTATTTATTAAATCACTCGAATCGGAGGATTTACTATCTCTGATTCAACTCTTTCTTTAATTGCGCCAATCGGTTCATAATACGGAGATACCGTCATAATTTTTGCCGCAATATCCGGATAATAATAAATAAATCTCAATTCACTTGTTGTCAAAGGTTTTTGAGTGTGAACGTTCGCATACCTTGCGAGTTCCAAGATATTTCTTGCTTCGTGTTCATCTTTAAACTCAATTTCAAGATTATTATAAACGTTTCTGAAGCCTTTAATCCCACCGTATTCACCAGTTGTAATCATTCTACCTGTTTCAATAATCTCAGGTTCGCCTCTTCCAAGTTCTTCAAAATCGTAAAGTTCATAATTTCTTCTATCTTTCAATGCTCCATCTGCGTGGATTCCTGACTCGTGAGCAAAAGCATTGTCCCCAACAGCAGGCTGATTTATCGGAATATTAACTCCAAAAGCATAAGCAGTGTATTTTGCCAAGTGCCATGCTCTATCTAGTCTAATATTTTCGTCAATTTGATATTTGCCTTTAAATCCTGCTGATTTTAGACAAGCTAAAAGACAAGAAACTAAATCCGCATTTCCTGCTCTTTCTCCCATTCCATTGATTGCAGTATTAATATAAGCATCAACACCGGCATCAATTGCAGCTCTTGCACCCATCACAGAACATGCCGTTGCCATTCCTAAATCATTATGGAAATGAAGTTCAATTGGCATTTGAGTTTCTTTTGCAATTCTAAAAATTCTATTATAAGTTGTTTGAGGATCTTCGTAACCCAAAGTATCACAATATCTAAATCTGTCAGCACCGGATTTTTTAGCCTCTTTTGCATATTCTATAAGAAATTCAATATTGCTCCTTGAAGCATCTTCAGCATTCACTCCAACTATTTTTGCACCCTTATCTTTTGCACATTCAACAGCTTCTTTTGTCATGAAAATAATATCATCAGGAGTTTTCTTTCCTAAATATTTGCCCTGAATCATTTGTTCGGAAGTTGATTGGGATAAATTCACATATTGCAAATTCGGAACATTTTTAAATGACAACTCAACATCTGCTGCCATTCCTCGCATCCAACCAGATAATTTTGTCGTTCTTATGGCCTGTCTTTTGACAAGTTCCAAATTCCCATTCAAATAATTTATCTCATGCTGAGTTGTTGGAAACCCAAATTCTGACTGAGTAATTCCCATATCGTCAAGCATTAAATTTATAATTGTTTTTTCTAATTTTGCCAACCCTAAACGTGAAGTTTGAACTCCATCTCTATTTGTTACATCAACAAAATATATTCTGTTATTTGCCATATAAAACCTGTCCCTCCTAATACGTTCTATTATACACAAAATTTCTTAATTAACTTGCTTTTTTACATAAAATTAATTACAATACTTGTTAAAGAGCGATATTATGACTATGAAAAATGAAACAAAAACACTGGATAAAAAAATTAAAAAAGAGATTAAAACCGGAAACGTAAAATCAGCAATTGAATTATGTCAAATCGGGTTACAAAAAGATCCTACCAATGCAGATTTACACTTGCGTTTAGGGGATTTATATCTAGCTTGGCACTTGGATATTTATTCATCTTGCCAATACATTGATGAAGCAATTACAGAATACCAAATTGCATTAGAATCATACATTGATTCTTACGAAATTTACTACAAAATCGGTGTTGCTCAATTCTACAAAGGTGATTTAGACAAGGCCATAAATTATTTTGAAAACGCAATTAAAAAGAATTCAAAATATGCAAAAGCTTATTATATGTTAGCTGAAACTTACACTAAAAAAGTAAGGTTTTTAGATGCGGAAATCAACGTAAAAAAAGCAATCAAATATCAACCTTTTGCAAGTTCAAGAGCACATTTCTTGTTACATAATTTATATAAAGTTTCATCTTTCAGAGTATTAAAAAACAAAATTAAGTCAACCTATGAACTTATACTGTCTGCTTTAACTCTACCTTTCGACATTGAAGCAATGAAAAAAGTTAAAGAATCTTTGACATATATAAAATTCATGCCAGTTTTAATGAAAGGTTACATCAAAGTTCAATCAAACGGACTTGACGGTGCGATAGATACATACATTGATGCCGTTGACAAAGCCCCCGGGTTTGTTCCTCTATACTGCCTTTTAGGAGATATTTATTCTTCTTTAGGACAATTTGAAAACGCAATTACTGAATACAAAATGGCTATTTGGTTAGATAGTTTAAATATTCCTGCATATCGTCATTTATGCAAAGCTTACGAAGATTTAGGCGATTATGACAATGCTATTGAAATTTATCAAAAGCTTATTCAAATTATGCCGAACATGCCTGAATTCCATTCAAATCTAGCAAACATTCTTTATGTTAAAGGTGATATTGATGCTGCTGTATCGCATTTCCAAACAGCAGTTACATTAAACCCAAGCAAAGAATGGACAAGTGTCGTAAATCAAACTCTAGGATTTGTATTCCAAGAAGCAAAACAAGATTTAGATGCTGCTATTACATCTTATCAAAGCGCATATCTTCTAACCCCAGAGGATATCGACATCTACGTAAACCTTGGAAGTGCTTTCTACGACAAAGAAGATTATGACAACGCATTAACAGTTTACCGAAATGCGCTTGATCTTGACCCGCAAAACGCAAAAATTCACTGTAACTTAGGATTTTTATATTGGGGCAAAGGTGATACAGATGAAGCAATGAGAGAATACGAATATGCAATTCAATATGACAATAGTTATTCAATTGCATACAATAATCTGGGTGTAATTTATCTTGACGATTTAGGACGAGTAAAAGAAGCAATTGATATGTTCAAAAAAGCAGTTGAGTATAATCCGAATTATGCACTTGCTCACTTCAATTTAGCTCGTTCAATCGCAATTACAGGTGACAAAATTGAAGCTGCTAAGTTATACCAAATTGCACAAGATGTAAACAAAATTACAAATGAGATTGACCCGCAAGACATTACTGACAAAATCAATGCATTATTTGATTAAAACTCCTAAGACCTACACCAAATCATCATTTTCGTTTTCATAAGGTGTCAAATCAATTGGCAACGTAAAACCAAATGTTGAACCATGATTTGGTTGAGAGTTTACAAATACGTGACCATGGTGTTTTTCTATTGTGGTTTTCACAAGGTGCAACCCTAATCCCGTACCTTTTACACTATGAGTTTTGTTTTCAACTCGATAAAACCTTTCAAAAACTTTCTTCTGAAATTCCGGAGCAATGCCAATACCCTCATCTCTAACAGTTACAACAATTTGATTGTTTTCAGACTCTTTATACAATCTAACATTTATTGTAGAATTCTCCGGTGCATATTTAATTGCATTTGACAAATAATTAGTCAATGCTCTTGAAATTCCATCATAATTGCACATAATTTGTGGAATATCATCGTCTTTTTCAACATTAATATGCAAGTTGTGTTCTTTCAGCAAAACTTGAACTTGACTAACACATGCATCAACGAGTTGTGACATATCATTTTCGGTTTTTTCAATTTTTGCATTTGCTTCTAATCTTGAAAAATCTAAAATATCATTAACCATACCATTAAGTCGTATAATTTCAGTGTTCAAAGTTTCAATAAATTCTTTTTTAGTTTTTTCATCAAACTCATCACTATAATTGTACAACGTATCAATATAACTTCTTAAAACAGTAACCGGAGTTCTAAGTTCATGCGAAACATTGGAAATAAATTGAGATTTCATTTGATCCATTTCAATTTCTCTTGTCACATCAATTAAAACAATAATATACCCAACATAATCGTGGTTATTTTGAGTGAACATTGGAGAAATTATAGACTTCAAAATTCTACCATCAATTGTAATATTAAAAGTAATTTGTTGTTTTGACTTTTCTTCAAGCGATAATTTTTTATACTCTTCAATTTTTTCTTTGAAGCAATAATCACCCTCAGTATCAACATATTGCTGAATATTTGTATTCATCAATTGGTCATCTTGAAGTTCCAAAAGTTCTTTAGCATGATTATTTATCAAGACAACAGTATCATTATTGTCACAAACAACAACACCATTTGCAATACTCATCAACACGGCTTCTAGTTTATTACGTTCAAGAGTCAACTGTTCAATATTTTGTTCTTCATACAAATTAAGTCTTGCAGACATATCATTGAAAGCATTGAACAACTCCTGAACTTCCTCACTAACATCTTTGCCCTCAATTTTATAACCGAATTCACCTGATGAAATTCGTTTAACACCCTCCTGTAAAATTCGCAATTCTCTTGTAATTAAATAAGTATTTATCAAAATTACAAACGCAAAAACAAGCCAAACTATAACAAAAACAAAAAGGATTGAAGCTCTTGTAGTTGAAGAAACTTTTCCAACAATTGAACCTGACAATCCAACAGTAACCGAGCCAATTGTGGAGTTACTTTTAACATCAACCATTGGAGAAGACACTGAAATATTTGGTCTTTTCAAACTTTTATGAGCATTGTTTTGAGTTTTATAAATCAAACGACCTTTAGCATCACGAAACTCAATAAAAACGATATCATGATGAGATTTCAAAATAGAATCTGAATGAGTTTTTAAAATATTAAAAGTATCTTTTTGAGGAGCATTTTTAGTCATCTCAACACTTTCAATAGCTAAAATTTTAGAAATAACTTGTCCAAAATTTTGATAACTTTCATTCAAATTTTTCTGAATATTAACCGTTGCAAAAACAGCAATTGCCATAATTAGTAATGTACTCAAAACTAGCCCGAAAATAATTAAACGATTTTGAGTTGTAAAATTTATTTTTTGATTCTCGCTCATAAACTGATTATATCACTATAATAATTATTTTGATAGATTAAATTTCTATGGCATTTTGAATTAAAATTTCACTATACACCATAGTAAACACCTTTAAAATCAGAAAACATTTTTTATCTTATCATTTAAATTCAATATACTCAAAAAGAGGGCAGATATAAAACCTGTCCTCTTTTGCCTTATAATAGATAGAATTTGAAGTTCGATTATTCTTTTGTATATTCAGCATCAATAACATCATCATCATTATTTTTGTCTGATGAGCTATTATCTGTTGAAGCATTTTCAGAATTTGCACTTTGTGCACCGTCTTTTTGAACTGCTTCATAAGCTTTTTGAGAAATTCCAAACATTGTTTGTTGCAATTCTTCTGACAATTTTTTCAATTCATCAGTTGCTTTGTTTTCATCAATAGCTTTTTGTAATGCAGCTTTTTGTTCTTCTAATTTAGATTTGTCAGCAGCATCAATTTTACCTTCAAAATCTTTCATTATTCTATCAGCTGAACTAATCAAACTTGTAGCATTGTTTTTAATTTCAGCATCTTCTTTTTTCTTTTTATCTTCAGCAGCATTTGCTTCAGCTTCTTTAACCATCTTATCAATATCTTGTTCAGACAAGTTAGAAGAATTAGTGATTGTAATTTTTTGTTCCTTGCCGGTTGCTTTATCTTTAGCAGAAACATTTACAATACCGTTAGCATCAATATCAAATGTTACTTCGATTTGAGGAATACCACGCATAGCAGGAGCAATACCCTCTAATCTGAACATACCTAAAGATTTGTTATCTCTAGCCATTGGTCTTTCACCTTGAAGAACTTGAATATCTACAGCTGTTTGGTTGTTTTCAGCAGTTGAGAATACTTGAGATTTTGAAACCGGAATTGTTGTGTTTCTTGGAACTAAAGGAGTCATTACACCACCCAAAGTTTCAATACCTAAAGTTAAAGGAGTTACATCAAGAAGAACGATGTCTTTAACTTCACCAGCCAAAACACCAGCTTGAATTGCAGCACCAACTGCTACAACTTCATCAGGGTTAACTGATTGGTTAGGTTCTTTACCTGTGTAATCTTTAACCAGTTTTTGAACAGCCGGAATACGAGAAGAACCACCAACCAATACAACTTCATTGATATCATCTTTAGAAATACCTGCATCTTTCAATGCTTGTTCAACCGGTTTCTTACATCTTTCTAACAAATCAAAACATAGGTCTTCAAATTTAGCTCTTGTTAAATTCAAATCTAAGTGTTTTGGACCGTTTGCATCAGCTGTGATAAATGGTAAATTGATATTTGTTTCAAGTACAGATGATAATTCGCATTTAGCTTTTTCTGCAGCTTCTTTAACACGTTGCATAGCTTGTTTATCACCTTTAAGGTCGATACCTTCTTGTTTTTTGAATTCTTCACAAATCCAATCCATAACTTTTTGGTCAAAGTCATCACCACCTAAGTGAGTATCACCTGAAGTTGACAATACTTCGTGTACACCATCACCAATTTCAAGAACTGAAACATCAAATGTACCACCACCTAAGTCGAATACTAAAACTTTTTCAGCTTTATCTTTTTCAAGTCCATAAGCCAAAGCGGCAGCCGTTGGTTCGTTCACGATACGAAGAACATCTAAACCAGCGATTTTACCAGCATCTTTAGTTGCTTGTCTTTGAGCATCATTGAAATATGCCGGAACAGTAATAACTGCAGATGTAACTTTTTCTCCTAAGTATTTAGAAGCATCATCAGCCAATTTTCTCAAAATCATAGATGAAATTTCTTGAGGAGTATAATCTTTTCCATCAATGTTTACTTTGTAATTTTCGCCCATGTGTCTTTTAATGGAAGCAATCGTTCTATCAGGGTTAACGATAGCTTGACGTTTTGCCAATTGACCTACTAATCTTTCACCTGATTTTGAAAATGCAACAATAGAAGGAGTTGTACGAGAACCTTCTGCGTTTGCTATAACGGTAGGTTTACCACCTTCCATAACTGCAACAACTGAGTTTGTAGTACCCAAGTCAATACCAATTGTTTTTGCCATAATTTATTTATCTCCTTTTCTTAATTATTTTCTTAATTACTGAGCATGGGAATTTTCCTTTTCACCCATCTCATATTATTGTTATAACATCGTTTTTTCGAAATCTTAAAAAAATAAACAAAAAATTAACAATTGGGATTTAAAAGATATCTAATTTGATTTTTTTCCATTTTGGTGCAAATATTAGACTATGATTTACAATAAAAACGAAAGAAAGCCCCAAATTTGGTTTTGCGGAGCACATTTTATAAACGACATTTACACCGGATTTTTAAACCCTATTATGCCATTTATCGCTGAACAGGTCAAAATTTCGATGCCAATTGCAACAATTATTTTAAGTTGTTCACATATTTTTTCATCACTATTGCAGCCCTATTTTGGATTTTTTGCTGACAAAATGAAAAAAAGAGCCTTAATTTTTTGGGGATTAATTTTTACTGCAACATTTATATCACTTGCTCCGGCATCAAAAAATATTGCACTTATGATATTATTTATCATTTGCGGAAGTATCGGATCAAGCTTGTATCACCCTCAATCATTGGGGTTGGTATCAAAATTCACAACATCAGATGCGGCTAAAAATATGGGAATATTTATCGCAGCCGGAACTTTAGGCTTCTCAATGGGTCCATTATTGTCTTCTTCAATTGCACAATATTTTGGACTTTCTAAAATGCCAATTCTTGCATTATTAGGTATTATTTGGGCATTTTTGATGTTTAAAATGGTTCCAAAATTTTCAAACGAAGCCGGAAAAAAATTAGACTTAAATCTTAAACAAGCATTCACAGATATATTAACAAATCATAAATTAAATATTTTAAATTTAATTGCAATGTTGAAATCATTAATCACAACATCTTGTTCAATCCTTTTACCTTTCTTGTGGAAAGCTCAAGGATATTCAAAATTTCAAATCGGTGTTGCGTTGTTCTGTTTCTTATTCTTGGGTGGAATTTCATCATTATTAAGCCCTAAATTTGAAAAGAGAATCGGAACAGCAAATGTATTTTACATTTCAATGATTACAACATTTCCACTAATGATATTATTCATGTTTACATATAAAACAATGCCAATCGTATCATTTGTAGTTTTTGCAATTATGGGATTTATCACAATGTTTGCAACACCTGTAACAATGAGCCTTGCGCAAAATGTTTTACCCCAATATAAAAGCATAATCGGGGGATTTATCAACGGTTTTTCATGGGGTGTTGTAGCAATTGCAATGACAATAATCGGATATGTTGCACAAGCAACAAGCATTGTTCCGGTTTTGGTTGTATTATCCGCAATCCCTGCAATCTGTTCATGCTTGGTTAAATATTTGTTTAAAGAAGCAAAAAATTAAGCAATTAAAGATAAATATTTTTTAGTTGCAACTTCTGAAACTTTTGGTGAAAAAAATGATTGAACAGAGCAAATGAAATTTTTAAACGGATTACTATTTCGACTAATCATATTTGTAGATAAGCTTTCATTAAAATGACCAAATTTCTCGCCAGATGTACGCTTAACTGCTTGAGCTTTATTTTGTTCAACACCATATAAGCTCTTCGAATTTGAATTTACATGTCCAATTTCGGAAACTAGCATTTCTCAACCCCAACTAATCTCTTTGCTAGAAGATGATACTACAAATTTTTCAAAAATGCAAGCTATATTTTTGAGTTTATATTCTAATACAACTAAAAGTCCTCCACTTGCGGGAGGACCAAAATTTTTAATTTCAAGGAGAGAGAAATCCTCTACCCTTCAGCAAGGACTCTGTCTAAACATGCCTTTGCGGAATATTGCCATTCTCTAAACGTAATTCTTTTAACTTTAAAACCACAACGTTCCAAAATTGACTGTTTTTTCATCTTTGAAATATGAGATTTTTTATTATCTTCTACACCATCAACTTCAACAATAAATTTGTCATCAACAAGCAAATCCGCGCTTAATCCCGCAATTTCAACACCCGCAACAACTTTGTGGTCAAGATTTCTTATAGCCGTTGCAATTTCTTTTTCTAAATTATTTTTATAGATATTTTCATCAATTTCATTATTTGCCAAAGCTTGCTGTCTATCTTGATATTGTTTGATATAGGAAACATAATTTCTAAAATGTCCATCAGGCATTGTTTCAATATCATGAGAAACGAAATTTATACACCTATTTTTTGCCCTTGTTATTGCGACATTAAATAAATTAGGTTTTTGCAAGAATGTTATACTTTGTGGATAAGAATTATTTGCAAAAGCCCAAGACATTAAGATAATATCTCTTTCATCTCCTTGGAATGTATGTGCTGTACCGATTTCAATCTGGTGTTTTTTAATCATATAATCAGACAAAACTTTTGGTACTGAAATCTTTAACTGTTCAACTTGAGCTCTAAATGGAGATATAATACCAATAGTCACAGGTTTTTCAGGATTTTTTCTTTCATCATCAATAATTATTTCGTGCAAAGTTTTAACCAAAGCCTCAATTTCCGGAAGGTTTCTTGTTGCGTCCATATCAACTTTACCATCTGGAACTTGAACCAATTCCAAAACCTTATCTTCCGGAGAATCTTTTTTCATAACACGAATTCTATCACCATAAAATTCATGGTTTGAAAAATTGATAATCGGTGGAAGACTTCTAAAATGTTCATCAAGCATTACAGAATTCATTGAATAATAATCCGCCAAATCAAACATTGAATTCGTTCTAAATCTCCACATCAATTGATATTTATCAGGAATTCCGTACTGACTCAAGAATGATTGTTCTTTTGCTTTTTCTAAGAATGAAAGGTGCGGTAATTGTTTGTCATCACCAACGACAATCGTCTTTTTCGCCCTATACATAATTGGGAAACAACTTGCAATATCACATTGAGAAGCCTCATCAATGACTGCAACATCAAACATTCCCGGTTTTAATGGTAATGAATCCGACACAGCATAAGTTGTTACACACCAACAAGGAAAAGCCTCAAGTAACGGTTTAAAATCTTCTTCTTCCAAAATTCGACTTTGAAGATTTTTTCTGCGTTCAACCAAAGACATTGCGTGAACTTTAATTCTACGTCTTTTCTTTTCATCACGTAAAAGTGCTTTTATTGCTTCTCTTCTTGTACTCTTTAAAATATTTGTTGCAAGAGTTTTTTGCTTACGTTTCATTTGACGGATTTGCTCCATCATAACGTGAAGATTTCCGGTTTTTTGTATATCTGATTCAATCTTTCTCAACTTCCATTTCAAAGTTATAAAATCAAGTTCAACTTTCAAACGGTCAAGATTTTCAGGTTCAACTTCAAAATCTTTAATCTCCAAAATTTTCTTCAACTGTCTCAAACCGGACATATTAGCAAATGATGCGAAAATTCCGGATTTTTCCATATTATTAGACAATGCTTTAATAACATCATTAATATTATCTATTTCAGATTTTTTCAATGAACGTTTGATATAAACGAGTTCTCCAACATTTACTGCTTGTTGCTGAATTTCTGCCCTCAAATCATGCCAAGCACGTTCAAGTTTCAAAATCTTTTCACATTTTGCTTCGGTTTCTCTTAGACAATCCAAATGTTGTTTCATATCTTTGACATCAGCAAAAATATAATCCTCAACATCTTCATCTAAATCAATCTTACCGGCAAGCAAATCTTGTAACTGTAAACTCAATTGTTTTTGGTAGTTCATTCTTCCTGCTCTAAGTGCAAGATAGGGAGCACCTAACTCATTCAACCTGTCTGCAACAACATCAACGGCCTTATCCATACGAGAAGCAACCAAAACAGTCTTTCCATTAGCAATCAAATGAGCTACAAGGTTTACGATGGTTTGAGATTTACCTGTCCCCGGAGGTCCTTGAACAGCAATAAATTTATTAGTTTCAAGATTTTTTATAACTTTTTCTTGTGAATCGCTCAACGCAAGCGGAGTAATCGGATAAAACTCTCCGGAATCTTTTGGAAGAAGATTTTTTTCTCCACTTTGGGTATATTCATCATTAATCACACTCAAAGTTGTTTCACGATAAACACCACTTGGTTTTTCAGCAATTTGCATAAGTTCATGTAAAACACCTGCAGTCACTGACGGACGTTTGGTCAAAATAATTGCACTTTGATAAGTTACACAAAGCTTTTTGATATCGCCAACAGGTTTTACCTTTTGTTCACGAACTTCATCTTCTATAATTTCATCAAAATTTTCACCGGTAATTTTTGTATCGGACAAATCTTTCGCAAAATGTTCGTCCTTTTCAATGTTATCTTCATCAACATTTTCTGTTGAATCTTCTGAAATTTCGATATCCGGAATTAAAGATTTTAAAGTAGTTAAGAAAATATCCATCTTTTCTTTTGTGATAGGCAAATCAGGAACTACGTCCAAAATTCCCTCTAAAAACAAATCTACTTCATCATCATCGTCACCTTTTTTCAAAAGAGCAGCTAAAGCTCCGGTATTAAGGGATAGAACATCATCTTGTCTTATACAATTTATATTGACACCATTTCTTTCAAGTTTACAAGGAACATACAAAAGCGGAGTCAAGAATTCGTTACGTTTGCGGGATTTTCCGTTACGACCAACAAGGAACATATACCCATAAATCAAGTATTTATCCTTTGTACTCAAATCACTTTGAATCATCAATTCTGTCAAATTGGGATTTGAGCCATCTAGTTTAAGATATTCAAGCCCTTGTGTTAAAAGAGTTTCATTATCCTTTAAGAAAATCCATTTATTATCTTTATCCCCTTTTAAATTACGGAAAGTCGAACTTTTAACTTCTTCTCTCACGCAATCATGAAGATATTGACTTGTCTTTTTGATAAAACTGTTATTAAATGCCGAATTAAGTGCTTTTGTCGCTTCTTGTAACATTGCGTCCCTTCTTAAAAAACTTATATTACTTTTATTTTACTCTATTTTAAGCTAAAATAGAAAAATGAGCATCATCAATTTACAGGATAAAAATTTATATTTTATTGGCGGAATTGTTAGGGACAAAATTCTTGGCAAAGAAAGTTTTGACGTTGATGTTACTTATGTTGGGAATGCAATAGAATTTGCAAAAACCATTCCAAATGCTGAGATACTACAAGTTAATGAGCCATTTGGCACAGTGAGAATTAAACTTAACGGACAAGAAATTGATATTGCATCTACTCGTAGCGAATCGTACCCGCAAAAGGGGCATCTTCCTATAGTTCAAAATATCGGGTGTCCATTGAAAGAAGATGTTCTAAGACGAGATTTCACAATAAATGCAATGGCAAAGTCAACTCTCACAGGTGAAATCATTGACTATACAAATGGTTTAAATGATATAAAAACCAAAACATTAAGAATTCTTCACGACAAAAGTTTTATTGACGATCCGACAAGAATTGTTCGAGGATTAAAATTTTCTGTTCGTTTTGGATTTAAACTCGACAAACATACAAAAAAACTTCAAGACGAATATTTGAATAACATAAATTATGACCTATCGTATAAAAGACTAAAAAAAGAGCTTGAAGAAACATTCAATCTAAATTCTGTTGAAGCTTTTGAACAATTTATTGAACAGAAAATTTATAAATTAATTTCACCTGAAAATAAAGATTTGAAATTTGATAAAAAACAAATTTCAACAATAAGAGAACTAATCAACAAGTATAAGCCGAAAAATATTTGGATAATTTATGTTGGATTAATTCCATACATTTCAACTTTACCATTAACAAAAATAGAGAAAAAAATTGTTGAAGATTACAAAGATTTAAATGGAAAATCTTTCAAAACGAATTACGAAATATACAAAAATTTTGAAAATTTACCAATAGAATCAATTATTATGTTTTCAATAAATAATTCCAAACCTACATTAAAGTATTTAAATATTTTAAAAAACATCAAAATCTCAATCAACGGAAAAGATTTGCAAAACATTGGAATATCTCCATCTCCTAAATACCAACAATGTTTTGATTTTATTCTACAAGAAAAATTAAAAAATCCTGCCCTAACAAAAGAGCAGGAAATAAAACTTGCTAAAATCTTTTTTGGAAATTAATTTATTCCAAAAGTTTTTTGAATTTTCTTTAGATTGCCATTTCGAGTTTCAATATCAATTATATTGTTAACGGCTTTTATAAGATTTTTTGACTCAGCGCCTTTTCTAAAGGCAACTCCATAAGGTTCTTTAGAATAACGCTTCGGGAGTAAAACAACACTATTGTCTTTTAGTGCCAAGCCGAGTAAAATCGTATCATCAGATACAATCGCATCAGCCCGACCTTTCTTTAGTGCGTTATACGCATCTGTATAGGTTTTATAGCCTAAAATTCCGACATTTGGAACAGCAGATCTCAAACTTCTTTCACTTGTTGAACCAAATACAATAATAGCTCTTTTTCCGTTCAAGTCTCGAAGAGTTTTAACATTACTTCCCCGACGAACTAAAATCGCTTGTCCTGCAACATAATACGGGTCAGAAAAATCCAGAATTTCTTGACGTTTTGGAGTTATTGACATAGTTGCAATAATCATATCAACTTCACCAGAGTACAACTTCATCATTCTATCAGAAGCAGTTACAGGTATGAATTTAACTTTCTTTTCACTACCCAAAAGTCCTTTTGCAATAAGTCTTGCTAAAGAGGCATCATATCCTGCAAAATGTCCTTTTTTATCAATATAACCAAACGGATAAGTATCAGTCTTAACCCCGACTAAAACCGTATCTCTTGATGTAATTGTGTTCAAATCATTTTCGATTGGTTCATCTTTTCTGTTTCCGCAACCACAACAAACAAACATTACAAGCATTAATAGTGCTAATATTTTTTTGTACATAAATTTCCCTCTTATTAGCTTCATAATACATTATGAAATAAATAAGTCAAAAAAGTTAAGGATATTTATTTTTTTCGATTTTAAGATATCATAACAATATGAAAACAATAGTATTAATTGGAATGATGGGTTCAGGAAAAACTACAATAGGAAAACTTTTAGGAGAGAAATTAACTCTCAGAAGTATAGATATTGATGTCATTATTGAACAAAACGAAAAAAGAACAGTTTCAGAAATTTTTCAAAATGAAGGAGAAAAATATTTTCGAAACATTGAAAGAGAAACAATAAAAAAAAATTTTACGAATAAAGATTTAATAATTTCACTTGGCGGAGGAGCTTTTGAAGACCAATTAACCCAAGAACTTTTGTTAAAAAATTCGACAGTAATTTACCTCAAAACATCACCGAATGTAATTCTAGAAAGAATAAAAAATAACACAAATCGCCCGTTATTAAAAAATCAAATGACAGTTGAAAAAATTCAATCAATAATTTTACAACGACAAAAAAATTATGAACTTGCAAATATTACAATTTTGACCGACAACAAAAATACAGATAAAATTGTTGAAGAGATTTTGGGAGTAATCTAATGTTAGAATTAAACGTAAACATTAAAAATAACGAAACATCTTACCCGATAATTATAAAAAATGATGATATTTCAAATATAAAAAGCATAATTGAAAATAAAATAGGAACAAACAAATATATCGTAATTTTCAGTGAAAAAGTTTATAAACTTTATTCAAATGAATTGAAATTCCCTAAAAATCAAGTTTTCATTTTAAAAGACGGGGAAAAAGAAAAAAACATCAAAAATTATACCAAAATTTTAGACTTCGTTCTATCAAAAAAATTAACTCGCCAAGATTATATAATCGCAATCGGTGGAGGTGTTGTCGGAGATATTGCAGGATTTGCAGCTTCGACTTATATGAGAGGGATAAAATTTATACAAATTCCAACGACCCTGCTTGCCTGTGTTGATAGTTCTGTAGGCGGTAAAACAGCAATAGATACAAAGTATGGGAAAAATCTAGTTGGAGCATTTTATCAACCCAATTATGTTTTAATCAATGCAAACTTTTTGAAAACTCTAGATGAAAGGCAATTCAAAAGCGGACTTGGAGAAGTTGTAAAATATGGATTTATTGAAAAAAGTTGTAATCCGGAAGCCCCGGCAATGTTGTTAAACTATTTGACAGAACATTCTGAGAAAATTCTATCTCGAGATATTATGACAATGAAAGAACTAATAAAAATGTGCATTAGTTTAAAAATTTCCGTAGTTGAAAAAGACGAAAAAGAGAGTGGGTTGAGAAAAATTTTAAACTTTGGGCACACTTATGGACACGCAGTGGAAAATATCACAAAATACAAAAAATTTACCCACGGAGAATGTGTCGTTGAGGGAATTCATTTTGCACTAAATCTTGCTTTCAAATTAAATCTCATAAATAAGGAATACAAATTTCTATGTGATGATGTTCTAAAAAAATTCAACTTTAAGCAAATCCCACAATTTGACAAAAATAAAATCATAAATATTATGACAACTGACAAAAAAGCAACTCAGAACAAGATTATATTTGAACTTCCAACTGAATATGCCCAAGTAAAAGAATATTCATTTTCACCAAATGAATTAAAAACTTTATTTTAATATTAATAACTTGCAAACCTTTAAATAGTGTGATAGTATAATTTTATAATATAGTACCCAAAAGATACTAAAGAGGTATTTATGAATTCTAAAGACCTACCAAAAGACGCAATCGAAACTACACTCTACATGACAGGGTGCAAATGGAAGATTTTAATAATCAGAGAGCTACTTAACGGGACAAAAAGATTTGGAGAGCTAAAAAAATCTGTTACAGGAATTACTCAGAAAGTTTTAAGTGCAAAACTGAAAGAAATGGAAGAATACGGACTCCTTGAGCGAACCGTATATCCGCAAATTCCACCAAAAGTTGAATATACCTTAACAGATGTAGGTTATAGTTTACGTCCGGTTTTAGAATCCTTAAAAATTTGGGGCAGAGATTTTAAACGATACACAAAACTTTTAGAAAAAATGAAGAGCTAGTACAAAAACTAGCTCTTTATTTTGTTTTTAATGTTTTACCAAAAGAACTAATCACTTTCTGCAACTACTGTAGGAATTAATTCACCATAACTATTAACACAACCATTTGTTTCTTCAACAATGTATCTAAGGTCAGATTTACCTTCGATTGCTTTTTCAGCACAATCCATTGCATCATCGTAGTCCTTAAATTCTCCAATTAAATTCTTTGATAATTCTGATTTGTCTTTTGCAGTGTAAACTTGGAACATAACATATCTCCTTTTATCTTCAAAAATATTGTAGCACAAAATATTTTAGTCAATATATTCTGCAACAGCTTTATTAATAGCATCTTTTTCGTCAGTGTAGATAGCCTCCTGTCCAATTTGAGAAACAATTTCAAGAGATTTAATTTGTTCATAAACTTTTTGATTTGGAATAACCAATATCAACTGAATTTTCTGAGATTTCAAACGAACAATGATATCTTCCAATGCAAAAATTGCGGACATATCAAGTTCCGTATTAGAACTATAATTAAGAATTATGCACTCCGTTTCAAGCATTTCATCAAAATGAGAAACAATTTGAGTTGTTGAACCAAAGAAAAACTGTCCATCAATATGTAAAATTCTTATCTTATAGTGTGAATCTTGTTCAATCTTTGTTTCAAAAGGTGTGTAATCAAGATGGTTGTAATGGGTAACTTTTATATTAGTATCATCAGCAATTCTTTTGGCATAAAGTAGAGCAGCTAAAATTACACCAACACCAAGTGCAAAAATCAAATTATAGAATACCGTCAATGCTAAAACTGCAATCAAGACATACAAATCATCTTTTGGTGCAAATTTCAAGACTTTTAATACTTTCAAATCTAAAATATCATAGCCTATTTTGATTAATATTCCAGCCAGAACGCAAATCGGAATTTGAGCTATAAATGGAGTTAACTTCCACAATACTACAACCAACAAAACAGATGCTAAAATTGCAGAACATTTCGTTCTCGCTCCGGATTTCACAGCTGCAACACTTCGCATCGTAGCAGCCGAACCAACCATTGAGCCTGTCATTGCGCAGAATAAGTTACCAAAACCTTGTGCTAAAACAAGTCTTTTTGAGTTATGTTTAACTTTTGTCAACGAATCCATAATTATACCCGTTAATAGGCTTTCACTCGTTGCAATAAAGGCCAACGTCAAAGCAATCGGAATATCTTTTGATATAGTTTCAATAGTTAAACTTGGCATCAAAAAATGAGGAATCGTAAAACTGATTGAAGAAATTTTATCAACTTGCCAACCCGTAAAATATGCAACTCCAGTCATCAAAACAAGGGCAAGTAATTGAGATGGAATAAATTTTGTAATAACTTTAGGCACAAAAAACAATAGTAAAAGAGTTACAGAACCTAAAATTAAAGCATGAATATTTATATGAGCAAAAACATTTGGATATTCTATCAATGCTTTTATTGTTGAAGATTGTGCCTCACTTCCTAATAGAGGAGCTAGTTGTAAAATTATAATAATTAACCCGATTCCTGTCAAAAACCCCGAAATAACAGGATAAGGAACATATTTTATCATTCTTGGAATCGAAGTTAAAGAAATTATCATCTGAAAAACTGCAGCCATAATAAGAACCGTAACTACAGATGAAATATTTCCACTGCATGCCGCAACAACCGTAGCAATTATAATTGCAGTAGGCCCAGTAGGACCTGACACAAACGGCAAATTACACCCTAAGCAACCTACAATCAACGACAAAATTATTGCCCCCCAAATACCGGCAGAAGCCCCCATGCCGGAGGCAACACCAAAAGCCAAAGCTTGAGGAAAAGCAATAATAGCGGCAATTATTCCACCGAATAAATCACCCTTGAATATTAAAACCTTATCTTTAAACAATTTTTTATTCCTTTCATAAATATTTTTAAGAATTTTATCATACTTAAATAAATTTTCAAAATATCAACTATTTGGAGTATGTGAAAAAATTGAATACTCACTATACTAAAATACGGAGAGAGGAAAATCTATGTTGGCACAAACAGTAAGAAATAATTTGAAAAAGAGTACAAATCTAAGAACTAAAGCAACTAAATTTAGTAGCTTATTTCAAACAGTTCCGGTTCAATCAAGAGAAGAGGACTCTTTAGAAGAAGTTTTGGCAAAAGCGAATTTAACTTCTTATATAAAAAAAGAAGAAACTCCTAAAAATCAAATTGAGGAAGAAAAAACTACAGAAACTCCAGTAGATGAAGACTTTGAATATATCGTTGAAAACCCTAAGGAAGTTATCGTACCTTTTCCAATAGTTTCTGATATAAACTTAGATGAAAAATTGCCGTTCTTTAAGTCAATAACATTCAAATTGAATAAAATTTACGGTTAAAAATAATTATTTATAAGAAAAGGCGACATTTAAAATAAATGTCGCCTTTTCTATTTATCTATTTTGAATTTATGCTGTTAATTTCAATTCTTGTCCCTGTTTGATGATTACAAGTTTTCCATCTGCTTCAAATTCTAAGCCATTTAATTCCATAATTTCTTTTGTATGTTTTAGAATTTCAGCATTGGTTGGTTTTACACCATTTTGTTCTTTCAAGTGTTTCTTTGCAATGTTCCAAACATTATCACCTAATTTTACTTTATGAACTTCGCCTGCTTCTACTTTAGTTTCAGGATTTTTGTCTGTTTTATCTGTTTTATCAGTCTTACCTGATTCATCAGCTTTGTCAGACCCTTTAACATTACCTGTTTCTTCAGGCTCTTCTGTTTTTGTTGGTGGTACTGCTACAGGTGTTTTAACAGGAGTATTAGATTTTGTTTTTGGTTTTTCTGTTTTTTGTTTGCCTTCAGCCTTTTTATCTTCCGGTTTTTTATCTTCTGTTTTTTTGTCTTCTGGAGTTTTTGTAGCCGGAGTAGGAGTTGCCGGTTTTTGTGCAGGAGATTTTTTGTCACCTGTTGGGACATCTGCTTTTACGTCCGGATTAGTTTCTTGTGAACTATCTGAACCAAAGAACTTGTCATAACCCCATTTTGCAAGAGCGACAACACCTGCTGCTAAACCGAGAGCTAAACCAATTTTGCCACCTTTTTTAGCATATTTGCCAAGTCCTGAAAAATTAAATCTTGAACCTTTAACTTTTTTAGCTTCTTTTGCCAAATGTTCTGCCTTAACTTCTGAAGCCGGTTTTGCAACATATTCGCCTTTTGCTTTATCAAAAATTGTTTTACCACCAAAACGATTTTGTTTTCTTGCTTCTTTTTCAGCCTTTTGGGCTTCTCTACGAACTTTTTTTGCTTCAAGTCTTTGAGCTTGAACTTCAGCATCTACTTGTTGTGGAGTTACTGCTTCCGGTGTTTTTGGTGAAGATTCTTGATGTTGTCCTACAGGAATAGGTTTATTCTTTGCTTTTTGAGCTGCCTTTTCGGCTCTTGCTCTTTCGTTTCTTACATCTGCTAATGTTTTTTGTTTCTTTTGAACGTTTTTCTTGTGTCCATAACTAATTTTCATAATCTAAATTCCCCCGTGTTCTAAAAATTTATTTTCCCTATGCTTCTATAAACAATTTTTCAATACAGGAATTGACTTTCTGTATTGAAAGAGTATATACAATTTGAAATATTTCGTTACAAATTGATTCTTAATTTAGGCAAAAAGAAAGGCTATCAGGGGGTAATCGATGATAGCCTTTTGTGAGTATGAGGATTGTTTTAGCTTAGAAATCTCTTGGTTTAACTCCATGTATCCAATTAGATTCTATCGTTTCCAAAGAAATACCTTTGGTTTCCGGAACACAGAAGTAAACAAAGACAATACAAAGCAAGGATACTATCCCAAATCCCCAAAATGTCCAAGCTCCACCTATTCTGTGAAGCAAAATTGGGAAACTGCTAACTACAAAGAAGTTAAATGCAAAGTTTGAAACCGTACAAATACTCATTGCAACCCCTCTTATTCTCAAAGGGAAAACTTCTGAAACCAAAATCCAACCAATTGGACCAAGGCTCATTGCAAAACAAATAATGTATATTACCAAACTTCCTACAGTAACCCATTTCAAATTATCACCAAAGAAATCAGCAAATGCAAAACCGCAACCCAAAGCGATTAAACTAAGCATTACACCCGTCAAACCAAAATATAACAATGGTTTACGCCCTAGTTTATCAGTAAAGAATAGCGCAACAATTGTCATTAAAAAGTTAATTACACCAATACCGGTTGTTGCATAAATTGCGGTAATATTACTTTCAAATCCTGCATTTTTAAATATTGTAGGAGCATAATAAATAATTGTATTAATACCGGTACAAATTTGTGCAAACATTATACCAATACCAACAACAAATGGCATAATCATCCATTTTTTAAATCTGAATTTTTTATCACTTTTTGTTCCTTCATTAAGGATAGTTTTTCTAATATCCTCAATTTCTTTTTCAGTATCAACTTCCGGTTCGATTTTTTTGAAGGCAATTTTAGCTTCTTCATCACGTTTCTTGCTCACTAACCAACGTGGAGTGTCATGCATAAAGCACATTCCAACAAATAAGACAATTCCGGGAATTACACCCGCAAATAACATCCAACGCCAATTGTAAACGGCATGTGCAAACACTGCATTGATAAAGTATGAGAACAAAATACCTGCCGTAATTGCCCATTGATAAAGAGATACCAGTGTTCCTCTCAAATGTTTTGGAGAAATTTCTGATAAATATAACGGAACAACAAAGTTAACAACACCAACGGCAAAGCCGACAAAAATTCTTGATGCAATTAGAACAAAAATATTCGGAGCAAATGCGCACATTATAGAACCTAACGTGAAAATTACAGCAGTTGCCATAATAATTTTCTTTCGCCCGAACATATCTGCTAAAATCCCATTTGTCGCAGCACCAATAACAGCACCAATCAAAACGGAACTAACCAAAATACCTTGAGTAGTATCAGCCAAATTCCAAGATTCATTGATAAATAATAACGCACCCGAAATTACACCGGTATCATAACCTGATAACAAACCGCCCAAAGATGCAATAATCGCAACGACATACAACCATAAGTACTTCATATAAACCCTTTCTTAACTCTATAACTTTATTATAACTTTATTTTTTATATTTTTAAACCCCAATTTGATAATTTTTTTGAATAAGACTTGACAAAGTGTTAGGTGTACCTTACAATAATTTTGTAAAGGATATTTTCATGACTGAAAAAGCAAAAAATTTATCATCAGGTTTAGAAGATTATGTTGAAGCAATATACATTGCACACCTTAACAACAAACCGTTAAAAGGGGCAGAACTTGCAAGGCAATTGAATATTTCAAGAGCCTCTGTATCAGAAGCACTTGCGAAACTAGTTGCAAAAAACTTAATCAAATATAACAGCTATGAAGCAATTTCCATCACAAAAGAAGGAATTGAAGAAGCAAAAAAAGTTTATGAAAAACACCACACACTAGAACAATTCTTTGAAACAGTTTTAGGCATAACAAAATCTGAAGCAAGTGAAAATGCTTGCAAAATTGAGCATATTATTTCTCAAAATGTGCTTAACGAAATGAGAAGTTTTACAAAATTTTGTCAAACCAACAAAGAAATTTTAGACACTTATAAAAAGGAAAAATCAAAATAATGATAAAAGTTTCATCAATTGGCAAGTTTTTAGACCAACCGCTTTTAACTGCCAAATTAAATAAACAAATTCCTACAATACTTACCCTTGGTAGTGGAATTTTTCTCGCAAAAGAATTAAAAAATACTCCCAAAGAAGATAAAATCAAAAAAGGGATACAAACTTCAATTATTTTAGCAACTACATCAATTTCTGCAATTAAAGCGCCGAAAATTGCAAACTATTTGACCAAAAGACCTGCAACTAAAACACTTGAAGAATTGAAAATTCAAAACTCAAAATCTATCCAAGAAATCATAACAAACAACAAATATTCAGAAAAAGTGGAAAGTATTTTACATCGTGCAAAAGACAAAATTTTATCTTTAAAAGAAGTTGACACTTTACACCAAAAGTTAGACAAACAATCTTTTGATAAAATAATTCCACCTCCAACTAATATAACTTCAAACGATCTATTCAGAGAAATCGGTTGGTTATCAATCTTTGGAGCAATCCCTGTTGCTGGCGGAGTAGCAGGTGGAATAGCAGCAGACATGACAACTGAAAAAGATTGGAAATCAAGAGTTTCTAACAAAGTTAAAGAGGGCACATACCAATACTTAGCAAATATTTTTATGTGTAACATAGGAGCCGGAGCCGCACTCGGCATTTTGGAACATAATAATATCAAATCAAAATCAGCAAGATGTATTGGCATGATTACCGGAATTATTTTAACTGGAGTAATCGGCGGAAGTGCAATTGCAAACTTTATAAGTAACAAACTTATCAATCCTCTCCTATCAGGAAAAAATCAAAACAAAAAAGAAATCCGCACTCCTGAACTTTTAGATTTAGGACTTCACACAGACGATATTGCAACAGTATCATTATTATCTGGATTAAAATGGATTGAACCGTCACTTCCACTATTATATGCCGTATCCGGATATCGCGCAGGAATTGGCTATAGGAACAATGACAAACATCATCATTCTAAAAATTGTTCACAAAACCAAGAAAAAACTCATTTTCTACGAGAAAAGTGTTAGGTATAGTTAACACTTTAAAACACACACCTTATTTTTTACAACCCACAACTGTACACTAAAAAAGAGGCAGTTTAACCACCGCCTCTTTTACTTTTCTTTATTAAATACTTACTAAACTTCGGGTTTAAGATTTACTTTTTCTAAAAATTTTTCTTCGCCATTTTCTACATGAGATACAAATGGTTTTCCCTTTTTAGAAATCATTTGTGTAAAACTATCAATCATTGCACTTGCAATATGTTTAATATCACGATGTTCTTTATTTTGTTCATAAGCATACTTCGGATTTGTACCAATTTTGAAAATTTCAGCTAACTTAGTTTTAGGATTAACTTTATCGGCACTCATTATCCCTAAAACCTTTGTTGCATCAAGTTTTTCAAAATTATCAGTTTGAGTTGTAAGAGCATAAATATTAGATTTACCTTTTAAAATACTTACTTCTTCTGCAATTGCACCAGACAAGTTTTTCCCACCGTTCCATAAATAGCTCAAAAAATTGATGCTCAATCTATCAAATTTGTCACCCGTATGAAATTTTACAAAATTTACAGGCATATCTTTCCATTTTTTATTAACTTTTTGCTTTACAACTGTTGGGGCAATTAATTTTCCTCCAAAATGAAGATTGTTTGTTGGTTGTACATTCATTAAAAATTTTTCCTTTCGACTAATGTAATCAAGTTAATTATATCTCAAAATTATTTACCGTGAATAATGACTTTTGACATATCGCCGCCAGTTACTCGCCTTATATCGTCAGCAAACTTTTCAAATTGATTTGCATTACAAACAATTCTACCGGTAACTTGTTCCAAATTTTGCGGGAATTGAGTAATTCGAGAATTATACAATGGATTTTTGTTATCCAAAATAAAATTACCACGAATGATTTTTACATCTTTTAATAAATCATCTTCATTAAATCCAAACATTGAGTAAGGAATTGAAATTCCGCTATTTACGTTCATGTTGTATGACGGTTTATAACCGGAAATTTCAAGTTTTCCATCTGGAGTATACTTTGTATCAACATTTAGAAATCTAAAAATAGCAAAATTATCTTCATCTTTTATTGCTTTTGCAAATGATTTTTTGAAAACTGAACTAGTTTCATTTAACTTTTCACTAATCATAATAGCCTGAGATGCTTTAGGTCCTTCATCAATAATTCCGGATTGACATTTCAAATTATTAGTTTCAATGAATTCTCTAATCTTGCTAACTAAAGTCAAAGGAACAATGTTATTATTCTCAACACCTTGAATTTGATCAATCTTACCATTGTTTGTCGTCATACCAACAACAGGATCCCAAAGATTAGATTTGCCTTTTCTTTCAAGATAGATATAAAAATCGCCATCAGTCAAAGCATCTTCTGCCTTATCAACACTTGATCTTGTACACCAGTTACGACAACTCAAAGTTTCAAGAGCAGAAATATTTTTATCTTTATTTTTAGGGTCATGCTTAATTGATGGAATTTTTACCCAAACCGCTTTGTTATTTGATTTTCCCATATCCATAAGCAAGTTATCTCTAAGTCTGTGAGTATAACTTTCTAAAAATGTCGGGTTAATAAATGTCGCCCAGTCTAATGGTGCCGGACGTTCAAAACGTTTAATAGCAAGTAAGAGAGCTTTTTCATCAAACGGAACCGGAATATGTCTGTTATTTTCTTTCAATTCTCCGGTTACAGAATTCCAAATAACAAATTTCAATGAGTCATTTCCCTTGATTTTACTTACAAGCTCAGGGTTAAATTGTTCTCCTGTTTTTGGATTTAATTCTTCCGGATTTTTAAGAAAATTTTCCCAATCCTTTAGTCGAACTTCTCTTGCTTGGTTAATTTTATCTATTGAATATTCCCTAATATCTTGCGGAACATAACTTTTCCATTTAATTTTTTTTGCATCAGATTTTTTGAAAGAGTTCCACATTTCATCATCTTCAACAATTTTTTTAATAGCCGCACCAATTTTTTTTGCGGAAATTACACTACCGTCAATATGAAATTTTTTATGATTACTATCCAAAATTACAGATGCCATATAATCAAAAATTGAGTGATATTCTGATGGAAGAGATTTTCCTTTAAAAGATAGTATAACCTTATCCGTTTGAGAATTTGAAGCCAGATAAGATTTAAAAGGTTTTGGATTACTTTTTTGTATGTTGTTTAATGGGGTTGTAAAACTTAAATTACTAATACTTGAAATCATATTTTAGACCTATTTAGATATCGTAAACTGAAAAGTATAAAATTCGTAAAGCTCAAATTTTGCGTAATATTAAAAATTTTTTTAATATTTATTCACAAAAAAAATGGGATATAAAATACCCCATATAGTAACATTACCCAATGTATTTTTATTTTTGAACTTGTTCTTTCGGTTTTCGGTTTGCAAGTTTGATATTAATAAGCGGAAGAATAATACCAAGAGCAACTGTAGAATATGCCAATCCGGCAACGTGCGCTACATTCAACTTCCAAATGTTTTTTCTTGCAAAATCTTTTCCTTTTGCTGCAATTTCTGCATGTGTTTTTAAACTAATATCGTTCAACCAATGTTTAATACCTTTACCCTTTTTATTAATATTAAATAAATTTTCTTGCTTTTTATCTAGAAGATTAGCAACACCTTTAGCTGCAAAACCGCCAAGAACTAGCCAGTTCAAAAATCCGAAATAATCTCTTGTAACAGATTCTCTCAATTCATTATTGCTATCTGCAGCCATAAAACGACCAATAATTGTTGAAGCATAGACAGTTTTTATTGCATTACCTGTAGAAATTGGACCCGTAAATTGAAGTTTTTTCACAAAGTCTTTTGGATTTTTAATTTTCATAACTCCAATCGTCATAGCAAGCATTCCAGCACTTGCCAATATCTTTTTAAAGAACAATCCCTTTTTATTATCTTTATTTTTAACTCCATTTTTTGCATCATAATCAGGGTCACCTGCAAAACCTTTTTTACCTGTACGTTTTTCTGTAATTTTTCTATTCAATCTTTGATTTGTTAAACCAATAATTGAAGCAAGAGATAATGCCCCAAAGATTTTAATTTTATTAATACGTTTAATTTTTGTTAAAGCTGCATCAATATTTATATTCTTATTAGTAAAAATATCCTTACCCATATCATAAGTGTCACGCAAAATATTATGCATTGTCGCATTTAATTTATGTTCACCAATTTTTACATCAACACTTCGATTTACACCAATAGCATTTGTCATTCTTGATTCCATGATGTTAAAAATTTGCTTTTTATCCCGTGGAGTAATATTTTTGTCATTAATTACATCTGCAAAAGTTTTGATAAATCCTTGTTTTGTTGTCAAATTGTCCTGAATATTTTTGTATTTTGGATTATCCCAAGTCAGATTTTTCCATTTATTTTCTTCAAACCATTCAACTTTATTGAAATCAATATTTTTGAATTTTGCAACGACTTTACCGTCCTGTCCACCCATATTATCAAATACATTTGTCACATATTTTTCAACATTGTTTTCGCTTCTATCCCAAGCCGTTTTTAAAACTTTTATAGAATCATCGCTAAACCAACTTTTTGGATTAATTTTAATTTCCGGAGAAATATGTTTAACTGCAACATGAGAAATAAGTGTAGCCAAAAGTCCGGCAGACAAACAATTGATAAATGTTCCGCTCACCTCTCGAAAAAATGTTTCAGCTCCGGCATTTGCATTTCTTTTCTTTGTATCAATATAAGTTCTTGGAGCAACCATTGCACCTAAGTCAAGTAAAACAGCATTTGCCATTTCATTTGTATCAAGGGTTCTCAAAGTTGATGTCAAAACTCCGTCCATTGGTCCTCTAAATGCCGGCTGATAGTGTCTTTGCTTGTTAATATAATCATTATTCGCTGTTGTTACTATTAAATTCATCTATTTCCCTTATCTATAAAACTATTGTTATTTACACACTAAAAAAGTCTCGTTTATAAAACGAGACTTTAAAAAATATTTATAAATTTTGCTAAAAATTTAAATTAAAAAATAATTTAAACACGAAAATTCATGCAAGTCCCGTTTTGGAATTCACACGAATTGGAGGAGTTATTTGATGTTGTTGTGCTTAAATTAATCATATTACTACTGTAGTATATTATATAAAATATTTTTTGTCAATAGCTAAAACATAAACTTGTACACAAAAGAAAAAATATACTATAATATTTTTAAAAAGAGGTTTGAGCTATGGATAAAAAAATTCTTTCTAATATTGCATTATTTTTCACAGCCCTGATTTGGGGAGTATCTTTTGTAGCTCAAAAAGCAGGAATGGATTTTGTCGGTCCATTTAGTTTTAACGCAGCTAGAAGTTTTTTAGGAGGATTGAGTTTAATTCCTGTTATATTCATTGCGAAATTATTGACTAAAGACACCAGAACTAAAGAAATCAAACACGAACAACATAAGAATCTTTTAAAAGCAGGACTTGCCTGTGGTGGAGCTTTATTCACTGCAATGACTGTTCAACAATGCAGTATGCTACACGCAACAGCAGGAAAAGCCGGATTTATTTCTGCTCTTTATATAATTTATGTTCCTCTAATTTCAATACTATTTGGTAAAAAATTAACTAACAATGTAAAAATAAGTGTAGGCTTAGCTTTAGTTGGCTTATATTTGTTATGTTTCAAACCTCATAGCGGAGGATTTGGAATTTATGACATTTTACTTTTAATTAGTGCATTTTTCTATGGTGTACACATTTTGGTTGTTAATCATTATTCAAAATTTGTAAATGCGACAAAAGCATCATGTGCGCAATTTTTTGTAGTTGGATTGCTTTCAACACCTTTTATGTTTATATTTGAAAATCCAACTATCCAAAGTCTAATTGATTGTAGAATTCCAATTCTATATGCAGGGATTTTAACTTGTGGTGTAGCTTATACATTACAAATTGTTGGACAAAAATACTCAACAACACCAACAATTGCATCAATAATTTTATCTTTAGAATCAGTATTTGCAGTTGTCGGTGGAGGAATTATTCTACACGAAGTTATGACACCTAAAGAAATTTTAGGCTGTTTATTTATGATAAGTGCAGTAATTCTATCTCAAGTTAAATCAAACTCAAAAACCCACAAAGGAATTCCCGTTTTCGAAAAAGAATAGAACTGCTTATAAATAACATTTACGTTCTTGACCTGCAACACCGGCATACAATTCAACATATTGTTTTGCAGGACTTGCATCAATTTTTGGTAACAAAACTTCTTCAATTTGGAAGAAACCAACATCACTAGACATTTCAATATCAATTTTAATTGGTTTTCTTTCCCCACGATGAATTCCAATACGGTTGATTGCATTAGCAGAATATTTGTGAATATCACCAACTTTCGGAGTTGTATTGATTGCCAAAGGAATTCTTGCTCTGCCTTTTGTCATATCACAACCATCAGCGATTAGAATTATACCTGCTTCTGTTGAGTGAATTTTGCGAGAAGTCATGTGGCCAATAATTGCTTCTATTGCCACAGCTCGAATAATTACACGTTTGTGCAAGTCATCGGGGAACATGTGCAATAATGATCTTTCAATCAACGGTTTTGCCAAGAATACTGACATTTCTTCATGTCCCTGACGACCGATTGACATTCCTAAATCATGCATCAAACCGGATAAAATCACGGCACACATACTATCTGTAAATGTTCCGATTTCTTCATTTTCCAATGATGTCTTAATTCCTGCTTCATGTAAAATATTCAACATCTTAATTGCATTATTCATAACTTGACGCATGTGAACAGGTCCATGATCATTAAAACCTAATCTCCTGATTGAAACATTATTTGCATATTCCTGCATTTCTTGAAGTTCTTCATCTGCAAATAAATATTTTGCAAGTTCAAGACATACCGGATTATTTTTTAATCTATCAAGAATTTTTGATTCTGTTGAAAGTTCTTTAACTGATTTCATAAATCGTTTCCTTTTATTAATTTTCTACTAATAATATCATAACGCATAATTTTAAAAAAGTTAAGTCATAGAATTGAACATATTTCTAAACAATTTAAATTAGAACTCTATATTTGTAGTAGTATGAGAATGGAAGATTATTGTGAAAAAGTTTCTATTTATAATATGTTTAATATTATTAAATCCGTTATCAACACAAGCAACCGAAGAAATTTGCCTTGAATTTGATAATGAATTTCAACCACTCACAATAAATGATGACTCTCGTTCAACACTTCAATCAAGTAATGAAGATTCTATTTCAGATAGAGATATTGATGAAACAGATTCAGCAAGTCCGATTGAAGATGAAAATCTCTTGGAAGAAACTCCACCTTTATTAGAAAATATTCCAATTTTAAAAGAAGCAACCGTTGTCGAACAACAAAACAAATTTTTTCAAGGATTGAATAGCGAAATTGACAGATTATATAAATTAAAAATCGACCAAACAAACACTGCATCTTCACTATTCAAAGAACCGTTAACAAAGCATTTCAAATCAGGTCCATTAGAAACATTTCACCCTTGGGCGGTTATGGGTATGACAATGGAGTCACATTTTGAAGACGGAGATAATTATAACAAATTTAATCCATATTTAGTTAACGCAATTCTTGACGGAAAGTTCAAAGGCGGCAAAGAAAATTTCAGAATCTTACTTGATATGTCACATCAGCACGATAGACCATTTATGAAACAATTCGTTCAAGATTTTTATGTTGAATCAAAGAGAATTCCTCACCACACAATCCTTGTCGGTCGTTCTCGTACCGGTATTGGTTATGAAGGTATTCAATCTCCATATACTTTGCCATTATTAAATCGTTCTCAAATTTCAAGAAATTTTGGCAACATAAGGAAAAATGGTATTAGAGTTTTAGGGAACTATTCACTTGTCGACTATGATATTGGCGGATACAGTTCCGATACATTTTTCACAGAATTTTTTCCCGGAATGGAATTTGACGGTTGGATTAATTTGAAACCTCTAGCTAAAACAAATGGTAAATATGGAAAACTTACAACCGGAGGAGGGGTTATCACAGGACGGAGAAACTCCACAGATTATTTCATTAGTGGGGCATACCTTGGATATGAATACAAAAAATTCTGGACAAGAATGGAATATTCAACAGGAAACGGCTCTAACGGACCATCTGGTTTAACAACGAAACACCGACAAGGTTGGTATATAACCCTAGGTTATAAAATTACTAAAAAAATCGAAGCAGTAGCAAGATACGATGAATTTGATCCGGATAAATCAACTCGACATGACCATAGAAGAGAATATTCTGCAGGTATAAATTATTATTTAAAAGGTCAAGCTCTCAAACTCGTTATGAATTATATTTTCTGTCAAAATGATAACAAACCGAATAGTCACAGAATTTTAATCGGTGCACAAATCGCTATATAATTCTTTCCACAAATAAAACTTTTATAGTAGAATATTGTTGTAATATATATAACTTTAAGAAAGGGGTTATCATGTTGACTAAAAACGCAAATATTACAGCTAATTTCTCGGGTATTGATTTTAGCAAATATTCTTCAAAAGTTTCTGAATTCGTAAATGAATTCTCATCTCGTGCTAACAAACAAGGTCAATTCTTGAACTGGGTAAACTTACCATCAGAACAAGCTAAGAGGGTTGACGAAATCTACACTTTGGCAGAGAACCTAAAAAATCAAACAGGCGCTTCTAAATTAAGTGTTATGGGTATTGGTGGTTCAAAACATACTGTTGAACACATGTTATCTATCAATGGTTTGAATATCAAAGGTGACAAAATTGAATTCTATTCAGATGTTGATTCTGCAAGTTTAGAAAGATTTTTATACAAATTAAATGACAATGTTCTTGATTCAAACTTCTTAATCGCTTCAAAATCAGGTTCGACCTTTGAAACTAAAGATGGATTTTTAAGAGTTTTAGCAATGCTAATTGATGCATACATGACTCAAGGAAAATCTAAAGAAGAAGCTGAAAAATTAGCTCACAAACATTTTATCGCTGTTACAGATAAAAATGCTGAAAAATCAGAATTAAGAAGAACTTCAAATGAACAAGGCTGGTTAGGCGATTTGTTCATTCATGATGATGTTGGCGGAAGATTTTCAGCTTTTGATGATCACGCATTATTCACACTTGCTTATGCAGGAATGAAAAAAGAAGATATGATTTCTATGTTGAATGCTGCTCAAGAAATTTCAACTGAATCTTTAACTGCAGACTTAGACATCAATGATGCTTTGAAAGAAGGTATTTTCTGGGCTGATGCAAAATTAAACGGGATTTTAACTTCTGTTCACCAATACATGGGTTCAATTTTTGAAAACACCGTTTATTGGAATGCTCAAATGCAAAATGAATCTGTAAAAGATACATTGAAACAAATTGCTAAAGTTCCAGATGCTATGCACCACTCAGCAGAAGCTCACTTCAACCCTGCAAACAAATTTGCATTCGCTCTAACTGTTCCACAAGATAACGGTGTATGCAGAGAAAATGCAGAAAGCTATATCGGAGCTTTAACAAAATCTTACGAGGTTACAGGTAACTTATTTGTTGAAACAGTAAAAACTCAAGGTATGGGTTTAACTCCAGCAGCCGCAGGTGCTTTAACTCAATTGAGAGCTTTTGCCACTGTATATCAAGAAATCGTTGAAAAAATTATGGAAAACAAAGAATTCCCAGAAGTTCTTGATAGCGTTCTTCAACCACACGTTGAATTCTACAAAAAGAACTTGAAAGGTGGAGTTGTTGTTCCAGGAAGAATTTCTAAATAGTAAGAATTCTTGAATAAAATTGATAAAGCGGAAAAAATAATTGTTTTTTCCGCTTTTTGATTGATGACATCTAATTTTAGTCATTATAGTATTTTCTATTATGGCAACTAATTTTGATTTTTTAAAATCTGTTGATAAAAATCTATTTGATATCATTACAGAAGCTGAAAAGCTTTATCGTGATGAATATTTTGAACAATGCATGGGTCAGACCCGAAGATTTGGTGAACATGTTTGCAAACAAGTCTTAGGTAAAAAACGTACAATTGAAAACACTTTTGACCAAATGCTTGCCACACTAAAAGACAAAGGTAATGGTTCGGAACAAGAAAAAGAATTTGTAAATGATTTATATTTTCTAAAAAAACATGGTAATGAATCAGTTCACTCCGCAAAAGTAAAAAAAGACGGAATGGAAGCCTTAGAATGCTTACAACGAGCTTTTGAAGTTGCAATAAATTATGCTGTTTATAACAAAAAAGCTAAAACTAATATCCTAAAACTAAGATATGACACAGAACTTTTAGTTACAGGTCAAAAAACAAAAAAGACTTTATCTGAAAAATATTTAGAAGAAAAAGCAAAAGAAAAAACTTTTACCAAAAGAAAGCCCCCTCAAACAAAGAAAAAACGTTCAAATAAACAAGTTTATGCAATGGAATCAGCTACCGATAAAAAAGGAATTCCAGTTTATTGGATTTTAGTCGCTTTTTCGTTCATTGTGGCATTTATTGTCGTACTTGCAATGATTTTATAAAATACACTTGACTGAGAGTAACTATCAAGTTGTAAAATATATTTGTACAGTTTGCATGGAGTAAAAATATGAAAAAATTTTTATCTCTGTTAATTTTCACAATACTTTTAACAGGAGGCAACGCAATTATGGCAGAAAATTTATTACAACCATTTGAACAAGGTGAAGTTAATCCTTACGGAAAATTCTTTACAGGAACAACATACTTAAATATGCTTGTAACGAAAGATAATGTTTGGAACTCTTCAATTGGGAATGTTACTTTTGAACCAAATGCAAGAACAAATTGGCACACACATTCCGGAGGTCAAATTCTACTTGTCACAGCAGGAAAAGGTTTGTACAAAGAAGAAAATAAACCAATTAGAATTCTAACAAAAGGTGATGTAATACAAATTCCGCCAGATATTAAACATTGGCATGGTTCATACCCCAATGAATGGTTCGCTCATATTTCAGTTGAATCAAATATCCCAAATAATACAACTACTTGGTTGAAACCTGTAAGCGATGAACAATATACATGTGAGGTAAAATAAAATGAGTAAAAAAGTTTTAATTATTTCATCTTCTCCAAGAAAAGGTGGAAATTCTGACACTCTATGTGACAAATTCGCACAAGGAGCAAAAGATGCAGGAAATGAAGTTGAAAAGATTTCTCTAAGAGAAAAGAAAATAAATTATTGTACAGGCTGTGGTTTATGTAATACGAATGATTATTCCGGTTGTTCTCAAAAAGATGACATGCCTGAAATCTTAGAAAAAATGATAGAAGCAGATGTAATTGTCTTTGCAACCCCTGTTTATTTCTATACAATGTGCGGACAATTAAAAACATTTATAGATAGATTTTGTTCAAGATACACCCACATCATTGGAAAAGAATTCTATTTTATTATGACGGCAGCAGACGGAAATCCACATGCAATGGATAGAGTTCTTGTCGAATTTGAAGGACTTATGGCTTGTTTAGCAAACCCTCATGTCAAAGGGAAACTAATAGCAACAGGTGTATGGCAAAAAGGAGATATTGAACAAACAGATTATCCGCAAAAAGCTTACACTATGGGACAAAACGTTTAAAAATCAATAATCTATATTTATCTAAAAAACACTCGAAAGAAAAAATCTTCGGGTGCTTTTTTAGTGAAAAAAATCTATACAAATATTAATAATATAAAAAAAATTTATTTTGTTGTTTTATGATAATAATATAAGGATTTATTATGCAAGTTCAAAAAATTACATTTACACCAACTTTTAAAACTCAACAAATTAAAAAATATAATCAAAATATTTCAAATCCGATACAGGACAATTCGAGACTTGATAATATTGATTATTCTAAAATTGCGTTTGGGTCAATTTATAATGTCAAACCGAAAAAATTAAATATTGAACTTGAAAAAACAAAACTTTTAAGACAGATAAATGAACTCCTAAATACAAAAGAAAAAGGAACAATGACAAATAATGATATTTCTCTAGATACTATTTATCGAAGAATTATCGGCATTTTCAGAGCTAACGAGAATTTGCAAGAAAAAATCCTATACAAAATGATGGATTTAAGAGATAGTGAAGAATTAAGCGGACTTGAAAAATATGAAGAACTTATCAAGTTTGAACAATCACTAAGAAAAAAGACAAGCACTTTAAAAAAACCTGAAAAACAACCTGATGAAAAGATTGATTATCAATTGTTGAACAAATTCAAAACTGCAATCACTGAAGATAATTTCAACCTAAAAAAAGTTTTCACCGATTATTATAAAGAATTAAATAACATTCAAACAATTGAAGAGCTAAACAAAAAATTTCCCAAAATCAAAACACCAAAACGTCCGGAAGATATAGTCGCTAAAAAAATTGAAGAAGTTTTGACAAGAGACTTTTATGAGGGAATGAAAGAAAATATTCACTCAACCGGAGATGTTCTAAATTATATTGATGAACCCTTAACATTAATAATCAAAGGAGTCGCAGCACAAAAAAAATTAGATGTTGTTCCTTTTTTTGAAAAGATTGCAGAACCTATAACACTTCAAGTCTTAAACCGATACAAAAGTATTCAACAAAATGGTTTTTCATCTATTCCGGAAATTAGAAAAAATAAACTTCCACAAATTTCCGATTTAGATATCAAACTTTTATTTTCAAATTTTGATGATTTCGTACTTTCATCAATCAGAAAACACTATTTGAATTTTGAAAAATTCAATGAAATGAATTATTCTGAAAACGGAGCACAAATTAAACTATCAGAACTCAAAAATTCAGATTATAAATTTGAAAAAATGTCTGATAAAATAAAACAATTTATAAAAACAGCAAGCTCAATTGAATCAGCGCAAAAAGATTATGAACATTTTGACATTCCTGAATTCAAAAATCGTTTAAATACTTTTGCAAATAGTGAACTTGGAAATAACGAATACATCTTAAAAAATATTATTGATTTTGATGATTGTAATTTTACACCTGAAGATAAAAAATCATTAATTAAATTTTTGAGAAGTCTTGATGATGTAAAAGATGGGAAAAAGGATATTAAAGCTTTAGAACACGAAGTTAAAACAAATGAATTCACTCCACACGGAACAAAAAAACTTAATGAACTTGAACGCCAACAAAATGAACAAAAATTAAAACAAGCTCAAAAAAGAATTTCAGAACAGAATGATATAAAAAATAACTTTGACCGTGCAATAAATCTGTTGTATATGAATAATTTGACAGATATTGCAAACACTTGTTCAAAATATCGCCCTACTTCATTAGAAGACAGTCACAATGGGAAATTTTTAACAAAATTAATTAATGAAAATATCAACCCCAAAACTAAACAACTAAACACTGAACAACTTGAAAAACATATTTCCAGATGGGATACTTTTAACTACTATTCTCAAAATAAAAACCAAAATCAAGAAGTTTTATCAAAAGCAATTAAATTTGCAACTAACCATGATTCTTCAATAGACATAGATAAAGCAGGACAATATCTTATGAATGCTGAAATCGTTAAACTTTACCCAGAAAGTAAAGATTTCTATAAAAATTCTGAAATTTTATCAAAAATTATGGATAAAACGAATTCTAAAGACGAAGCAATCAAATACTTGTGCAAATTTGATAAATACGATGATTTAGCACCAGAAGATAAAAAAGAACTTTCAAAATTTGCAGATTTCTTTGATTCAAAAGACCCAATAGAAAAAAGCATCTTGAAAACAATTGTCGAACAAGATTATCTTCCATCTGACACTGTGATAAAAACCAAAACATCTACAGCTTCAAATGAAGAAATTTCTGCAACATTAGCTTCTAAAGCTAAAAAACAAATTGCAGATAAATATAAATACCCATTATGCCTTAATTATTTGAGGAATTTTGAAGAAGCCCTACGCAACTATGCTTGTGATTGGGGAACATCTGGAATTAAGCGTACCGGCAAAAATAACAACACCCTTAAATATAAAATGGAATTAAAAATATCGGGTGAAGACGACAGATTATTCTCAAGTAATAATGATTATTACTTTGATGTCTTCTCAGACAAAGGTTTCCACTAAACTATTATTTTGAACGTTGGAAAAATGCCGCAATTTCTTTATGAGGGAAGAATTTACAAATCGGACGTCCATGCGGACAAGTGTATGGCATTTTGGTCGTGCGCCATTTTTTAATGATATCTTGCATTTGCCAAACAGATAATTTTGTATTAGCTTTGACAGAGGCTTTACAAGATGTTGTAATCAAGATTTTTTCCTCAAGATTATCAATATCACCCTCAATATTTTCTAAAATATCTGCGATAATTTCTTTTGGGTTAACCTTGGCTAATAATTGAGGAACTTTTCTAAAAATAAGCTCTGTATCATTTAAAAATTCTATTCCGTAACCAAATTTTTCGAATTTATCAATATTTTCTTTTATTAGAGCCGCATCAGTTGATGACAATTGAATTACATCTGATACAAACAACATTTGAGATACAATATTTTTTTCAGATTTTAATTTTTCATAAATATATCTTTCTTGTGCAATATGCTGATCAACAATTTCTAACCCCTCATCAGTTTCAACAAGAATATAGGTATCATGATATTGACCAACAATATTTTCTTCCAGCTCCACTGCCTGTGGCTGAGATGGCATTGCAAAACTTTGTTGCTTAAATGAGTCACCACCACCAAAAGGAGTAGGTCTTTGAGCAAGTGGATTTTCTTCCAATTTTTTCATTCCTAAATCAGAAACATACATCGTATCAGTTTTTTCATCAAGATAAATATCTTTCTGACTTTGTGTGAAGTCAATAATTTGAGAATCTTGCTCCGTAGGTCTGTTATAGCTAAAACTTGGAGTATTATAATCAAATTCCGATTTCGGAGATTCTTTATAATTTGAAAGTCCTGCTTCTATTGCTGAATAAATGAAATTGAAAATCTGGTTTGGATTTTTATAACGAACTTCTTTTTTCGTAGGATGAACATTTACATCAACATCATGTGGCGGAATTTCTAAATTCAAAACAACAAATGGGTATTTGTTACTTGCAGTAAGGTTTTTATAAACCATATCAATTGCTTTTTGAAATATCGGACATTTTACCCCTCTGGAGTTTATATAAAGATGATAACTTTTTTTGCTTGAACGAGTATAATCCGGAGTACTTACAAACCCGCTTATTTTCAAACCTGAAAGTTCATCTGTCTTCAAAACTTCTTTTAAATTATTTGTCACATCAGATGAGTAAACTTCTTTGATTGTTTGAGTTAAATTATTTTGCCCTGTTGTTTTCAAAACAGTTTTACCAAATTTTTTCAACTCAATTGAAACATCTGGGTGAGATAAGGCAATAGATTGAACAACTTCTTGAATATAAGAAAATTCGGTATTAGAACTTTTCAAAAACTTCAAACGAACAGGAACATTATAGAATAAATCCTTAATATCCATAATTGTACCAACTGCACAGCCGGTTTCGGTTTGATGAACTTCAGAATTTTCGCAAGACACTTTTGTTCCGGTATCAAAATCCTTAGTCCTTGTAGTACAAGTTAGTTTTGCAATTGAAATTATACTAGCAAGAGCTTCCCCTCTAAAACCTAAAGTATGAATATCAAATAAATCATCATCTTCTTGAATTTTACTTGTTGCGTGTTTTGAAAATGCAAGCATTATATCATCTGGGTGAATACCACAACCATTATCCGCAACCCTAATATCTCTGCACTCATTGGTAACCTCAATACTTACACGAGTCGCACCGGCATCTATTGAATTTTCGGTCAATTCTTTAACAACAGAAGCAGGACGTTCAATAACTTCACCTGCCGCAATTTGATTTATTAAGTGTTTTGATAATTGTTTAATTCTTGCCATTTTCTCTACTTCTTTTGTTTGTTTCAAACTCTCCTAATCAATCTCCAATTTCAATCTACATCAAAAACAAAATCATCTGAATGTTTGATTACAAATTTGAAACAATTTTATAATATTGATTTATACAATAAGACTTGGACAAATATAAATAAAAGATTGCGGGGAACATTTTGGCAAAGAATTCTATATTAAATTTGAAACTTAAACCAAAGAAAAAAGCAGACTTACAGATTGTTAAAGAATCTGAAGTTAAAACCACCAAATACAGTGATATTAATTTAAAGCATTGGAGAGATTACGGACATATTTTGACAGGTACATTGTGGCAATTCCCATCAAGATTGAGAGAACACGGACATTCAAACGAATACCACGGAAACTATATCCCTCAAATTGCACAACAAATGTACGAAAGATATACAAAGAAAAATGATGTAGTTCTTGATTTGTTCTTCGGCTCAGGAACATCGGGCATTGAAGCAATAAATATGAATAGACGTTGTATTGGTGTTGAATTGAAAGACGATTTAGCCGAAAGTGTTTCTGAAAAATTTACACCAAAACAATTAGTAACAGATGTGAATATAATTTGTGCAGATTCAACAAGTGAACTTGCAGTTGATAAAGTTAAAGCAAGACTTGAAATTATGGGCGAAGAGAAGGCTCAATTCTTGATGCTTCACCCACCTTATGACGATATTATCAAATTTTCAGATAAAAAGGAAGACTTATCAAACTGTGCATCAACGGAAGAATTTTATGATATGTTCGAAAAAGTTGCCAAAAACGGTTATGACTTATTAGAAAAAGGTCGTTTTGCATGTTTGATTATTGGCGATAGTTACAAAAATTCAGAAGTCCAACCTCTTGGTTTTGAATGCATGAACAGAATGAGAAAACTTGGATTTATTTTAAAATCGACAATTGTTAAAGATATTCAAGGGAACGAAAGAGGCAAAGGCAGAACCGCTAACTTGTGGAGATATAGAGCATTAGCAGGTGGCTTTAGTATCTTTACTCACGAATATATTTTTGTATTCCAAAAACCCTAGTATTATAAGATTATTTTTATAAAAAGCAAGGCGATATCTTTGATATCGCCTTGCTTTAGATTATGACAAAATTATTCTTCACTATCACCAATTGGAATAGTCACAACATAATAATTACCGTCAGTTTCTTTAGTTAAATCATTCAATTTTACATTTTCACCAAACATATAATTTTGTTGGAATTCAGAAATTTGTTCGTTATTTTTTGATTTTCTAATTGAACGACCACGGATTGTCAAAATATTTCCATTCGTCAAAACTTGAACATTATTTTCATTGTTATCAAAAGCTCGCAAATCAATGATTATTTTATAGTAATCTTTAGTTTTCTCAAAATGGATTACATTTGCAGCTTTGTGCATCATTTTACAATCAGCTTTGAACATATTTTCCATTGATTTCATATCTTTCATAGCCATTCGTTCAAAATTTCTTGTCGGCTCAAAAGGTCTATTCATCATCATTTTCATGTGCCAATCTGCAACTGTATAAAAAGCACAATATGCACCTAAGAATATCAAAACTCCAATCATAATATGTTTCATTATCGGGTGGTTTACACACATTGGGTGGAAATTTTCTCTATTTTGTTTTTCTTCGTTCAATTTATCTTCTTCCATAATTTTCTCCTTTCGATTTAATATTATTTATTTAAGTATTTTTTGCAATAACTAACAGGGCAAACCCTACCGACTAATTATACATCTGATTTTTCAAGATATTTTTACTTGATAAAATCAAATTGGCATGATATAATGTGATGAAGAAAGGGTTAGTTTTATGGCTAAAGTTTTGGTTACAATGCCTGATGAATTTTTAAATAAAGTAGATGGATTAGCTGATTCAGAACGTTGCTCAAGAAGTGAATTAATAAGAGAAGCTTTGAAGAATTACATGAGAAGACTTTCTAAACAACAGTTGAAAAATGCTTCTCGTAATGCTGAAATTTTAGAAGATATTTTAAGCTAATAGTTATTAAATTCTTTAACAAAACTATCTACCCATTTTATTAAATTCGGGATTTCGTAAGGTTTCGGAAGATATAAGTCTGCGCCGGTATTCAATACCAATTCTTTATCATGAATTATTGAAGTTACGATTACTTTTGTATTTTGGAACTCTTTTTGTTGTTTAATTTTGTAGCATAAATCTAATCCGTTTTTCTTTTCCAAATCACCTGCATCAATTATCACAAGTGCCGGGATTTCTCCATTTTCGGGCATTTTATATTCATTGATTATTTTGGTTTTATAACCTTGAAGATTCAAAATCGTATTCAATAATATACTCAATGCTTCATCTGTTTCAAAGATAAAAATATTATTGTTGTAAGCTCTTTCAAATATGCTATTTTCACCCTCAATTTTAGGCCTTTCAATCAGATAATTTGATTTATCCGGAAGATCTGCCATATTATGAAGTTGCAACAAATTATTCAAGACTTGCGATGTATCTTTGTATCTTTTAAATTCATCGGATATTACACTAATTGTTGTATGAACAAAATTTGCTCTACGACCGGCAAATTCATCTCCTTGCAAAATCATATACCCTCTTTCAATATCATGTTCTGCATAGAATTTATTTGAGACAGTATCAAATGCAAAAGTTAAAAATCGAGCAAGTCTTTCAGCTTTTAGTGTATCCGTTATAACAAGGCAAGCATTCTCTGACAATTGACCAATATAATCATTTTTATCTAAAGATGCTTTAATTATTGCAGTGTATGTTTGCAACAATTTGTCAGAAGCAAGTTCTGTATAAACCTCTTTATAACTATCAAAATTTTCAATACTGATATATAACATTGCCCAATTATTTTCAGACAATTTTCTTTTTATTGCACGGAGTGTATAATTTCTGTTTGGAATAAGTTTTTTTGAATCCAAATTAGATTCATATTCTCTTCTAAGATGTGCGTTAATTCTTACCTTAAATTCTTCGGGATTTACAGGTTCTGATAAAAAATCATCAGCCCCACTATTTAGAACATTTATTCTATCACTAAAATCTGCAGATTTTGACATTGCAACAATAATCGGACGCATGTTGTAAGTCAATGCCCTAACTTGACGACAAAAATCAGACAGATCATTATCAAAACTATCAGAAATTATTATTAAATCCGGCTCTTTATCTTGGATAATTTTGACAGCACTTATCAAATCTTTAGAAACAATTACATTATTTGTTTCAGACTCTAATAATTTCTTATACTTGGTTGATAATTCAAGCCTTTTATCAATAATAAGTGTTACTGATTGCATCTTATCCTCGCTTGCTCTTCTATACTTTTTATTGGAAATGAAACTGTAAATCTAATTTTACTTAATTCAGAATTATCATTCATTTTTTCAGATTTTACAGAAATAATTCCGCCCATCTTTTCAACAAGATTTTTTGTTATATATAAACCCAATCCGCTACCTTGAACCTTTCTTGTTAGAGGATTATCTATTCTTGCAAATTTTGTAAAAATTTTACTATAATCTTTTTCATCAATACCAATTCCAAGATTTTCGACAGATATAACAACATTATTATTTTCAACATTTACTAAAATCTTTGTAGTGGAATTATCAGGAGAATATTTTGCACTATTTTCAATCAAATTAGTCATTATTTGTTGAAATTTATCTTTATCTACAAAAATATTTGGAATATTTTCACTACACTTAAATTCAAAACTATGATTTTTGTATTGATTTTTTACAATAGAAATAGTTTGTTCAATCGGTGTTTGAACTTCAACTGACTTATAAACAAAGTGATTATTGCCGGCTCTCAATTTTGTAACCGAAAGCATATTCTCAACAAGATGAATAAGCCTATTCGATTGTTCTTCTATAATTTTTATAAATTTTTTCTTGCTATCATCATCTAACTTATCCCACGATGCAAGCATAGTTTGAGAAAAACCACGAATAGAAGTCAACGGGGTTCGCAACTCATGACTCACAGTAGATATAAAATCTTCATAATTTTGTTCTAAATCATTATTATCCATACTCGTATTATAGCAAATTATTCATTTATATATACAAAATTAACAATATTTTAAGGGTTTAAGTTTATTTCAATTATCGGAATGATTGATTTTGAAGAAAAAAATATTAAAATGAAAATATGAAAAAATTATGGCTCGGAATATTCTTAATATTTTTTGCAATTTTAGCTGTTAACCCAATGCTATATGCGGCGGAACAACAAGCAACTTCATACCCGGAAGATGTTGATGTTCAAGCGATTGCAGATGACGAGTACACCGAAGATATTGATATTGAACAAATGTACCGAGACATGCCTGTTCCGGATTTTAAATATGTGCATAACATTGACCCTGGAGAATATCAAGACATAATGTATTCCACATGGTCACCATATCCACTATTTAGGCTGACAGCACCACTATATTTCAAAACAATTGTAATTGAACCGGGGTATTACCTTTTAACCCCGAGGGAACATGATGGAGCTTGGTTTATGTTATTTAAAGAAGCAGGAAAGATAAAATATATTGTCCCTTGCTACAAAAAAGAAATGGTTCCAATGGATTTTTACAAAAATCATTTGCCTCAAGTTAAAATGACTAAACCACAACTTATTAGAGAAAAATTCTTAAATATGATAGGTAAAAATGTCAAAAGTTCAAAAAGACAACCAATTCCTGATACATATTTAGAAGCAGATGATTTAAATAACAATTTTGTTTCAATAATCGTTTATTGGGGTAATTACAGATATTATTTTGTTTTGCGTACAATCCAACTGTAGTATTTATTTTATAAATTTCTTGTAATAAAATATATTTACAAAAAATTATTGGAGGAAAAACAATGAAAAACATTATAAAAATTTTTATGGCTATTGCTTTAATCTTCGGTGGACTTGGAGCTTTTGCAAATTACTTCAACCCAAATTTAGATGTTCACGAAGTACGAGCTAGTCATATTTTAGTAAAAACTCGTCCCGAAGCTGTGAAAATTAAAAAAGAAATTGAAAGTGGTCAAATATCATTTGAAGATGCAGCAAGAGAATATTCTCTATGCCCCTCAGGTCAAAATGGTGGAGACTTAGGATATTTCAACAGAAAACAGATGGTTCAGCAATTTTCTGACACAGCTTTCGACCTAAAAGTAGGACAAATTTCTGACCCTGTTGGAACAAAATTTGGCTGGCATATTATTAAAACCACTGGGAAAAGATAACAACTAAAGATTTTCAGAAAAAGTTTCTAACTCTTGAAAATCAAAAAAATCTTTCATTGAGATACCAAGACCATTGCAAATTTTCAAAATTGTATATGCTCTTGGTTCTTTCATATTACGCTCTATTTCACTCAAACCACCTTTTGAAATACCGCTTTGATATGCCAATTGTTCAAGTGTTATATTATGCTTTTTTCTAAGAGATGAAATTCTTTGACAGATTATTTTATTAAAATCTTGATTAATCATTTGTGTAACATAACTTCATACATGTGAACTTTCATGTTGATATTACCCTAATTCACATTTATAATAGTTCATACATGTGAACATTATTGAGGATAGTTTTATGATTAAAAAAGGTTTTACTTTGTCAGAAGTACTAATAACACTAGGAATAATTGGAGTTGTTGCAGCTTTGACAATCCCTGGTCTAATTACAACATACAAAGCTCATCGATTACACACACAATTTCTGAAATCATACTCCGTCATTCAACAAGCCTTTAAACAAATGGGCGAAGATGATGTTTCAATCGACCCATCAACTTATTCGAATAGAACATTTTACCAAACATTCATGAAATACTTTGATGGTGCAACCGATTGTGATTTCGATGGAAAGAAATGCCCAGACCTAGCAGGAACAGGTTATGTATCTTTTGATGGAAAGGATAAAAGTGTTTCTTTAAATGAAAACAAAAAATGGTCAATTTTCGATGATGGACAATTCTTACTAAAAGACGGAACCTTAATAATAATTGAAAACATGGGATCACAACTTTGGGTACATGTTGACCTTAATGGTTACAAAAATCCTCCAAATAGGTTGGGTTATGATTTATTCACCTTTGACTTTTTAGATGAAGAATTACGTACGATGGGTGACAAAGACACTCTTTACCATGATATGGAAAAATATTGCAACATAAAATCAACCACCAAATTCAATGGAATTGCATGTGCGCAAAAAGCTAAAGAAAATTCCGACTATTTTAAAGATTTAGCCAAAGAAATCAAGTAAAAAATAAAACGAAGTTTATGATATATTAAAAATCATAAAAGGAGAATTTTATGAAAATTGGCATAATTGGTTTAGGTTTGATTGGCGGTTCTATTTATAGAGATTTACAACAACTTGACTATGATGTTGTTGCAGTTTCACAATCCCAAAATGGCTCAAACATCTACAAAAATTTTGAAATCTTAAAAACCTGTGACCTTGTTTTTGTTTGCTCTCCGATGAATAAAACTTTAGATATTTTAGACAAATTAGAAAACATTTTGTCACCGAATACGATTGTTTCCGATGTCTGTTCTCTAAAAACTTTTGTTTCGAAGAAAAAACGACCGTATAAATTCATTCCGTCACACCCGATGGCAGGGACAGAGCATCAAGGCTTTGAAAACTCAATGTCAGGATTATTTAAAGGTAAAAAATGGGTAATAACACCGGTTTTTGGTGAAGACGGAACTTTAATTGATATAATAAGAGAGCTTGGCGCAGAACCAATCATCACAACCCCAGAGAAACACGACGAAGCAGCAGCATTAATTTCACACATGCCAATGCTTATTGCACAGGCAATTTTTAAAACCGCAGAAGACAATGAACTTGCTTTGCAGATGGCTTCATCAGGATTTCGTGATATGACTCGACTTGCAATGTCAAATGTCGAAATGGCAAATGACATGATTTTGATGAATTCAGAAAATATTCAAACAAGTATTTTAAAGTTATATAAATCCATTGGAGATTTGACAAATTCAAATTATCTTCCTCAAATAAAAGAAATTAAATCAAAACGCCAAACAATGTTTCTATAAAATCTATTCCATCACGGGAACAACACTATTTTTGTCCAAATGCAAAATATCTATCATTGTATTTAAGTGAGAAAATACTTCCTTTAACTGAGGGATAGAAAGACTTTGCTTACCATCACTAAGTGCTTGTGACGGATTGTGGTGAACTTCTACCATTACTCCATCAGCACCTGCAACAAGTCCTGCTTTTGCCATTGGTTCAATCAAATATCTTTGACCTGTGCCATGACTTGGGTCAACTATTATTGGAAGATGGGAATATTTTTTGATAACAGGAATTGCCGAAATATCTAGGAGATTTCTTGTGAAAGCACTATCAAAACTTTTCAATCCCCTTTCACATAAAATTACATTCGGATTTCCATTATACATAATATGTTCAGCAGCTAATAAAAATTCCCTGATTGTACTTGCAGGTCCTCGTTTCAAAAGAACTGGTTTATCACATTTGCCAACAGCTTTCAACAAACGAAAATTCTGCATATTTCTTGCTCCGATTTGAATTAAATCTGCATATTCACAAACCATATCCAAATCTGCAACGTCCATCAATTCTGTCACCACAAGCAAACCTGTTTCTTCTTTTGCTTTAGCTAAATATTTTAAAGCTTTCTCGCCAAGTCCATCAAAATCATAAGGAGAAGTTCTCGGTTTAAAAGCTCCACCTCTCAAAAACTGACAACCCATTTCTTTGGCTGCAATTGCGACTTCTAACAATCCGCTATAATCTTCTTCGACAGAACAAGGTCCAACCATATACACAGGTCTATTTGCTCCACCAATTTTCACACCATTAGAAAATTCTATAACGGTATCTTCTGATTGTCTATCTCTTGAAGCCAATCTAAACGGTTCACGAATAAATTTAATCTTTTTAACACCGTCCATTGCATCAATTCTTCCGGCAGATAGGGTCGTTTTATCACCAAGAGCATCAATTACAGTATGAACATCTCCTTCGTGAACAATTACCTGAAATCCATGTTCTTTTAATAACTCTGTAACCGCTGTAATATTTTCAGCCGTTGCATTCGGCTCCATAATTATAATCATACTTAGCTAACCTTGTTTTACTTAAATATTAAGTAAATTATAGAAAATAAAAGTTTTAATTCAATCCCCAATTTGCAGAACAATCAAGTTCTTGTTCAATCTTTAGCAATCTATTGTATTTTGCAACTCTCTCCCCTCTTGATAATGAACCGGTTTTGATTTGTCCCGAATTCACACCGACAGCTAAATCTGCAATAAAAGTATCCGAAGTTTCACCTGAACGATGAGAAATTACAGTTTGATAGTTATGACTTTTTGCATAATCAATAGCTTCAAGTGTTTCAGTCAAAGTTCCAATCTGATTTGGCTTAATCAGAACAGAATTTGCCACAGATTTTTTAACACCTCGCCTAATTCTTTTTATATTCGTAACGAACAAATCATCGCCAACAAGCTGGCAACAATTACCCAAACGAGTAGTCAAAAGTGACCAACCCTCCCAATCATCTTGCGCCATACCATCTTCTATAGAATAAATCGGATATTTAGAAACTAAGCCCTCTAAAATTTCAACAAATTCATTACTGGTATATCCATAATCGCGAATAAAATATCGCCCATCTTTATAAATTTCACTAGATGCAACATCAAGACAAATTTTCACGTCATCAGTTGAATATCCAGCCCCCTCAATTGATTCAATAATAAGTTCAATTGCATCAGAATTAGTATTGAGGTTAGGCGCAAAACCACCCTCATCACCGACACTTGTTGATAAATTCAATTTATGTAAAATCTTTTTTAATTCATAAAAAATCTCTGCACCCATTTGAATCGCACAATTAAAACTTTCTGCACCAATCGGAAAAATCATAAACTCCTGAAATTCAAGATTGTTATTAGAGTGCACACCACCATTCAAAATATTCATCATAGGAATGGGCAATGTTCTGGAATTTATTCCACCGAGATATTTATATAACGGCATTTTTAAGAAATCTGAACTGGCTTTAGCGCAAGCAAGCGATACTCCAAGAATTGCATTTGCACCCAAAATACTTTTATTTTCACTCCCGTCAAGTTGAATCATCGTCCTATCAATTTCGCATTGGTTTATTGATTTTTTACCGATAAGAGCAGGTGCAATAATTTTATTAACATTATTGACAGCTTTTTCTACACTTTTACCACAAAAATTATCTTTGTTATCTCGGAGTTCAACTGCCTCAAAATCGCCCTTTGAAGCACCGGACGGCACGGCAGCAACACCTGAATTTCCGGAGTTTAAAACAACTTCAACCTCAATAGTCGGATTTCCACGAGAATCTAAAATCTGTCTTGCTGAAATATCTTTTATTTGTGAATTCATAAAATTTGCCTCTTACTCTATAGAGAATTTAAAAAATTTTCACAAATATTTCAATTAATCTTATGAATTAGCCGAACTTTCTAAATATTCAATAATTTCTTGCGGATTATCAACAAAAATTTCAGCACCATGCTCTATTAAAAATTTTCTATCTCTAAATCCCCAAGTCACACTAATACATGGCATGCCAGAATTTTTGGCAGTCATTATATCCACATCAGAATCCCCAACGTAAATAGATCTTTCAACAGAAGAGTTCAAATCTCTAACAGATTTCAACACCGTATCCGGAGCAGGTTTTTTCCTTATTCCTGCTGATTCATTTTCACCAGCAGCGCAATCAATCAAGTTAGGAAAATATTTTTTACATAATTCTTTTACCGCCAAATCAAATTTATTTGAAACCACAGAAATTTTACAACCTTTAATTCTTAAATCCATTAACATTTCTATTATTCCTTCATAAGGAGCAGTTTTGTTATACATGTTTTGGGCATAATTTTCTTTAAAAATTTTCAAACATTTTTCAAAATTTGGATTATCCTTACCATTAGGAATAGCACGTTCTATAAGCTTTGCAACCCCATTTCCTACAAAATTTCGAACCTCATCAATTGTCCTTTGAGTATAATCAAAATATTTCAACGCATAATTCGTACTGTCTGCTAAATCATCAAGAGTGTTTAACAATGTTCCGTCTAAATCAAAAATAATTGTATCTCTTTTCATAATAACCTCAAATTTTTATATCTTTATGGTACATTATATTCAAAACATAAAGGAGTGATAAGCATGGATAAAATTTCAGCTGAAGAATATCGCAAAGGTCAAAAATCCCTTACAATAATAGTTGTAGCTGCTTTATTTGTGGCAGCAATAATTACAGGACTTTTAACAAACTACAAACAAGAAACTTTAATATGCTCAAAAAAACAAGACTCCTGCTACATTGAAAGAATAAATTTAATCAATCAAAAATCACATAAAAATTTAACTAAATTTTCAAATGTAGAAAGTGTAAGCTACATGCGACAAAAAGTTAAAGGAAATCGTTTTGCAAAAGGTTATTCATCTTATCTTTTAATCTTCAATCTAAAAGACAACAACCCGCTTGTTATCTTTTCAAGCCCATATTTTGATAAAGATGAACTCGATAACGATGTAAAAAATCTAACTGAACAAATAATTCAACAAAAAGAGGAAATAAAATTAAATAGAGATTAAATTTTTACAAATAAAACATAAAAACAATCAAAATATCAATCTTTTGATTGTTTTTTACTATTCTACAAATTTAAAATTTTGGCATAATTATATCTGTTAGATATCCTCTAAACATATATAAACAAAGAGTTTACATTTTTATTTTTGTAAAAAATATCGCAAAAATTTTCTATTTTTTAGCAAATTTAGTCATTTTTTCAAGTTTTCTAATGATTTTAGATGAGTTTTTCTCAAAAAATACATTATTTTTATGAAAAATTTTTATTTTTTTGTTGTATTATTTAGAAAAGTTTAGAAATGTTAAGAGTACCAAATACAGTAATAACAAGAAATTTTTAATTTTTCTAAATATGATATTCCATTAATAAAAGAAAAGTAGTAGTATAAAATTATGATTTTAAAGGAGGTTTTAAAAATGTTCACATCTAAAAAAGAACAAAAAGAAATGCAAACACAAATTATCGAATCAGCAGGTAAAATCTACAACTACCTATCTGACAAAGGCGAAGTTACTATCAACAAATTAAGAAAAGACATGGATTTAGATGATAACTTCACTTACATGGGTCTTGGTTGGTTATCAAGAGAAGACAAAATCTCTTATACTCAAAAACCAAAATCAGTTACAGTTAAATTAGTTTAATAATTTTACTTGTATTAAAAACTCTAGAAAGATGCGATAAAATTTATCGCATCTTTTTTAAATTTTAAATATTTTTTTAAAATTTATCATACTAGTGCTATAATAAACTTACTTAAAAAAGGAGAAATTATTAATGAATAATAATATTTTTAGTCCAAAGGGGAAAATAGACCAAAGTACATTTATAATTTACTTTATTGTTTTAATGATTCTATATTTCATTATTGGAATTTTCGCATTTCCGCTATCTGCAAAATACAAAATAAACATTTTCGTCCCTAATACTATTTCATTTATAATTAACCTTTTAATCTTTTTCAACTATAAAAAAAGATTAATGGACGCATTTGATAACAAAATTCTTGCAATTGTTTTAGGTCTAATTACAGCATTTGATCATATAATTTGCTCATTAGTTGTTATGTATCAAGTTCACAATTCAGAGTTACTATTTTTTACGGGAATTGTATTTGTAACTTGTATTCAACCAGCAATTGTCGGGCTTCTTCCTCATAAAAGGACTGAAGAATAAGCTTTTATCCCTCAATATCTATAACAGGTTTTGAGATATAATCCTCACGAACAGCTTCTGGGTATGTTTCAATTCGAGAGTTCATATCATTGATTTTATCTGCTCGTTTTTCAGCTTTACTTAAAAATTTCAAACCTTTCGGAAAAAATAAACGTTGAGTGAATACGGTATTTTTAAGAGGTTCTTCACTATGATCAACAACTTCTGCAGCTAGTGCATTTCTATATTTGCATTCTCTTATCAAAATATCTACAGGATTAGATTCTTGTCTTTTTACAGCTTTATCAACAGTATCCCAGAATTTTTCATAACTTTTTTCAGACATTACTGCCGCTTGTTTCTTCAAAACTAAATGAGCGGATTTATCTAATTTTATTGCCATTCCAAAATTTGGGGAATTATTAAAATTTACATTCATGGGATTACCTCTTAAATTTTTAGTACACTTATCTATATAAAACACCTAAATTAAAATTTTGCTAGTTTTTAAGAAAACTTTTTAGATATAATATTTTTATAATTTAGAAAAGAGGAAAAAATGTTAAACTACGAATTCAAAAAAATTAAAGACACTTATATTTTAAGATTAAATAAGGGGGCAGAAATAATCCAATCAATAAAAGATTTTTGCAATGAAAACAATATAAAAACCGGAACAGTCCAGGGGATTGGGGCAGTGAATTCTGCAACTTTCGGATTTTTTAACCCTGAAAATAAAAAATACCAAGAAAGAACATTTTCTGATCCAAGAGAAATCACAAGTTTGTTAGGAAATATCACAACAAAGAATGGCGAAATATATTTACATTTGCACATGAATACATCTGGGGCAGATTATAACACTATTGGCGGACACTTGATTAATGCGACAATCAGCCTAACTGGAGAAATCTTTATAACACAAATTGATACTGCGATAGAGAGATTTCACGATGAAAATACCGGACTGAATTTATTTAAATTTTAGATTAGAATAAAAAACACTTGAAATATTTTTATCTTCATGTCAGAATGAACATACGCAAAGAGATTTGCGGTTGAAAATTGATAGGAATTGACGAGTATGGCAAGGTAGCTCAGCTGGCTAGAGCGTTCGGCTCATACCCGAGAGGTCGAGAGTTCGAGTCTCTCCCTTGCTAATAAAAAAGAGATAGAAAAATCTATCTCTTTTTTATTTATAAATTTATAAGCTTTTAATCTCTTGAAAGGAGTATCTTATATAAATATGAGGAATGAGGAAAAGTTTTTAGAGTTATTACAGTCTTTAGAAAATGATAGATATTTATTTCAAAATGGCATATTACACTCTCAAAAAGAATTTATTGATAACATTCATAGATTGCGAAGTTTTATCCCACAAATCTGTAATGACAAAATAAGAGATAAAGTTGAAAAATTTCATATTATGTTTTTAAATTCTTGTAGTCTAAGGGTTGAAATATTGCACCATTTTTGGTACAATATAAATATAAGATATTTTAATAAAGGAATAGTTATGATTGATAAAAAACATATTGGTTCTAGTTTTGATAATTTTCTTGAAGAGGAAGAAATCCTTCAAGAGTCTGAGGCTGTTGCGATAAAAAGAATTATTGCTTATGCTTTGGAGCAAAAAATGCTAGCTGATAATATGTCAGTCAATCGCCTTGCGAAAGAACTTGAAACTTCAAGAACTGCAATTTGTCGTATTTTAGACCCTGAAAATACCTCAATTACCTTAAATACAATTGAAAAAGTTGCTAAGTACTTAGGTAAACGAATTGTTTTATCTTTTGCATAAATCTTTATAGCGTTTAATAGCAATATCTAAATCTTTTTGTGGTGTCTTTTGTGTTTTCTTGATAAATGCGTGCAAAAGTACCATTGTATCGTCTTCTACATAAAAAATAATTCTTGCAATGCCATTAGAAAGTTTACAACGAACTTCTTCCAATCCATCTGTGCCATGTAAAATCCGAGTTAATGGCATACCGATTGGATAACCATATTGAACTGTTTTAATATCATAACCGATAGTCTTTTTATCTTCTTTAGGTAGTTCTTTTAACCATTCACGAACAGGTTCATTTCCTGAACTTGTTACGTAAAAATAGACTTCCAATGCTGATTCTCGTTGTGTCATGAACTAATTATAACATAATAATATATTCATGATAGATTATTCTCAAGCAACAATGATTACTACTTTGATGTATTCTCAGATAAAGGTTTCCACTAGATTGAACTTAAAATAGATACTAATCAATAATTTTGAATATTAGCCACTTGGATAATTGTACGGTTATTAATATAGTAGTACTATCCTCGTGTGGTAGAATTACATCCAAATTATGATTGATATTGAAGGAAAAGAACATTTATTAGATGCAATCTTTGAGTATTGCGAAGATATAATTACTGTAAAAGATTTAGATTTAAAGTATATTGCTTATAACAAAGCGTTTTTGAGATCTATTATTGAAGGAGATGAAAAAACTCCAATTATCGGGAAGTCTATTGATGAAGTTTTCCATAATAATGAGTGTGCTCAAGTTGTAATAAATAATACTCAAAAAGCAATCTCAGATTTAGAAACAAACTGTTATACTTTCAGGCATAAGATACACGGGGCTAATAAAATAATTAAACAAACAACGACTCCAATTGTTAGAGATGGAATTGTTTGTGGTGTATTATCCGTTTCTCGAGATGTAACAAGAGAAGAAAATTTGAAAACAAGATTGCTAGAAAAGAATTATCAACTTAATACGTTGTTGGAGAATTTACCTCTTCTTGTTTACATGAAAGATAAAAATAGAAATCTTGTTGTTGCAAATAATGAATCTAGGAATTTTGTTCTGAACGGTATTGATTCTTATTCTGATGGGGTTGAAATCGATATGAAAGATGCTTTGCCAGAAGTTGAAAATGAAGATAATTATGTTTTGCAAAACAAGAAGTATTTACAAAAAGAAAAGGTTGTAAAAGGTTCTGATGGAAAACAACACTGGTACAAAATTCATAAAGCTCCAATTTTAACTTCCAATAATGAAATTAATGGTTTAGTAGCTATTGCAAAAAATATTGATGCAGATAAAAAATTAGAGCATCAACGAGATTTATTTTTGGCTACTTTATCTCACGATTTGAAAAATCCATTGCAGGCTCAAATTAGTTCTCTTGAAATGTTGTATCGAGAGTATTATGGGAAAATAGACGAAGGTCATCAAGAAATATTGGAACTTGTGATAGAGTCCGCAAAATATATGAAAGATATGCTCTGTACTCTTTTGAAAACTTGTAAACAAAATAACGGGATTATTCAACTTGTTTATTCTAGATTTGATATTCTTTCTTTAATGACCAAATCAATAAGAGAGGTTAGAGATTTGGGTAAAATTAAAAATGTAGAAATTCGGTTTAATTCCAAATTAACAGAAGATGAAAAATTGATGTATGCAGACGAAAATCAATTACGCAGAGTTATTGGTAATATGCTCAACAATGCGATAAATTATGCATTTGAAAATAGCGTTGTGGATATTTCCATTAAGTTGGAAAATGGTTTTTATGTTTTTGATTTTAAAAATGAGAGTGAAGAAATTTCTGAGAGTTTGAAAGTGAATATTTTTAACAAATATGTTTGCGGAAACCCTTTAGAATCAAATAGTGGAGTTGGTTTGGGTTTATATTTTTGTCGAAAAATTTTAGAAGCACACGATGGCACAATCAGTCTTGATAATATTGGGACAAAGAATACTTTTTCAATAAAAATTCCGAAATTGGACGAAAAATCTGCATTAATTACCGAAGTCGCATTGTAAAATTTTTGGATAATTTAAAGGTTGAGCATCATACCAAGATTATTGATATTCTTTAAAATCCGCTAAAAATTTATATATTTTTTTAACAAAAATTTATCCAAATATTGTTAAAAGTTTCTGCTTATAATAAAATTAATAAGCTTGTAGGCTGGAATTTGAGGATATTATGAATAATAAAAAGATTAAATTGATTGCAATTTCTGTTGCGATGGTATTAAGTACGCAAATTGTATTGGCAGAAGATTTAATTAATGATTTTGGCGGATTAACAGATGCCCTAAAAAATGCAACGGAGTCTTCTGTTACTGTAAAATTGGGTAGTGATATATCAGCTACTGCTCCTATCACAACAGGAAGTAATACTCCAAAATCTGTTACAATTTTGGGTGAGGGTAAGAAATATACAAGTACTACTCTTGCATTTGATGTCAAACCTAATACAACACTTACATTAAATAACATTACATTGGATAGTATTCAACACGCTTCAAGTTGGGGCGGAGCAATGTATAATGAAGGTACTTTAATTCTTGACAATGTAACTTTTAATAATGATATTGCAAAAACTCCAAAGGCTGTTGGAGGTGGAGCTATGGCTCTTGTTGCGACAAATGGAAATCCTGTTTCTACGACTATTAAAAATTCTACTTTTACTAATAATTCTACTGAATCTAATCCTGTCTACGAAAATAACGGCGGGGCGATATATGTTTATGGAACTTCTTCTAAGCTGGTAGGAGATAATACTTTAAAGATAAGTGATTCTCTTTTTGAATCAAACCATACAAATAAAACTGGTGGAGCTATCGGAGTTAATAATCTGGGACCATCAAATTTTGAAATTGAGATAAATGATACAACTTTTACAAAAAATAATTCTACTGGTTATGGTGGAGCAATCGATGTTACAACTGGTGGCACCGGAAATGTAACTATTAATTTGAATAATGCAACTTTTAATAGCAATAAATCTGGATCTGACGGAGGAGCTATTGCTTATGAAAAAGGAAATATAACCAGCAATATAATTAATAGTACATTTACAAATAACACTGCAAATAACGGTGGGGCGATTTATAATGGGATTAAGAACCTAACAATCTCTAATACAATATTTGATGGTAACAAAACTAATGATGGTGGAAAAGGTGGTGCAATTTATAACGCAGGAAATATAAGTTTAAGCCAAACAGAATTTAAACAATCTACTGATACGATATATATGGCAAATGACTCTGCTGCTGATTTTAATGGCACAAATACATTAAATGGAAGTATTAGTAGTGAAAATGCAACTAGCGAAATAAAAAATGAAGGAACTTTAATTTTAAATGCGGATAATTCTGGTTATACAGGAACTTATACTCAAGAATCAGGTCAAACTGATGTCAATGCTTCTTCAACATTCTTTGGAGGAGAAACAACAATTGCGGGTGGTGTTTTAAATTGGAATACATTGAAGAATTACAATAGTACATTGAAAGTAGAAAAAGGTTCATTGAACATCGGAAATTTTAGTAAGGCTTCTTTGTCGTTGAATAACAATAGTTATATTAAAAAAGATACTTTAGTGAATATTAACTCAAAGGGAGAAATTAAATTAAACGGTGGAAGTATAACTCTAGATGATAATGATATTTGGGCTGGAAATATTTCTATCGGAGATGAAAATACCGCTGGAAATGGAACTTTGACAATTGATGGTTTGACTTCAAATGGTGGAATTTTTGCTAATGGTGGAACTATAGATATTATTAGTGGAAGATTGACTGCTTCTGCAGGAGATGTGATAAAAGAAGCAACAACAGTAAAAATTAAAGATGATGCATTGTTGGCTGTTCGTGGCGGAGATGTAACATTGGGTGCAACTACTGATTGGGCTTCTAAAGGCGGAGTTCTTCTTACTGATGGAACTTTAACAGTTAAAGATTTTGCATCATCAAATGGAATATTCCAAGCAAATAGCGGAAAATTAATGCTAGAAAATTCTACATTTACTGTTGGGAAAGATAGTTTTATCAATAGTAGTGTTGAAACAAATATTGATTCAAATTCAAAATTACAAATTACAGATAATGGCTGGATAACTATTGGAAATAATGATACTTGGAATGGTGAAATTTCATTAGCTGGTGGGACGTTAAATTATGAAAGGACTGTAAGTACCAGTTCTACAATGACTGGTGACTTGATTGCTACAAGCGGAAACTTAAACTTGTTAAAAAATTCTTATATAAACATCAAATCACCAAGTAACATTGCACAAGCTGTTTCTGTTGATATTCAAAAAGGAGCAACTGTTGAAATTAGTAATGGTGCAGAATTTAATCTTGACTCTAATGATAAATGGAATGGTTTGATTAAGAATGAACTTGATGGAATTTTGAAAACTGATAATGTAAATAATTCTGCTTTTGGTGGAATGTTGCAACAAAATAAAGGCGTTTCAATATTTGATAACAAATCAAATATTACTATTGAGGGGAAAGATAGTTATATTTTAGGCGGAACGGTTGAAATTAAAAATGGTTCTGCATTAAATATTGGTAGTGGTGTTGCAGATAATCATTTCTTTGTAAGTGATTTGAATATGACAAATAATTCAGCATTAAATGCAATGAACAGTGTATTAAACAAATATCAGATTTCAAATGATATGATTGTTGAAGGCAAGAACAACCTTTCTATCGATATTGATGGACGAAATAAAGTTGGAGATGCTTTTATTATCAATAATTTAACCTCAAATACAAATGGAACATTGAATGTTGCTGATTTTAATTTTATTGGTCTTGCCCCAATAGATAGACAGTTCAAAATTAGAGTATTTGATGCAAATTCAATTAATGATAAGGTTAATTTTACTTCAACAGATAAAGAAATTTTTACTCCAATAGGTTATTATAATCTTCAATCTGCTGGTGGCGGTTGGTACACATCCAATATGACTCGTTACAATCCTCAAGTATTTAGAGGGCAAGTTGCAACTTTGGCGTCTTTCAACAATCAATTGATGATTGACGATATGTTGTTAAATCACGTGACACTTGATAGCGAAAGATTATTAGCTCAAAGTAAAAATGCTAATATTTACGCCTCAACACTTCCTCAATTTGCACCTTATCAGTATAAAAAGGAAGATGGTGGATTGTGGTATAAATCATATGTAAACTTTGAAAACTTATCCTTAACTCAAGGATTAAAAGTCGGTAATAATTCATATGGTTCATTAGTTGGTGCAGATTTCCCTGTTATCAAATTGAAACATGGTTGGAGATTAATGCCAACAGCTTATATTGGCTATAATGGTGCTCACCAAACATTTAATGGTGTTGGGATGTATCAAAACGGCGGTCAAGGTGGCTTGATGGGAACATTTATGAAAGATAATTTCATTGGTTCTGTTGTTGCTTATGGCGGAGGATATAATAATGAAATGTCTGTTGCGGGGAATACAGATAGAGCGGGAAATTGGTTCGCTGGCACTGCGGCAAAATTAGCTTACAACTTCCATCCAACTAAGCATTTCACCATCCAACCAACAGCATTTATGTCATATAATATTTTTGGTCGTCAAAATTGGGGAACGGATTTTGGTTCTATGAGTATGAATTCTGGATTGTTGAATGGAATTAACGTCGCTCCTGGAATGAACTTTATTTATGCAAAAGAAACGTGGAGTGTATATGCAACATTCCAATATATGTATAACATCAATGAGCAAGTTGGTGGTAGAGCAGGAAATGTTGATTTAGCAAGTGTAAAAATGGAACACGGATATATTCAATATGGCTTAGGTGTAACTAAAACATGGAAAGATAGATTGAACTCGTTCTTCCAAATCGTATTTAGAAATGGCGGTAGAACAGGTGTTGGCTTCCAACTAGGCTTGAACTATACATTTGATTGGTTTAGCCCAAAATCTAACAAAACTCCTAAAGCTAATGCTTCCCAAATTAAAAAAACTCAAGAAGTAAAGGAATTTCAACATATTAGCTCTAAAACAGTTTTGAAATCTTTGTCAATGAAGTAGTTGAAAAGTTATAACTGGGAAAGGACGGATTTTACTGTCACCTAAACCCTTCCAACTTTTTAAAATTTTTTCAAGAGGAGTAATATTACTCTATCTGAAAATCATTTTGAGGGAAGTGGCAAATGTTTAGACTTGTTGCCACTTTGAGGCTATTTTAAATTAAATACTTTAACTGACTTTGTTTTGGTTCTTGAAATTGCTATGTTTAAAAATTTGAGGGGGAACTTAGTTCCTCTTTTGTTCCACTTTGACTAAATTATACTTTGTTGCATTTTGGAATAAATCGTTAAATTGTAGATTATATTTAACTTACAGGCTTATAATGAGTTCAACCTCAGAATTTAAAAGTACAATTTAGGACAGAAAAAGGATAATTTGGAGTACTTTTTGTCAATTCTCAAAATTAGCTTCTATTCCAAATACAAAGCCAATCTCTGCCCCATTTCCCTCTTTCTCATTCTTATATTATTATACAGTGTAATTTTGTGGATAATGTGTGGGTAATTGCAAAAATGCAACTTAATATCAAAACATTAATCTCTATGTTTAAGAATTCCTCTACACTCTATTTGCCATGATGCTATTTATTATGAATACAGTTACAATTTAGTTCATTTATTACAATCCAAAGATAGAATTCACCGTTTAGGGCTGCAAAAAAAATCAATATACACAATATTATTATTTGCAGACATTGCTTAAAATTGGTGATATTGATTATTCTCTCGATGAAATGATATATGACCGCTTAAAATTAAAAGAACACATCATGTTAGAAGCTGTAGATGATGGAAAACTTGAAAGAGTATTTACAGAACAAGAAGATATAGATGCAATATTCCAAAAATTAAATATCTAAAACTTGTTCTAACACATATTTATTATTTAGCCAAAAACATTGTTTTGTTAATTTTCTTCCGTCAGGCAGTTCGTAAGTATCAGCTTTATTTTGTCCGTGTGGTCTTATGTGGCTTACTTTGTTAAATGATTGTCCTGGTAAGTTATTAAAATCACGTCCATTTTTATTTGTAATAACAACGCCTTCTTTTATAACCTTAACTGTTTCTTCCCAAACTTTATGAACTTCTTCAATGTCTTTTACAGGCATGTTCCAGAATTTAATGTTGTCTAAGTATAATTCGTTATTTTTATCAAACTTAAATATTATAAACATAAATTTTGTAGAAGAAAATAAATTGTACATAAATGAGTCTTCCCAATTTTCATTTATTATTTCTGTAAATTTAAAAGTTGGAAAGGACATACTTTCTTTTATTTTTTTATCACCATATTCAATACGAATAGTTTTAGGGATAATGTTTGCTTTTGTAAATTCTTTTGTTGATGCAATATTCCCCTTTATTCCAAGAATTGCGGCTATAATTCTTTCGTTGACATTTTTTGCAGATGAATTCAATGAGAATTTTTGAATAAGTTCTTTTTGAGATTTACCAAAGAATGGTTTAATTTTATTTATAATATAGTTTTCAAAACCTTGTTTTTCAAGTTGAGCATTATCCTCAACAATAGCTTCATTTTTATCGTGTTTTAAAACATAATTGTTTAATATATAGGTCATATAGGACTGTTTCAGTGAATATGCTCGTTGATTTGCAAGGATATTACTAAAAGGTTGTTTCCTTAAGTCTTTATCTCCTCCAGCACCTTTACGACAAGCTCCTAAATATAAAGTGTCTCCTTCCGATAATTCATGAGCCTTACCTTCTTTTATTTTTTGAATTATCTTTTCCCAATCTTGTTTGATAATAATTAAATCTTCTTCGGGATATTCAAACAGAATGGCAGACATTATTTTAAAATTATCTTTGCTTAATCCTTTAATATATTCATAATGCATCAATAATATAGATTTATTTTTTAACCAAAAATGACTCGTTTCGAAAGTCGTTTTGTATTCTTCCATATAATTAATAATGTTTAAAACAAGTCTTTCTTTTGCAACTGCTTTTTGGTTTTTTGTATATAAAAAAGGTGTAACTTTTAATTCAACTCCAATTTCATTAAAGTCTGGTTCTGGTAACGAATTTGCCGGTCTACCAAACCAACATTCTTGTATCATGTTCCCAATACCACCTTTATTTTTTGAATTTGAAAATACAGGATTTTTTTGAATCTCTTTAAAAGGAATTCCAATACACTTTTTTGCTTTATTTAGTAATTCTTCTTTTGAATTGTAATATTTTGTTTCCATTTGGATTTCCTTTCTAACTTTATGGTATCATAATTACAGAAACGGTGAAACATGACTTTGAAAGAAAAAAAATCAAAAATTCGAGTAGTAGAATTATTTGCTGGAGTTGGTGGTTTTAGAATTGGTCTAGAAAATGCATCAAAATCAACATTTGATACAATCTGGGCTAACCAATGGGAACCTAGCAGATTATCTCAACATGCGTTTGACTGTTATGTTAAAAATTTTGGTAAAAATCATAATTGTGTAAATGAAGATATTGCAAATGTTAAAGACCAAATTCCAGCACATGACTTGTTAGTTGGGGGCTTTCCTTGCCAAGATTATTCTGTTGCTAGAACTGGGGCAAAAGGCATTGAAGGGAAAAAAGGAGCTCTTTGGTGGCATATTGCTGACATCGTTGATACAAAACGACCAAGATATATTTTACTAGAAAATGTTGATCGACTTTTAAAATCACCAGCAAGACAAAGAGGGCGAGATTTTGGAATTATTCTTCGAACTCTTACTGACTGTGGTTATACTATAGAATGGAGAGTTATAAATGCAGCTGAATATGGTTGTGCTCAAAGAAGACGTCGTACGTTTATTTTTGCATTTCAAAATAACACTAATAATTCTCGCTATAAGAAAATCTTAAATACAAGCAAACTTGATATACTTACACAAACTGGATTTTTTTCATCTGCTTTTCCAGTAGAAACTAATAACATTTCAGAAAATCAAATTGAAATTTGTAGTTTATCAAAAAACAGATTTAAATCAATCTACGATATTTCTGATAAATTTACTATGAACTTTGGTAATACTGGTGTTTGCATAGATGGTAGATGTTATACTATGGATACAGTTCCATTATACGAGGAACCTAAAACGCTAAATGATATTTGCGAAAAAAATAATGTTGATGATAGATTTTTCTTAAATGGGAATCTTGATAAGTGGATATATTTAAAGGGGGCAAAACGAGAAGAACGAAAACGTCCTAATGGTGAAATTTATTATTATACAGAGGGCAAGATGTCATTCCCTGATAATATGAATTTGCCAGGTAGAACAATGTTAACAAGTGAATCATCACTAAATCGTAGCACTCATGTTGTTGTCGATTACAAAACTCAAAAATTAAGACTACTTACACCATTAGAATGTGAACGTCTAAATAATTTCCCTGACAATTGGACAAATACTGGAATGCCAGAAAAATTTAGATATTTTGTAATGGGAAACGCTCTAGTTGTAAAATTAATCGAACGTATGGGAAAAGAAATTTTAAATATTAATCAAGATTCTAATAATAAAAACTTAACCGGAAGCTGTATGGATACTAAAGTATTAGTTGAAACGATTTAATAATAAGAATTTAAAATAGTACTTTGCTCCTGACTAAGTTTTTCTCAAAATACCTTGGAAGTTTTTCTCAAACTTGTTGGAAATTTACAGCTATATATTAATATCTCGTTATCTTTACACTAAAAAATCACTTATTAGCAGAATTGATTTTATCAATACAAACAAGTTCATAGTCAAGAATTTTAAAAATATTTTGAACTTCGTCAAATTTAATCGTACAATTCCGAATTTTGTTAGAAATATTGTTGTATGAATAATACTTTCCCGTCATTTCAGTAAGTTCTTCACAAACTTTCTTCAAGGTAGTACCGCGTCTGGCTATTGCAACCTTTATTTCTTCCTTCAACTTCATAAGTTCATTATAGCCGTTTTTAGCTAAATGTTCTTGACAAAGATAGAAATAACAGTTAATATAATTATATCGTTATATATATAATATTTTAATTATGTTATGTTAATTATAATTATAGGAACTTGAAATGGAAAAGTTAACTTCAATCATTAAAAAATATGTTAATTTGTGTCCACAAAGCAACACCTACAGCAATGTCACAAAAAAACGAAAACTTGCCTTTACATTAGCGGAAGTATTAATTACCCTTGGCATAATCGGTATTGTTGCAGCAATAACTATTCCTCAATTAATAAATAATTACAAAGCAAAAAGATTACGAACTCAATTTTTAAAATCGTATTCAACAATTCAACAAGCATTTAAAGAAATGGAAGCAGATGACGTTTCAACAGACCCCACAACTTATAACACACTGGAATATTACAAAACTTTCATGAATTATTTACAAGCACCAATGGATTGTGGAATTGGAGATAATAAATACCTCCCTTGTGTTTACATGAGAGATTCTTCTTCTAAAGATTACAAACCTTATAAAACATACGATGGCAAAACAAATGCAAGTATGATTTTATTTGATGATGGACAAATAGCTCTACAAGACGGAACATTATTATTGTTTGAAAATTATGCACCAAGAATGAGAGTATTCGTATCTGTTGATTTGAACGGATATAACAACAAGCCTAATCGTTGGGGATATGACTTATTTACCTTTCAATTAGTAGATAATCAATTAAAAGCAATGGGAGATACGGGTACAACTTATACAGATTTAAGTACATATTGCAATGTTAACTCTCAAGATGAATATAATGGTATTGCTTGTGCGAAGAAAGCATTGTCTGATTCTGAATATTTTAAAAATATAGTTAAAGAATTTAAATAAAATACTAAAATTACACAAACGGAGAATTTATTTATTTTTTAATTCTATAAAAATAAAATATGTACAATTCTCTTTGGTATTACAGTCTTACAAAACCAGAACTATGTCCCCCAGACAGTATTTTTGCACCTGTTTGGAGTGTTCTATATGCAACAATGATAATCTCCATAATTATTTATACCCTTTCGTTTGGTAAAAATAAATTCTTTGGATATTTGTATTTTATTGTACAAGCTTCTCTAAATTTGATTTGGCCTTTTGCTTTCTTTTACCTTAAAAATGTCGTACTCGCATTTTTTATAATTATACTTTTAGATATTCTCGTAATACTTACCATTAGCAGATTTTACCGAGTATCAAAGATGGCTGCAATTCTTCTTGTTCCATATTTTGTATGGATAATTTTTGCAACTTATTTAAACTTTGGGTTCTTAATTCTAAACTAATTTATATTTGTTTTAATAACCTTGCAAGGATTTCCGACGGCAACCGTATCTGGAGGAATGTCTTTTGTCACAACAGAACCAGCACCAATAACCGCTCTATCTCCAATCGTTACCCCGGGAAGAACAACAACATTTCCTCCAAGCCAAACACCATTACCAATGGTAATTGGTCTTGCCCATTCTTTTCCTGCAACTCTATCCTTTGCATTCGTTGGGTGAACAGCGGTATATAACCCACAATTAGGACCGATAAATGTATCCGCACCGATTTTAATCTTTGCACAATCTAAAAATACACTATTATGATTTACATAAACAAAACCGTCAAATTCAATATTATAACCATAGTCACAGAAAAAATTCGGTTCAATTATACTACTATCTCCGGCATTTCCAAGTAATTTTTTAAGAATCTCTTGTTTCTTATTTTTTTCATCTGAATGAAGCAAATTATATTCTCTGCAAAGTTCTTTTGCTCTAAATCTATCTTGTTCCAACTCTTGGCAAAACGGTTCATAAATTTCACCATTAATCATTTTATCTCTTTCACCCATAATTATTCTCCTATTTGAAAATAATCTTAGCATAAAGTATTTGATTTTTAGTAAAAAATAACTTATAATCTAGCAAAAAGGAGCTATTATGCTAAAAAAAATTTTATCAGCAATATTTTTAATATTTGGATTTGCAATTACATGTTTTGGGCAAGTTAACACAGTAACTGAAAATTTCCCACACTGGAAAAATCCAGCTAAATTAACAGTTTTCATTCCACAAGACACAAACTCTGCTATGATGAAAAGAGCTTTTCTAAAATGGCAAAACGAAAGTTTTGGGAATGTAAAATTTGTATTTACAGAAAAAACACCAGCAAATATCAATGTTACATTTACAGACAAAGTTGATAAAAGCGATGCTCTTTTAGGAAATTATTCAAATACAATCAAAAATGGTTACATTACAAAATCAGATATCAAAATTGCATCTGTAAATTCAAAAGCATCAAAAAATATGATTTACACAACAATGCTACATGAAATCGGCCACTCTCTAGGTTTGCCGGACACTAGTAGATCTGTTGGGATTATGAATATGCCAATTTCTGAATCTCAAGATATTTATAAAAGAGATATAAGACAATTATATAGGATTTACGATTGGAATTGGGTACGGAAATAATTAGTCCCAACCATAAATTTTGGCAAGTCTTTTGAGGTCTGCTTTTGAAATCTCTTGAGCATCATTAACAACCGGATACATAACACTCTTCGGGTCGCTAGAATGTTCAAGCATTCCCATTGCGTGTCCAATTTCGTGCAACATTGTAGTATAAACTGAATCATTACGAAGTTTTGCACCATTTACAGGTCGTTCGGCAATTTGTATCACTGCATGAGTAATTTTGCCACTATTCATTCTTGATGTTTTGGTCAAACCGATTTCTCTGTCAGCATTTGGAATAGTTTTAACAAAATAGACTTCAATTTGAGCAACTTTAGGACTATCTACATAGCGAAATACGAATTTATTTTGTGTAACTCGTGACCACTCAGCAAATGCATGTTTCATCATAATTGTACGAGGATGTCCGGGTTGAATATATGTTTTCAATATTCTTGGATTAAACCATTTACCATAGGAAGGAATCGCAGAAGCAAACCCTACGTAAGAAAAAATATACACAACTAAAAAAACAACTAATAAAAATATTTTTTTCACAACTATACACTTCCTCATGTTTATCTATTGCGCATATTATTTTCTTCGGAACAATTAAGAAAAAAATTAGGGATTTACTTGAAATCTTTTCAAAACTTTACAATAAATTATTGAAAAACACTTTATACGTGAACTATAATTAGCAAGTAGAGGATTTTATGGTAAAAGAAGTATCAATAATAGAAGAGAATAAACCGGTACGTAAAAAATATGTACTGAAAAAACGTGATACCATAAAAAACGATTACAAAGTTAATTATGAACAAGACCTAAACGAAGCTCAACTCGAAGCTATCAAATCAAAAGAAGGACCAATCCTTGTAATTGCAGGTGCTGGTTCCGGAAAAACAAAAACTCTGACTTACCGAGTTGCAAGGCTTATTGAAGACGGAATAAAACCTGAAAATATTCTGCTTTTAACCTTTACTAAAAAAGCTGCTGCGGAAATGTTATCCAGAGCAACAATTGTTCTTGATAATAGGTGCGAAAAAGTTTCAGGCGGAACGTTTCACTCTTTTGCCAACATAATTTTAAGAAAATATTCAAAACTTTTAGGGCTAAAAAACAATTTCACCATTATGGACAGATCAGACTGCGAAGATGTAATAAACCATATTGTTGCTCAAATGTTTCCTAAAAAAGAAAAAAGATTTCCGAAAAAATCAACCCTTTTAGATATTTATTCAAAAAGTATAAATAAAGTTACTCAAACAAAAAAAATTATTGCAAATGAATTCCCCCAATTTGAACATTGCGCAGATAAAATTATTGAAATTCATAAAGCCTATGTAGCATATAAAAGAGAAAATTCTGTATTAGATTATGATGATTTATTGCTATATATAAAACTACTTCTAGAAAACAACGACCAACTCCGCAAACGATTATCTAACGAATATAAATATATTATGGTTGACGAATATCAAGATACAAACACTCTTCAAGCTGATGTAATCAAGCTTTTAGCATCTGAACATCATAATATAATGGCTGTCGGAGATGATGCTCAAAGTATTTACTCATTCAGAGGGGCAAACTATCGAAACATTTTAGATTTTCCAAAACTTTTTGAAAATACTAAAATAATAAAACTTGAACAAAATTACAGAAGTACCCAAAATATTTTAAAATTCACAAATGAAATAATTGACAAAGCCAAAGAAAAATATACAAAAAAATTATTTTCTGATATTGTTTCACCACAAATTCCGGCATTAATATGCGCAAAAGATACGCAAATGGAAGCTGATTTTATATGCCAAAAGATTTTAGAATTGTTAGACGAAGATATAAGTCTTTCTGATATTTGCGTTTTAACAAGAAATGCAAGAATGTCATACAATCTTGAAATTGAACTTTCAAAACGAGCAATCCCATTCCAAAAATTTGGCGGACCAAAATTTATGGAAACTGCTCATATCAAAGATATCGTTGCGCATTTAAGGGTTTTATTAAACCCAGATGATATAATAAGTTTAACTAGAATTTTACTACTATTGAAAGGAGTCGGAGCCTCAACAGTTAACAACATCATGCCCGTAGTTAAAGGTCATTTGAACCCTGACATAAAACTTCTCCCATCAAATAAAACCCAAAGCTTAACTCCTCTATTTTCTACACTAGGGAAATTAAGAGATGTTTTACCAAAGAAAAAACCGGAAGAAATAGTTTCTGCAGTGATAAATTATTATAGACCTATACTGAAGGATAAATATGACGATTTTACAAAGAGGGAAAAAGATTTAGACCATTTTGAATATCTTGCAACACAGTATAGCAATCTTGAAGATTTCATCAGTGATTTAGCTTTAGAACCACCTGATGCAAGTGTCGAGGGAATGTATAAGAATAATTCTGATGATGAAGCTCTCACTATTTCGACAATACATTCTGCAAAAGGATTGGAATGGGACACAGTATTCATAATAGGAGCAGTTGACGGAAGATTTCCAAGTGCTTATTCATTTAACTCGGCAGAAGAAATGGACGAAGAATTACGCCTAATGTACGTTGCTGCAACAAGAGCCAAAAATAATTTGTACATAACTTATCCTGTTGATATGTACGATTATGCGATGAATATGGTATTATCAAAGCCATCAAGATTTTTAGACGGGATACCAGATGATATTTTAGAAAAATGGGATATTACAGAAGAAGGATAATTTTATGTTAATCAAAATATATACAGATGGAGCTTGTAGCGGAAACCCTGGAAAAGGTGGATATGGCACAATCTTAATTGCAGAAGATGAAAATGGAACAACCCATAAAAAAGAAATTACACAAGGTTTTAAAGTTACAACAAATAATCGAATGGAATTACTTGCTGCAATTGTAGGCTTAGAAGCCTTGAAAAAACCATGTAATGTTGAATTAACCTCAGATTCTAAATATCTGGTTGATGCATTTAATCAAAAATGGGTTGAAGGTTGGGTTAAAAAAGGTTGGAGAGGTTCAAACAAACAACCGGTAAAAAATCAAGATTTATGGAAAAGATTATTAAAAGCAAAAGAACCTCATAATGTAAAATTCATTTGGGTTAAAGGACACAACGGACACGAATTTAATGAACGTTGTGATGAGATGGCAGTAGCATCAGCAAATGGCGAAAACTTGCTAGATGATACCGGCTGTATTCAATAAAATTTGAATTGGAGAAATTATGGATAAATATTCAGTATTAAAAAAGATTGATAAATATTTAGAAGAAAAGGATTACATAAACGCAAGAAAACTTATTCGTAATGACCTAAAGCGTTACGGAACAAAAGAAGAATATTATATGTATTTGGGTTATGCATCAACAGATGCAGAAGAAAGATTAAAAAATTATCAAAAAGCAATTGATGAAAACCCTAAGAATTTAGATGCAACAATAAACATTGCCAATGCTTACGATGAAATAAAAAATCATGATAAAGCTATTGAATTTTATAATAAAGCAATTGAAATGGACAAAACTTGCGCCCTTGCATTCAACAACCGTGGCTATTCGTACTTTAACAAACAAGAATACGAAAAAGCGTTACTTGATTACGATAAGGCTCTCTTATTAAACCCTAAATTAGAAATTGCGCAAGACAACCGCACAAAATTATTAGAAATTATTGCCGAAAAAGAAGAATTCAAAGAACTTGTAAAAAATAGCGAAGCTAATCAAAAAAATTACCATTACTATTTCAATCTTGGAATGGCAGAAGCAAGACTAGGAGAATATGACAAAGCACTTGATGCCTACAATAAATCAATTGAATTGAAACCTGATTTTGCACCTTGTTATTTATTTAGAGGAATTTTAGAACATGGTAAAGGAAATTTAGACAAAGCAAATGAAGATTATTCAAAAGCTATTGAAATTGATGAAAATTTAATTGATGCATATTTTAATAAAGCGCAAATTGTTTTTTCAAAGGAAAATCCGGAAACAAACGAATTAAAATCGGCACTAAAATATTTAGAAAAAGCTGTTGAATTGGACCCAAAATTTATTGATGCGTTGTATTCAATCGCTGTTATACAAAAGAAATTAGGAAAATATCATGAAGCAATCAAAACCTTAGACAAAATTCTAGAAATCGCACCTGATAGTGTAAATTCCAGAGCATTAAAAAAATTAATTATAAAAAAATATTTAAATTAATAGCAAAAACTACATTTATAACAATTTGTAACAAGGTTAAACTTATTTATTTGAAATTAAAAAAGTTTTTGTATAGAATGGAATTCTAGTAAAATGAATGAATATATTTACCTATAATTTGGCTTGGGAGAATCAATGAAAATTAATTCGGTATCTTCAGCGTTGAATTTCACGGCACAAGATAAAAATGTTGAATTCAACGCAAATAAAAAGAAAAAAGAAAAAAAATACAAAGACCCATTGGCAAATTGGCCAATGAGAGGTTTGGGTTACACAAACGATATCGGTGTAGCTATCAATGAAATTGCCCCAACTGCAGCAACTTTATTTTGGGTTCCTGCATTGATGTATTTTGGCGCAGATGTTTATGACAAATACAAAAATAAGGGAAATAAATACGACCCTAATGCTCAACGTGCATTTAAACAAGCCGTATTTCAAGCTTTTGCAAGTATTATTTTACCAACAGTTTTTGGTCACATTGGACAGAGTGCTTTTTCTCAAATAGATAAATACAAAGGGGAAAAAATTTCTACAAATGCCAAAGAACAAACACTAAGATTTATCAAGCACCATGCCCAAGACCATGATATTGTTAAAGATGGTGATAAAGCACAAGTTTTAGAAAAATTTGAAAATAATTTCAATATTTTCTACTCTAAGAAAAAAGAATCTTATCAAGGAAATAATATTTTCACTAAAATATATGACAAACTTCTTTGCAACTGCAAAAGAGGAGCTATTGCAAATTCGAATGAAGAAAGATTGAAAAATTTTGCGAAAAAAGAATTTGAAAATATTTTAGAACATGGAAATTCTACAGACATAATTAAGAGCAATTTAGACAAAAAAATCTTTAAATTCAAAGCTTGGAAGTCTTTAGGGTCATTTACAGCATTGCTTCTAACAGTAAAACCGATTGATATGTTTACTGAAAACATAATCATCAAAAAATGTGTTGAACCTCAAATGAAAAAGCTTAATGCTCATAGTAATATTGAAAAACAACAAGAAAATAACAATACTCAAACAACTAAAAAATAACCGTTATTCTTCACAAAATTGAGAAAAAATAGTAAAATAATTAGAGTATGAAAATGAAATTTATTCATCTTGGAGATTTGCATATAGGAAAACGTGTAAACGAATTTTCTATGATAAATGATCAAAGAGAAATATTAAAACAAATTATTAAGGTTTCAAAATCTGAAAAAGTTAATGGGATATTCATTGCCGGAGATATTTACGACAAAACAATTCCATCAATTGAGGCAATCGAGCTGTTTGAAGATTTTATCTGTAAAATTGCTGATTTGAAAATTCCGGCATATATAGTCAGTGGCAATCACGATAGCAGCGAAAGACTCTCAACTTTTTCAAAACTTATATCTCTTAGTGGAATTCATTTTTCCAGAAATTATGATGGGAAAATAATACCTCTTCCTTTAGAAAATATTGATATTTGGTTGTTACCATTTGTACGCCCTGCAGATGTGAGAAGATTTTTCCCAGATATTGAAATAGGCAACTATCAAGATGCGATTGAAAATGTTGTAAAAAATTTAGATATTGACACCTCAAGAACTAACATTCTCATCGCACACCAATTTGTAACAGCAAATGGGAAAAAACCGGAAATAAGTGACTCTGAAACGTCATCACTCGGAACACTTGATAATATTGATTATAGAATTTTTGACAATTTTGATTATGTTGCACTTGGACATATTCACAAACCTCAATCCATGGGGAGAAAAGAAATTCGATACTGCGGTTCTCCATTAAAATATTCTTTCTCTGAAGTGAATCAAAATAAATCAATCACAATTGTTGAGATTGAAGATAAAAAAATTGATATAAAATCAATTCCCTTTAAACCAATCCACGAAATGAAAGAAATTCGAGGAAAAATCAATAACTTGTTAAAAATGGAAAAAGATGAATCATATATGCATATAACATTAACTGATACAAATGTAATTGATGCGAAAAATAAACTTGAAACAATTTTCCCAAACATTATGAAATTGGACTTTGAAGAATATTATACAAATCTTGGAGAGAAACGAGATTTGAAAACTTTAAAAGAAAAAACCATATTTGAACATTTTTCAGATTTCTTTGAAAAACAAACAAAAGAAAAATTAACAAATGAAGAAAAAGAAATTGTATCATCAATTCTTTTAGATATTAAGGAGGCGAAATAATGCGCCCTCTAAATCTAATTATAAATGCTTTTGGACCTTACGCTTCTAAAGTTGAAATCCCATTTTCGGATCTTGGTGAAAACGGAATATATTTAATCACAGGTGATACCGGAGCCGGAAAAACAACAATATTTGATGCAATAAGTTTTGCGCTATACGGTGAAGCAAGCGGGGAATATAGAAAGGACAAAGCCGCTCTGCGCAGTGATTTCGCAGATAAAAACAACAAAACTTATGTCATTTTAGAATTTATGTGTCACGGTGAAATTTATAAAATCAAACGTTCACCCAAAACAAATGACCATAATTCAGCAGTGGAATTAACCTTACCGAACGGCAAAGTTTATACAAAAGAAAAAGAAGCAAATATTGAAATTGAAAATCTTATTGGACTAAATAAAAAGCAATTTTCACAAATTGTAATGATTGCACAAGGAGAATTTCAAAAATTACTCAACGCAAAAACAGAAGATAGAGGAGAAATTTTCAGAAATATTTTTTCTACTCAAAATCTTCAAATTTTTCAAGCAAAATTGTATGACAATTTTATTAAAAGAAAAGAACTCTTTGAAGATTTAAAAAACTCTCTAATTCAATACTCTGAACAAATTTTATCTGCTGATAATGAAAAATTAGCTACAGAAATTTCAAACCTAAAAAATAGCAAAAACATCTATAATACAGAAGAGTTGCTAGAGGAACTAAAAAACCAAATTAAAAAAGATGAAACTGATAAAAAAACTCTGGATAAAGAGAAAAAATCAATTAAAAAAGAATTAGAAAAACTAAATCAAACTTTTGGGAATGCACAAAATATCGAAAATACACGTAATGATATCCAAAAATTAGAAACAGAAATCATTCCACAACTTGAACTTGATTACAAAATTATCAATGATAAATTCGTACAATACGAAAATAAAAAAGCACAAAATGAAAAATTGGCAATTGAAGTTGCAAAATTGGAAAAAGATTTATCTAAATATGAAACACTTCAAAAATTATCACAAGAACTTGATAATACAGTAAAAGAAAATGATATAAATAATCAAAATATTGAAAAACTAAACAATGATTTAACCAAAAGCAAAATTATTCAAGAAAAACTAAAAAAACTTCTTCAAGATTTCAAAACAGTCGAGACAGATTTTGAAAAAGAACAAAATTCAAAACAAAAAAATATTGAAAAAATTGAAAAATTATCTGAAATAAATAAACAAAACAATGAACTAATTTCCGAAAATCAAAATCTAAAACTTTTACAAAACAATTTAAAACAATTATCTAAAGATTGGCAAGAAAAAAATCAAAAATACTCACAAATATACACACAATTCATTGAGGAACAAGCAGGAATTTTGGCAAAAGACTTAATTCCCAATAAACCGTGCCCTGTCTGTGGCTCAACAGCTCACCCAAATCCTGCAAAACTTATAAATGAAACAATCACAAAAGATTATCTTGAACAGCTTCAAAAAATAAGTGATTCTGCCCAAAACAATCTGAACCAAGAGGCAAATAAGATCACAAAATTACAAGGGGAAATTTCTACCCTTGAAAAAACATTTGAAAGCAATTTTACAAAACTATTTAACCAAAAATTTTCTACAGATATTTCCAAAATCATAAATGAAGAATTGGAGAAGACTCAAAAAATACAAAATGAAATTGAAGATAGAATTAAAAACTTATCTAAAAAAATCAACGAAAAAAATAATTCCGAAAAAGAATTAGAAAAAGTTGAAAAGTCAATCTTGCAACAAGAAAAAGATTTAAAATCTTTTGACGGAATTAAAAATAAATTTTCTCAAATTATTGGAGAAAAATCCGCAACACTAAAAACAATTCAAAAAGAACTTGAATACACTGATAGCACAAAAGCTATTCAAATATTCAATGAAAAAAAATTGCAATACGAATCATTTGAAAAAGAATTCAAACAAATTCAAACAGAAAAAGAAAAAGCAAATGCAGACCTAATTTCCAAAAAAGAAACACTCAAAACATTGCAAAAGCAAATCAAAAATGCGCCAAAATTCTGCATTGAAGAATTGAAAGAACAAATAAAAGCATTGAAAGAAAATGAAAATAATATTCAGGAACAAACAGACATTTTGAATTCAAGATTTTCAACAAACAACAATTTAAAATCAAGAATCACAACAACAATTGAAGATATTCAGAAAACAGAAAAAGAATTGCAAATTTTCAAACAATTATCAGACACCGCAAACGGAAAACTAAACGGAACAATCAAAATGACTTTTGAACAATATATTCAAAGTGCATATTTTGACATGATTATTGATGAAGCAAATAAACGATTCTTAAAAATGACAAATTACCAATACCGTCTTGAAAGAAAAGAAGAGAAAAAAGGTAACGCAAAAGTCGGATTAGACTTAAATGTTTTTGATTACCATACAGGAAAATTTCGTAGTGTAAGCACTCTATCCGGAGGTGAATCCTTCAAAGCCGCATTATCCCTTGCACTTGGATTATCTGACGTTGTTCAAAACTATTCCGGAGGAATAAAAATTGAAGCAATGTTTGTCGATGAAGGCTTTGGTTCACTTGACGAAGAATCTCTAGAACAAGCAATGAATACTTTATACGATTTAACAGAGGGTAACCGTATTGTTGGAATTATTTCTCACGTTGCAGAACTTCGCAATAGGATTGATAAAAAAATCCTTATAAAACGAAGCTTGAACGGTAGCTCTATTGAAATTAAACAATAATTTTGTAAAAACATTTTGACAATAAAAGAATGATTTTATAAAATATAGTACGAACAAAATTTTTAAGGAGAGCAAAATGAATTTACCAAATAATATTCCACAAAAAGCAAAACAAGAACTAGAAAAACTATTTGAAGGAAACAAAAATTTCATTAACGGAACCCCAACATCTAAAAACATGTGTCTTTCAACACTACAAAAACTTGCACTTTATCAAGAGCCTTATGCATGTGTTCTTAGTTGTTCAGATTCAAGAGTTGTTCCAGAAATTGTTTTTGATTGCGGAATAGGAGAATTATTTGTAGTCCGAGTTGCTGGAATTACAGTAGGACCAAATGTTCTGGAAAGTCTTGAGTACGCTGTGAAAAAACTCCACGTTCCACTTTTAATTTTACTTGGACATGATGATTGCGGTGTTATGACTTATGCAAACGAACACTATCCTGAAATTACAGACAATTTTCAATCCATATTAAAATGTGTTTACCCAGTTATTGATAAAGGCGGACAAATGTCTTGCAATAACAAATTTGCCAAAAAACACACTGTATGGGTCGAAAATTATATCAAAAATCATTCTGAAATAATCCGCACTGCCGTTGAAAACAATGACTTATTCATTGCAAAATGTCACTTTGATCATAACACAGGTGAAGTTTACCTGATTGACAATGAATTAAATAGAGTTATTTAAGATAAGCCATCAATCGGTTTAATAGTTGAGATTTTTCATGAAACCCAACAAATTCAGCAATTTTTTCTCCGTCTTTTAATAACACAAAAGTTGGAAAACCTTTTATGCCAAATTTTCTTGCTAAATTAGGTGACTCTTCTCCGTCAACAATTCCAATCCAAATATCAGAATCTTTTAGTTCTTCAAGTTCAATACGTTGCTTTTTGCAATACATACACCAAGTTGTATAAAATTCAACAAGCTTCAAACCTTTATTTGTATTTTCTTCAAAATTTTGTTCATCTAATTCTACAATCATTTTAATAACCTCTCTGCAAAATATTTTAAGACAACTTTATTTTTTTGACATTAAACTTTCGGCTTTTTTCAATTTTATTCAATTCACGTCTAATATCTTAACGGAATTTTGGAACGGAAAACTTCTTTATCTTCATAACCAAAATTCAAAAGCATTCTATTGGTACTTGTATAGAAAATATTTTCATCAAATGTTGGACCGATGTTTATAGATTTGACGGATTCTTTGGAAAAATTGTATTCCAAATAAGGAACAAACAAACCATTTTTCTCGACTATATTCGTAGGTTTTGAATTCAAAGTCCCAAAAACATTTACTATAACAATTCTATACTCGTGTTCATTTTTAAATTGCGGATTTTTGAAGAAAATACTCACGATGCTCAGAACATCAATCAACTCAAACAAAATATCAAACAGTTTAACTTCATTTGTTTTTTTACTTTTCAATGCTCTTTCAAAGAGCATATTCCACTTTTTGAAAATTGCATGAATAATTTTAACTTGCTTATTTTTATCATAAATTACACTTCCAAAAATTGGGAGGTAGTTGTTTTTGTCCATCTCTTCAACAAGTTTATTTTTGTCAAAGCCAATATTATAACCTGTATAATTTTTGCCTTTTGCGTAATTATTCCAAAGGGTCAAATTGTCACTTTCTGTCGAAAATGAAGTCGTGAAATATTCCAACTTGTTGACTAAATCATTATATCCATCGACAATATGTTTATATTTGTTGCTAAAATGGTTTTGGATTTTGTTGAATAAATCCGAATTAAGCTCCGGGGTTTCATCAATTAAATCAACAATCAACTTATAAGAATAAGCAATTTCTTCCTTATCATTAAGATAAAGCGCGTTCGAAAATCTCAATGTACCACTTGCTAAAATATTCAAAAGTTTTTCGGGCTTTGTATAATGATAAATCACATAATTTTTATCGTTATCTAAAACCTTTTTAATCTTAGGAATTTTACGCAACAACTCATCATAATAAGACATCAAAAACCTCTTTCAGACTCCTTATTTATTATAACATATTGCGTCTATTTTTACTATATAGTTAACGGCGGATAGAATTCTTCAATCTATTTTTAATCTGTTCAACTTCTTCTTTTGTAAGATATTTATGAAATTTAGTAAATTCTTCCATAATTTCCCAAGAAGAATAGTTACCATTTTCAACTTTTCTAAGCCAGTCATTAACTTCTTTAGTCATCATAATTGTAACCCTCTAATAAACACTCACTAAAACTTTTTAATATGATAACATTAATTTCGATATTCGTAAAGATAAAATACAGAAAATTTTAGTAAGCGATGAAAAGGTTATTGCCCCGATGCCTTATAACTACTTATAGTTCATTCACTACTCACTTTTCACCTTTAACTATAATATGCCCTATAAACCTTTCCAACCATAAATTTATTCTCTTAACAAAATTACAAAAAGTATCGACAATTTGTTATTTTTGTTGTATGGTTGGGCTACATGCAGAAATATAGATATAAAAGGAGAATTTTACGATGCAAGTTATATTAAAAAAAGAAATTCAAAATTTAGGTGAAGTTGGCGATATCATTAACGTTAAAGACGGTTATGCTAGAAACTTTTTGCTTCCTCAAGGTGCGGCTGAAATTGCTACTGCCGGAGCTTTAGAAAACAGAGAAAAAAATATCGCTAGAATTAAAGCTAAACAAGAAAAATTACATCAAGAAGCTTTAGAAAAAGCTGCAGCTATTGAAAAATTCGGCAAATTAGAATTATCTGCTAAAGCCGGTGAATCTGGTAAACTATTCGGTACAATCACTACTAAAAAATTAACTGAAGAATTAGCTGCTCAAGCTGGTATCGAAGTTGATAGAAAAGCAGTTTCTTTGAATGCTCCAATCAACAAAATCGGTAACTACATTATGTTAATCAAATTAACTTCTAAAGTTAAATGCGAATTGAACATCTCTGTTTCAGCTTCTGAAGTTGTTAAAGAATCAATCGAAGAACAAAACGAAGAAGTTGCTGAATAATTTTAACTAGAATATTAAGTTTTAAACAAAAGACAAAATTAAATAATTTTGTCTTTTGTTTTATTTAAATAAATTATTTGACTAAAAAAGGTATTGATGAGAAACTTATTACAGATAAATCATTAATAACAATTAAAAGTGAGGTTTTATTTTGACTGTTAAGCTGGCAATCACAGGAAAAGGTGGTAATGGAAAAACAACTATAGTAAAAGCATTTATGCATATTTTTCAGGAAATGTTTCCAGAAAAATCTATTCTACTATTTGACAACGACTTAACCAGTGAACTAGCACATAGTTTTGGTCTTGATATCAGAAACACAATTTATGGGATTAGAAGTGGCAAACACGAATATAAAACCGGAATTCCTAAAGATATGACAAAACAAGAATTCATTGAATGGGCAATGGAAGACATTCTCGTTCCTATCAATGATAATGTTGATATTATTGAATCTTGGTTTGTTGGTTCAAAAGATTGCAGATGCCCAATTACAAAACAAATTAATGATGCAGTTACAAAATTAATTAACAGGTATGATATTGTAATTTTTGATTGCGAGTTTGATTTAAAATACCTGAATCAACTTGTAGATATTGATATTGATTGTACAGTAATTGTTGCAAAACCGTCAGAAGAATCTGCTCACCTTGCAAAACGTATTGAAGAATTCAGTGCAAAATATGCGGCAGGAAATCAACTTGGTGTTGTAATCAATAAAGTTGATAATGATAATCTTTCTTCTGTTTATGATTTATTAAAAAAATATGACCTTGATGTTTTAGGCACAATTCCTTTTGACAAAGAATTAAAAAATAACCCGATGACAAGAGAATCTAAAGCAGTTCAAGAGGCGATAAAACAATTCTATTTTAGATTGAATTTACCCCAAGCAAAACAATAGCGGAGTACAAATGGCAATAATTTTAGACGGTAAAAAACTAAGAGATAAATTATTAGATAATTTAAAAACAAAAGTAGAAAAATTTCAGACCAAACCAACTCTAGTTGTAATTTTAGTTGGAGATAATCCTGCAAGTAAAATTTACGTAAACAACAAGAAAAAAATGGCTGAAAAGATTGGTATAAATTCAGAAGTTATAAATTATCCCAGTGAAATTACAGAAAAAGAACTTTTGAATAAAATTGAAGAACTTAATAACGACAAAAATGTTACTGCAATTCTAGTTCAATTGCCTTTGCCAGAGCATATCTCAAAAGAAAATGTAATGAACACAATTTTGCCACAAAAAGATGTTGATGGTTTCACACCGTACAATTTTGGGAAATTATTTTCTGGAGAGATTCCAACGGTTTATCCATGCACCCCAAAGGGAATTATTTTACTACTTGACGAATACAATATTGATTTAGACGGAAAACATGCCGTAATTGTTGGACGTTCAAATATTGTTGGCAGACCACTTTCACAAATGTTACTCAACAGAAATGCGACAGTAACAGTTTGTCATAGCCATACAAAAAATCTTGCCCAAATAACAAAAACTGCAGATATTTTGATTTCTGCAGCGGGAAAAAATATTATAGAAGGGGAAATGTTAAAATCTGGTTGCGTGGTTGTAGATGTAGGTATTTTCAAAGATGAGAACGGGAAAACCCGAGGAGACGTAGATTTTGAAAATGCCTCTAAAGTTGCATCATACATATCACCTGTCCCTGGTGGTGTTGGACCAATGACAATTGCATCATTGATGCTCAACACAATGGAACTTTTTGAAAAACAACAGTAATTACTTGACCTTATTATGAATTTACAAGGTTCAATGTACAACTTGATTTGATGTTGTTGTTTACCAGTGTCTTTAAACTTGAAATTTCGTTTTCAATTGCTGTTAACTGAGAATCTAATGAATCTTTTTCAGTACCCAATTGATCATCTAACTGACTGTAATAAATATAATCAGCATCTTCTGTATAATCACTTCCTGTATCACCGGAATACTTTCTTTGAACTTCACTCATTTGAGCTTCAGCATATTGTATTTGGTTTTGAATTGAAGTGTATTGAAATTGTAAAAAGTTTTTTTGTAAAGTCAACAAACTCTTTTGACTTGCTAATGCTAAAAATGCCATATCTCGTCTCCTTATTTATTCTTTAAGCTCTCGTACTTATATAAAGTATTTTGAAAAAGCTCAATTTCATAAAAGGATTAATTTGTAACATTTGTTAACACTAAAGAAATTATCTGCCAATTGGTGCAGGACAAGGACGAGGATTGCCAAACGGACGCATTTGGGGATTTGATTTATAATAATCTTTTTGTTTTAAATCTTTTTTATAATCTTGTCTTTCTAGTTTTTTAATCATTGAATACTTAGCTTTTTGCTGACCATTTAAACATTTTCTAAATGCTTTATTCTCTTTACTAAGAGTTCTTTCTATACTTTTCTTGATAGAAGAAATAACTTTTTTCTGAGCATTGATTTCTTTATCAGTTGCACCGGCATTTTCAATTGCTTGAAGTTTAAAACTTTCTTTCATCAAACAGTCAAATTTTTGTTCATAAATAGGATTGTTTTCGTTCATCAAGTCTTCTCTTTTTTGAATTTGCTCATCAGATAAATTCAACGCATTATAAACAGTTGCCCTATCTTGTTGAATGTGTTTAATATATTTTTTATATTTTGTAGCTTCTCTAGGATAGTTTACAGATTTGCTACTTTCAATTGTTGTATTTAATCTTTGACAGGAGCATTGAGCCAAAACACTTGGCATAGTCAAAACTAAACAAACAAAAACAAGTAACAAATTTCTCTTCATAATATCTCCTTACTTGATTTATTTTCTCATCAATAAACGAAAATTTCAAATAGTAAATATTTGTAGTAAAATCGGCTTATGGAAGAAATAAATTTAAGAAATTATGCATATTTAGGAGATGCTGTGTGGGAATTGTTCATTCGAGAAAAAACAATCCACATCACGAATAATTCAAAAAAACTCCACCAAATTACAACCAATATGGTAAAAACACATACCCAGAATGAATTTTTACATTGTTTAGAACCGACATTAACAGAAGAAGAATTAGAAATAGTTCGTAGGGCGAGAAATCTTCCAATACCTGTCGGTAGACGAAATATTCAAGCTGAATATCGTCAAGCTACCGCATTTGAGACATTAATCGGTTGGTGGTTTACTCATGATAAAACTCGATTACAAGTAATTTATGAACTTCTTGAACCTAAATTAGAATTTTAAAATCAACAAAACAAATGATGATTTTTTTATGTAAATCATTATAATCGTGGTATGAGTAGGTGTAAAATTTTTTGTATAACAATTCTTTTATCTATCATTTGCATAGCACCGAGTTTTGCAAGAGAGAATGATTCTAACCAAGGCTACGTAGGAACATTGCCTGATTTAGGAAGGAATTATCAACCTGTAAAAGAAGATAAAAAAGCCCCAATAGAAGCACGTCCTGCAAAAGATTTTAACTCCGAAAATGAAATGAAACCTGTACCAAGAGATAATCCTGCTTTTGTAAATATTATTCTAAAATCAGACAAAACCTCACAATATGTCAACGATATAAACGAATTTATTCCAATGCTTGAGGATATTTTTGACTTGATTGAGAATAATGGAAATGTTCAAATCTTCAATGCAAAAGTTTATTATTTCAATAAAAATGCAGATTTTCTGAGAGATAAATATCTTAACAAACCGGAAAGTCAATTCGTTTCATACAAAAGATTAATGGAACTAAGCACCCATGCCAGATCAATTGCACTTTTACGCAGTGAAGCAGAGAAATATAATCCATATCTTGCTTATGGAAGCGCCGGCTATATTTACAACCCCAATAATATTCAAGAACAACTCGGATATTTAAAAACAGAAATTGAACAAACAATACTTATTCTTAAAGAATCAAACTAGCAAAATATTTGCTTAAACTTTTTGTTTAGATTAAAATCAATTTATGTTTAATAAGTTTTTGGAATTTGCAAAAGAGAAGTATAACAATACAAAAATTTTAGATAGATACATCTTAAAACAAGTCATTGAAATGTTTTTGATGGGTGTATTTGTTTTTACAACAATCATTTTTGCATCTGATACTTTTATCACTTTGATTAAGCAAATTGCAAAATTTGGAATTCCGTTCAAAGTTGCATTCATTCTTATTTTATTAAACTTGCCATCAGTTATTGTTATGACAATTCCTATGGGTGTATTGCTTGCGACAGTAATGACATTGAATAAATTAAGTTTATCTTCTGAAATCACAGTTATGAGAGCATGCGGAATTGGGTTAAACAGAATTGCAAAACCTATTTTTATTTTCGCAGTTATAATGTCATTGTCGAGCTTTTTTATCAATGAAAGTGTTGTTCCTGTCATGATGTCACAGTCTAAAACTTTGGCCCTTTGGGCTTTAGGACAAAAGAATATCCCTGATGGAAAGGAAAATTTCGTATTCAAAGAACTTACCGATGATGGTATCTTGAAACGTTTATTTTATGTTGGCTTTTGTCAAAAGAAAACTTTATACAATGTAACGGTTTTAGACAATTCTAAAGAAGGTACAATTCAAGTTCTTCAAGCAAGAGAGGGTAAAACATCTCCTGATGGGTGGAAATTTGAAAAAGGAGCAGCATACACAATCACAGATAACGGTCAAGTCTTGAATACAACATTATTTGACAAATCTACTGTCAAATTTGGCTTGGATTTATCTGACGAAATGAATAAAAATGTTGCAAAAGAATATAACTTTACAGGTTTATTAAAATTCTTGTCTAAATCAGATATAACTCCAGAAGATAGACAAGTTTATACAATTGAATTGTTTGATAAAATTGCATTACCTTTAACTACAATTGTATTTGTTCTTGTGGGTGTCCCACTTGCAATTACACCTCCTAGAGTTAGATATAACAGAGGTTTCCTATTCAGTATTTTGATCATTTTTGCATATTATGTTATTAGGGCATTATCAATTTCATTTGGTGAAGCCGGCTCAATAGCCCCATTCTTAGCGGCATGCTTACCTAACATAATCCTAACTGTTATGGGCACTTGGTTATATTACAAAAAAGTTTATACAATTTCGTAAAATCATACTTTTAATGGTGAAAAAAAATTTTTTCTTGTTTTAAAATGTATGTATGGATAGTAGTAGTAACAATAACAAAATAGGCGGAAACATCTTCAGCCAAAAATATAATTTTTCTGAAGTGAATCCTTTTAGTGCTGATTTTAACCCTCAAGAAGTTAAACCTACACAAAACACTACTGCAACAAATCCAATCAAAAGATTAAATGGCTATGATTCTGCAATTCTTAATAAAACAAAATATAATGAAGCTGAAACAGAAGATTTGAGTCTTGAATACAGAATTAAAGAAAAAGAATCAATAATTAAAGACCTTGATTCAAAAATCAAAGTTGCTGATAATTATGGGACTCAAAATGAAGCTCTTGGTTTAAAAGCAAAGAAACAAAGAATCACAGAAGAATTAAATACATTAAGAAAACAACAAATGTATGGCGGAAGGGTTTTAGGTGAAAAATCACAAGCATATCACGAATCATTCAAACAAAAAATGCCAATAATCTACAAAATTCAATCCTTTATTTCTCGCCAAATTCTTGCCAAAGTTTCTAAAAAAGTAAATTCCGTTGTAACTTTGAGTGACTCATTAGAACAACTTTCTGAAATCAGCAAAAGTGTTGATGATTTGGTTGATATGAATGTTCCGTATGGTGAAAAAGTTCAAAACTACGAAAAACTTACTGAATACTTAAACCAAGCGAACATGATTCACTCTAAAATCTCAAAATCTTTAGGTAAAAAAATATAAACTCTCTCCGAATAAACACTTCTTGATTGAAATACATGTTTGTCTTACAATTTTGAGTGAGAATAAGCTTTTTAAGGAGAAATTATGAACGAGCTGTTAAAAAAATCTGCTGCAGAGCAAAGTAAAGCTTTGAAAAATAAAGAAATTTCAGCTGTTGAACTTACACAAGCAGCATTTGATAGAATAAATTCTGTTGATGAGAAGTTAGGTGCTTTCAATTCTTTGACAAAAGAAACCGCTCTTGAAACAGCAAAAAAAGTAGATGAAAAAATCGCAAAAGGAGAAGAATTACCACTTCTTGCAGGTGTTCCTCTTGCATTAAAAGATAATATGAACCTTGTTGGTTCTCGTACAACCGCATCTTCAAAAATATTGGAAAACTTTGTTTCTCCATTCAATGCGACTGTTACAGAAAAATTGTTAAATAATTTAGTACCAATTGTTGGTAAAGCAAACTTAGATGAATTTGCAATGGGTTCTTCAAACGAAAACTCTGCATTCAAAAAAGTTCATAACCCTTGGGATTTGAACAAAGTTCCAGGTGGTTCATCAGGCGGTTCTGCGGCAAGTGTTTCTTCTTGCGAAGCAACATTAGCATTGGGTTCAGATACAGGTGGTTCAATCCGTCTTCCTGCAAGTTTTTGCGGTATTGTTGGTATGAAACCGACTTACGGAAGAGTTTCTCGTTATGGTTTGATTGCTTTTGCATCATCTCTAGACCAAATCGGACCTTTCGCAAGAACAGTTGAAGATGCAGCAAACTTGCTTGAAGTAATTTCAGGTCATGATCCTAAAGATTCAACATCTCTTGACATGCCTGTTGAACATTATGCGCAAAACTTGAACAATGACATCAAAGGCAAAAAAGTTGGTGTTATTAAAGAGCTTATGGGTGAAGGAATTTCAGACGATGTACAAAAAGCAGTTGAAAATGCCATTGAAACTTACAAAAAATTAGGTTGCGAAATCGTAGAAGTTTCATTGAAAAAATTAAAATACTCAATCGGAATTTACTACATCTTAGCAACAGCAGAATGTTCATCTAATTTGGCAAGATTTGATGGTGTTAGATATGGTTACAGACACCCAGATGCGAAAAATCTTCTTGAGTTATATACAAAATCAAGAGCAGAAGGTTTTGGACCGGAAGTTAAACGTCGTATAATGCTTGGTACTTACGCATTATCATCTGGTTATTATGACGCATACTACAAAAAAGCTCAACAAATGAGAGCTTTAGTTACAGAAGAATTTAGAGAAGCATTCAAAAACGTTGACATTTTGATTTCTCCAACTTGTCCAAACACAGCATTTGAACTTGGAGCAAAATCTTCTGACCCATTAGCAATGTATCTAACAGATATTGCAACTATCAGTTGTAACCTTGCAGGTCTTCCTGGTATCAGTGTTCCGGCAGGATTTGATAAAACAGGAATGCCAATCGGTTTACAAATTTTAGCTCCACAAATGCAAGAATCAAGATTATTCAACTTTGCTTACAAATTTGAACAATCAAATGATTTCTATACAAAGTTAGCTAATTTATAATAATAAACTATAAAACAAAAAATCGGCACTTTTAAAAAAGTGTCGATTTTTTATTTCAATTCTAAATTTGAACCAATAATTTCTGCAATTAACTTCATTTCCCTATATGTTATCGTTTCATTTCGCAATTTGTTTGACAAATTTGCAAGGGTATAGGGTTTATTCAACCTTTTTTCAAGTTCTTGTGCTACGAATTTTAATGTAAGACCTTTTGCATATAAAATTTCTTTTAATTCCGTAATTATCCTCATACTTAATATCATTACACGTATTTGTATAAAAATAATTTATTAATGTAACTATTGTTGCATTAATAAACGCATTAATTTATAATACACTTATTAGTTTATTGATATGAGGAATTGAAGATGAGAAATGCTAAACAGAATAGATTTGCATTCACACTTGCAGAAGTTTTAATCACACTTGGTATAATAGGGGTTGTTGCAGCAATGACTATCCCAACCTTAATGACTAACTATAAAGCTAAACGGCTACATTCTCAATTTTTGAAATCATATTCAACAGTCCAACAAGCATTCAAAATGATGGAAAACGATGATGTTTCACTTGACCCAAGTACTTATGCAAGTGAAGATAAAATGTTTTACAAAACTTTTATTAACTACCTTAGTGGTGCAACCGACTGTAGATATAAATCAAATCCACAATGCTACCACGGAGGAAAAGGCTATACATCATTTGATGGTAAGGTTTCTGCAGCTTCATGGCTTTTTGATGATGGAATGGTTGCATTACAAGATGGAACATTACTTCTATTTGAAAATGCAACAAACAATGTTAACAATATTGGAAGCATCTATGTTTCAGTAGACCTTAATGGTTATGAGGGAAAACCAAATCGCTGGGGATATGATTTATTCACTTTCCAATTTTTAGACGGGGAGTTGAAAACAATGGGCGACAAAGGAACATATTTTGCAGACGTGGAACAATATTGCAACTCTAAAGTTTCAAATATACATAACGGAATAGCCTGTGCCCAAAAAGCCAAAGAAGACAGCGATTATTTCAAAAAATTAATTACAGAATTCAAATAAAAGTTATTTCAATTGAGAAAGAATTTGAGGATTTTGCATATTAATATTTTGCTCCTTAGCAAAAGCTTTACTTATTGATACAACAAGTAAATTTACACATAACAATATTCCTAAAATTATTAAAATCGTTCTCATATCTTTCTCTCTATAGCTATACAATATTATAATGGATACTAATAATATAAATCCACTTTTTAGTGGAAATATTTACAATTCAATTCCAATAACAAAAGCACCCCGAGAAATCAGAGTGCTTTTTTAAATTTTACTAAACTAAAGTCAACTTATACAGATGCTTTTACTTTAGGACCTGCATTAATTACTTCTGCAGGCATATTTGGATATTTCGCAGCAAAGTTTTCAGTAAACATTTGAGCTAATTTGTTAGCTTGTGTATCATAAGCTGCTTTATCTTCCCACATTCCACGAGCATCTAATTTTTCAGCCGGAACATCTGGACAAGATGTCGGATAATCAACATTAAATACATCGTGATGTTTGAATTCAATATTATCAAATGAACCGTTCAATGCAGCTGTAACCATTGCACGAGTGTAAGCCAATTTCATACGTTTAGCCCCTGATGAAGCTGAACCACCAGCCCAACCGGTGTTAACTAAGTAAACTTTAGTTCCATATTTGTCAAGTTTTTCGCCTAACATTTTTGCATATACAGATGCGTCCATTGGCATAAATGGTTCACCAAACAATGTTGAGAATGTTGGTTGAGGCTCTGTTACACCACGTTCTGTACCCGCTAATTTTGAAGTAAAACCGGTTACAAAATGATACATTGCAGCATTTTTGTCCAATCTTGAAATTGGAGGTAAAACACCAAATGCATCAGCTGTTAAGAAAATAACAACTTTCGGAATTCCACCTTTTGATGGAATTTGAGCATTGTCAATATAATTGATTGGATAACCAACACGAGTATTTTCAGTTAGGCTACCATCATTAAAATCAAATTCACGAGTTTCCGGATCCATAATTACATTTTCAACAAGTGAACCAAATTTAATTGCATTATATATTTCCGGTTCATGTTCTTTTGATAAGTTGATACATTTTGCATAACAACCACCCTCAAAGTTGAATACACCGTCAGGTGACCAACCGTGTTCATCATCACCAATTAACTTACGAGCTGGATCTGCTGAAAGTGTTGTTTTACCTGTTCCTGACAAACCAAAGAATACTGCTGTTTCACCAGTTGTAGGATCCATATTTGCTGAACAGTGCATTGGAAGAACATTTTTCTTAGTCATAATGTAGTTCATTGTAGCAAATACTGATTTTTTGATTTCTCCTGAATATCTTGAACCACAAATAATAATTTCGTGTGCTTCATAATCAATTGCGATACATGCTTCTGAATTTACACCATCAACTTCAGGATCACATTTGAATCCCGGAGCACATAAGATTGTATAATCCGGTTCACCGTATGCTACAAGTTCTTCTGCAGTTGGACGGATTAACAATTGGTGAATAAACAAGTTTTGGCTTGCTAACTCATTAATTACACGGAATTTTTGAGTGTAAGTTTTGTCTGCACCTGCATAACCATCAAAAACAAATACTTCACGATTTTGTAAGTAAGAAGCAATCTTGCCCTTGATTGAATTGAATTTTTCTCTTGAAATAGGACGGTTTACTTTTCCCCAAGCGATATCATCATGAATACCGTCTGTATCCACAATAAATTTATCTTTTGGAGAACGACCGGTGTATTTACCGGTTGTTACAACAAAAGCACCTGTGTTGCTAAGTTTTCCTTCTCCTAATCTTAATGCAGCTTCTGTCAATTGAGCAGGACTCAAGTTCCTATAAACTGCTTTTGGGCCAATTATGCCTAATTTTTCAATACCATAAGTTTCCATTAACCATTTCCTCCTAATAACATATAAATAACACTTTTAATTTAGTACAAACTTTTCTATTTTGCAAATATTTTTAATTTATTTGCCAAATGTAAAGATTAGCCCAAATTTTATGATTTATGCTAGAATGTTTTTAAAGCTTAAAAATTTTATGGAGAAAATTGATGGACGGTTTGAATAAATTTAAAATCTTAACAATTGTATTTTTATGTATGTTTGTTTTTGTAATAGCCGCAATTTATACTAATACTAAAGAAGTTACAGAAAACAAAACAAATGCAAACCAAAAAATCAAAGTAGAACAAAACAAAAACGATATGAATGAAGAAGAAAATGAAATATCACAAGATAATTCAAGTCTTCAAGACCTATCAATAAAAGTAGATGTTCTAACCAAAAGACTTGATGAACTTCAAAACGGAAATTCTTCAAATAAATTAAACTGCCAAGTTCAAGGAATAATGGACGGGGACAGAATTGAACAACTGACTCAAGAAGCTGCTATGCAAGAAGCAAAAGAAAATAACAGAGAACTTGTTTTAACTTGCAGATATTAATTTTACTCTAGCCAAAAAATAACCCTTTATGCTAAAATATGAGCAATAAAAGGGGGAATTGAACATGAATACAGATAAAAAAATTATGGTTAGACCTATTATCATGGTTATTGATTCAATGGGAATTGGAGCAATGCCTGATTGTAAAGATTTTGGTGATACTCCGGATTGCAACACCTTAAAACATGTTTGTGAATTTAATCATGGTTTAAATGTTCCAAATCTTGAAAAAATGGGCTTAGGAAACATTCAAGAATTTGAAGGAATAAAAGAAGTTGAAAACCCTATTGCAACTTATGCAACACTTGTTGAAAAGTCTAAAGGAAAAGATACAACAACAGGTCACTGGGAAATTGCAGGAATTACTTTAGACAGAGCTTTCGCTACATTCCCAAACGGTTTTCCTAAAGAACTTATTGACAAATTTGTAGAACAAACAAACTGTGGTGGAGTTTTGGCTAACAAACCTGCAAGCGGAACAGTAATCATTGAAGAATTAAATGATGAACATCACAAAACTAAATTTCCAATAGTCTACACATCTGCAGATAGTGTATTCCAAATTGCAGTAGATATTGATATTATTCCACTTGAAACATTATATGAATGGTGCAGAATTGCACGAAAAATCTTAACAGATGATGAATACTACGTTTCAAGAGTAATCGCTCGTCCATACAGAATTATTGACAGAAAACCTACTAGAATCTCTAAAGACAGGAGAGATTTTTCAATTGCTCCAATTAAACCAACCCTTTTAAATGAAATTAAAGACAATGGAGGAAAAGTCGTTGCAATTGGTAAAATTGAGGATATTTTCTCTAAATCAGGAATTACGCATGCAATCCACACGGGTTCAAATAAAGAAGGGTTAGAGTTGACACTAAAAGCAGTTCGAAATGAATTGCCACTAGAAGATATTGCGTACGAAAAAGGAAAATCTTACAACAATGTTGAAATGATTTTTACAAATCTTGTTGATACGGACATGCTTTATGGTCACAGAAATGATGCTAAAGGTTATGGAAAAGCAATTGAAGAAATTGACACATATCTCGGACCAATTATGGACTCTATGGACGAATACGACCTACTAATCGTGACCGCAGACCACGGTTGCGACCCAACCGTTTCTGGTACTGACCACACAAGAGAAAAAGTTCCATTCTTGATGTATTCAAAATCTCTTCCATCTAACGGAAATCTTGGTGAAGTTGAGGGTTTTGATACAATAGCAAGTTTCATCAAAGATTGGATTTAATATAAAAAAATATTTTGGAAAAATTTATTTTTTTGTTATATAATTTTAGTAGTGGATATTTTCCACGAGTTGTAAAAAAATAAGGAGAAATAAAATGAACGTAACTATTAATGACAGTTGTATTGCTTGCGGCGCTTGCGAATCAATTTGTGATGCTGTATTTTCAATTGAAGATAAAGCTGTTGTAGATGAAGCTGCTGTTGCAGATAATGCTGACTCTGTAAAAGAAGCTGCTGATGCATGCCCAGTTGGAGCAATCGAAGTTGAATAATTAGAAAAGTTTATCTAATTCAAAAAAAGGCGGATTGAATAAATATTCAATCCGCCTTTCTAATATCCAATCTACTTATTTCCCGAGTTTTGATTTAACCCAATCTTCAATAACCCTTAAAGGACTTCTTGTCAAAGCTAATGCCCATGCCGGAACATTCTTAGTCACAACACTTCCAGCTCCAACATTTGCACCCTCTTCAACAGTTACAGGTGAAACAAGAACTGTATTTGAACCGATTTTTACATTATCTTTTAACACTGTTTTTGTTTTTTCCTTTGTCAAAGGATTGTAATTGGCTGTAATTGTACCAGCGCCAATATTTACATGCTCACCTAATTCACTATCACCAATATATGAAAGATGCCCAACATTTGTGTTTGAAGAAATCTTAGACTTTTTGACCTCTACAAAATTTCCAACTTTTACATTATCACAAACCTCAACTCCACCTCTCAAATGAGCGCAAGGTCCTATTTTACAACTTTTACCAATTTTATTTGCACCCTCAATATATGTAAATGGGTAAATAATTGTATCTTGACCAATTTCTGTATCTTCACTAATCCAAGTAGAATCAGGGTCAACAATTGTAACCCCATTTGTCATGTATTTTTCAAGGTTTCTTTTGTTCATCATTTTAGAAGCTTTAGCAAGATTTAACCTAGAATTAATTCCGTAAATTTGGTCACTATCCTCCAATACATAAGCATTTACACTCAAGTTTTTCTCTTTCCCCCAAGCAATAATATCCGTTAAATAATATTCACCTTGTGCATTGTTACTTTTCAATTGAGAAAATGCATCTTTAATTTTTCCCCAATTCAAGCAATAAATTCCCGCATTAACTTCTTTAACAGCTTTTTGCTCAGAATTTGCGTCTTTTTCTTCTACAATACATTTTAGAGAACTATCATCTTCTCGAATAATTCTTCCATAACCCGTAGGGTTTTCAAAAATTGTACTCATTACAGTAATATCTGAATTATTTGTTTTGTGAAAATCTACAAAACTTTTCAATGTTTCTTCTGTAATCAACGGTGTATCTCCACACAAAATCAACACCATACCATCATAATCCTTTAACATCGGACAAACCATAGAAACAGCATGACCTGTTCCAAGTTGAGGAGATTGAAGAGTCGTTTTTGCATTTGTATAATTTTCTTTTACAAATTTTTCAACTTCTTCAGCATGATGTCCAACAATAACAAATTCTTCGCTTGCAAAATTTTTAACACTATCTAAAACATACCCCAACAAAGTTTTACCCATAATTTGGTGCAAAACTTTTGGAGTTGTAACAGATTTCATTCTAGTACCTTTTCCCGCAGCTAAAATAACCGCCTTTATATCCATTATTATCTCCTTTTTAAATATTTTCTTCATTTTAATAATATATTAGAATAGGTTATTTTTCAAATTCTTAAATCTGATTTTCTAATAAATTTTACGACAGTTTGATATTTTTATGATTAAATAAATATATTAGAATAGGAATTAGGAGTTTTTATGAAAAGATTAATCTTACTATTATTTTTATTATTTTGTTCTTCTTTTATAAGTGTAAATGCAGCAACATGGGTACAAATTGATGAAAATTATTATATTGATAAAAACAGTATAAAAACGTTCATAAATGAGAATGGAACTTATGATTTTTCTAAAAAAGTATTTTGGATTAAAAATATAGGGAATAAAGAATTTAAAAACATTGAAAACCTTAAAGATAAAAATATTTCATATAGCTTAATTCAATGTGTTATTGATTTTTCAAAAGAAGAAATTGCAACCAAATCTTTAGTTTTATATGATAAAGATGGAAATATTATTGATCGTTTAACATTCTCTGATTTTCAATTAATATGGGACTCCATTGTTCCTGATAGTAATGCATCAGAATGGGCAAGATTAATTCAAAGACCTAGAGAAATAAATAAATTATACAAATTACAACAAGGAAATAAGCAATAACTTATCTCTACAAACCAGTTCGACTTGATAAATTCAATACATCAATAAAAGACAAAACTGATGCAAATTCATCAAACAAATGTTGATATTGGTGAATATCATCAATTCGTTTGAACAAATGGTTCATCTCAAATAAATCTTTATTCGTAGCTAACAATATAAGCATTGAATTTCCATAAATAGAACATTGCATTTTATTTACCCTGAAACTAGTTTGTAATTGCATAAATCTTTCTAAAAAGACTGTATTAAAAAGATATCTCGCTTCAACTTGTCCATCGGCATTTGAACCTTTTTGAACATATACATTATATTTTTTGTTAAATTCATCTGATTCCATAGTAACTTTTTCAAATCTATCAGGAACACGATTGAATATATTTTTAGAATAAATTAGAACTCTGGATTTAATTTTCTTCTGCATTTTAAAATGCATTGCAATGCCCTTAAACAGTAATTTCCTTTCTGATTTTCCATTTTTAAATTTTTTAATATTTGAAATTTCAGACTCTGAAATAACAAAGGGAACATCATTATAAACTCCACTGAAATTGTCATCTACAAAATCATAACCCACATCTTTGTTTAATAGCAAAGATGTATTATATTCAATGTAAGGTATTCCTCCTACACCATATATAATATCCTTACTAAAAACACTCAAAAGAAGGGGGAAAAGTTTATTTTTAATATCAAATTGATAATTTTTATTTTCTAAAGAGATAGCTGTACATATTGATGCTATACAGAGTATAACGGCGAGCACAAAATGAACTTTCAAACTATAATGTCGTTCATTTTTCCCCGGCATAAAACCGGCAAGAAAAGACAGGAAATAAGTGGTTAGCCAACCTTTGCCATATAGTTTTCTAGTATATTCTTTTTGCCATTTTTGCCATTGAGGTAAATTGATTTGCATTGTTTTTGCAAATTCTATAGCAAATTGATTTCTATACCTGTTCATACATTCATTTGTCATTATTATTTTTTCCTTTTTACAATCCTGTTTTACTAGATAAATTTAGTATTTCTAAGAATGATAAAACTGATGCAAATTCATCAAACAATGTTTGATAATTATTTATGTCATCAATTTTTTTAAACAAAGGATTTATTTCAAACAAATCCCTATTCGTCTGCAAAAGAACCAGCATTGTATCATCATAAATTGAGCATTGCATTTTACCAACTTTAAAACTTGTTTGAAGTTGCATAAATCTATCCATAAATGCAGTGTTGAACAAATATCTAGCTTCTATCTGACCACGAGTTTCATCTTTTGTTTTTTGAACATAAACACTATACTTTTTATTAAATTTTTCATATTCAAACTCAACTTTTTCATAACCCTTTGGTACATTAATATCTAATAGTCCTTTTGAATAAATTAAAACCCTTGATTTAACTTTCTTTTGCATTTTAAAATACATTGAAATACCTTTGAAAAGTCTTGTTTCTTGGGTTTTACCGTGCGAAGTTTTGAGATAATTCAAGTTTGCTTCTGTAATAACAAATGGACTGTTATTAAAAATACCACAAAATTTATCATCTACAGACGCATAACATACAGGTTTGTTAAATAACATAGAATTATTATATTCTGAATACGAAATTTCACCACAATCATAAGCAATATCATAACCAAAAGCTTTTAAAAGTTTTGTGTAAAGATCTTTTTTAATTTCTTCTTTCAATCCATAACATTCAAAAAAGATAGTCGCAAATATTGAACCGATAAAACCAAGTATTGCTAATATAATATGAAAATTCAAATCATAATCTGCTCCTTCTCTTTTAGCTGGAATAAAACCGGCAAAGAAAACACCAATATATGCTAATACCCATTTAGTGTATAAATTCTTTATACGATTTTTTTTAGATTCATTCCATCTTGCAGCATTTATCTGCATAACTTTTGCAAATTCAAGTGTAAATTTTTCTTTATATTTGTCCATACATTGTGGCATTATACTTCCTCCTACAATTCGAAAATACTCTCTTTTAGTAAGTTATCAAAAGAGAGTATTAAAACTTTTAAAATTATTTTCCTATTTCTAAAGCTCTTTGGGCCATTGATTTTGTAATATTTACAAGTGCAAGGTTTGCTTCATAAGCTCTCTGTGCCATTAAAGCATCAGCAATATCAACCATTGCATTTACGTTTGATGCTCTAATATAACCATTTGCATCTGCATCTGGGTGTCCGGGCTTGTAGATTTTTTCTCCAAGTGTTGGATCTTCAACTACACCGGAGAAACTTACACCACCCTCAAGATAAGGAAGTGTCCCAACACCAAAAACATCTTCTTTCATTGTATTCATCAATCCATGGAAAGAAATATCATCTGTTGCATTCAATACCGGAATTTTTCTAACATAGTTAGGAGTATCAAGGTTTGCAATGTTTTTTGCGTGGATATCAATTCTCTTGCCGTGAACTTTTAAGGCATTTGCTCCGATATCTATTGAATCCATTATACTCATTTATATTTCACCTGCCTTATAATTACTTACCTACGTTTATCACTGTTTTCATCTCAGTAACAATGTTTGACATTCTTCTTGTTGCCATTGAATAAAGAATTGAATTTTCTTGCATTTGAAGAAGTTCATTTGCAGAATTTATTGGTCCTTCTTCTTGGTCAGTTGCAATGGCTGATGGACCGAGTTTTTCGGATAGTCTTGTTTCTAACGGACTATTCATCGTACTCAAGTATTGTCCAAAATTTATATCTTGTCTTATGTACCCTGGGGTATCAACGTTGGCAACATTTGAACCCAAAGCTCTTTGTCTTTGAGAAATCAAATCCATCATTAATGATACTTTACCCATACTATCCAGTGATGTGTACATTATCTATACCTTAACCCTCTCTGATATTAATCGATTTATTGTACATTGTATCTGCAAGTTTCAACATCTGCATACTTGCTAACATTGAAGCATTTAATCTTAACAAATCTGTTGCTGATTGATAAATACTTACATTTGCCCTTTCAAGATTATTTTGTTTAAAACAATCATGGTTTTTTATAAGCCTACCTTCTCCCGCATCAGCAGTTGCGACAAGTCTGTTCATATCCGCAGATTCCATACCATCGGGATTGTCAAATCTTACCAATGGTATATTCCCAATTTTTTCCGGCTTGTCACCTTTTTCAGCATAGGCAAAAACATCACCATTTGGCTTAATTTCAAACTTAAAACAATTTGTCGGAATTTGAATTCCCTCTCCGACTAACCAACCGTCACTGGTTGTTAAATACCCATTTTTACCTTGTTTAAAAGCGCCGTCTCTTGTATATTGAACTTCACCTGATGGTGAAACTACAGGAATAAACCCAGGACCATCAATTGCAACATCATAAGGATTGCTTGTAATCCTAATTGAACCTTGAGAATGATCTGTTCTAACAGCACCTGTAAGATAACCGTCTTCTTTTAATATTTGTTCAAAAGTTACTTTTTTATAACCTGTTGTGTTTACATTAGACAGGTTGTTTGCAATTTGACCAAAACGTTCAAATTGGATAAGCGCGTTATTTGTTCCTTTTGAAATTATTCCTTGTAAATTATACATTTTTAACCTCTATTGTTATGAAGCTGAACTCAATTGGGAGATAGCTTTACCTAAATTTGCATTTTGAAGCATAAACATCTGTCTGTTTGCATCAAAATTTTTCATAATTGGCATCATCGTGATAAATTCTTGTTGTAACGAAACGTTTGAAAATTCGTTATACCCCTGTTTAACATTTGGATCCATAACAAGAATACCATTCGTGTCAACAACACCAATTTGACCAACATTCATAAGTTTATTTGTATCGGGATTGAATAATGAAATTTTTCCTGATTTGTCAATTTTAATTTGTTTTAAGTCTTGCGGTACAAACGGAAGCTGAATAGGAGTACCGGCACTTGATAGAACATGCGCATCTTCTAATGTCAACAACGAACCGTCTTTACCGATTTTGAAACGACCGTCCCTTGTAAGTTTTATACCGTTTTTAGATTCTGTTTGGAAGTACCCTTTATTAGCTAATGCAATATCCAAAGGATTGTCTGAAACCGCAATACGACCAACTTTATCATCTTTCGTTGTTGATAATGCATGGACTCCAAGAAATTCCGCAAACGAAGAAACTACAGCTTCTTTTCTTTGGTATCCGACTTTATCAAAACCTCCGATATTTTCGTTACTAATTCCAATAAGTTCACTATCCAAATGCATTGCACGAATAGATGTTGTCAATCCGTTTTCATTATAAAAAATACCGCCGTTTATACGCATAGTACCACCTCTACATGTTATTTATTAATTATTGTCGGACATTTTGAAATTTTTCTCAATGTTTCCGTCAAAAATCATCTGTTTATAGGAGATTTTGCATGTATTTAATGATATTTTTGCAAAAGTCAAATAATAATTGGGATATAATAAAAGATCTTCCGAAAAAGAAAGTCTCATCAAATTGATAAGACTTATAAATATACATTTACCCCACACACATGCTATCATACAAAAATAGGATTGTCAAGACGTGTATTTTTATTACAAAATAATAAATTCAATTAATAGATTGCTGAAAATGAAATTATAGTGTAAAATGTTCATATGAAAAAGGTTAGTTTAATATTAATACTTTTCATAATGACAATATTACCCTGTGCTGCAAAAAATCAATCCGACAAGAATATAGAGAGCAAATCAAATAATTCAAAAGTTTTTGTATATCATATTCCTGACGATTCAGACTCTGAAAATGCACAGCCATCTTCTGCTGACGATAATCCTATGCAAGTCCAAGAACTTCCTGCTAAGGGAGTTATAACAGACGATATTACTATTGATACTTCTGAAGAAGCTCAGAACTTAGCTGACAATAATGACGAAGAAGATGAGGAGAACAACGATTCTATCGGCTTGTTAGAAAATTATCAGATTGACGATATGTATTCTGACGTATTGAAAGGTTATGCTGAATATAACGAAGAAGAAGAAAATTCAATAACTTTAGATAATGCTGATGAGAGCATTTCAACAATCAAAATTAAAAAACCATCAAAGGTGGAAACTACAGATTTTAGCAATTTAAGTATAACCCCACAAAAAGGTAATTATTTTAGCTACACAGCACCTGAGTATAGTATTACTCCGGTATCAAACAAAAAATATAAACAATTCGGCAAATTCAAAGCCGGTGCTGTTTATGGTCAAGAAATATACTATGCAGAACTTGAACAATCCTCTGGTGTATTTTCAAGCTATGATTTTAATAACAAATTTTCTGTAAGTACATCTTATTTAAAAACAATAAATTCAACAAACAACGACTACAATGACAATTTTTATTTTTCACCATCATATAAAATCAATCAGTATCTTACAGTAAGTGAATCTTTATCCGCTGACATTTCTAAAGAACGTCAAAAGGCAGATGTGTCATTATCAATAAATCCTTTTGGAAATAAAGATGATGATAGATTACTATTCATTTTTGGGGCAAGTCAAACTCGTTACAATGATGGTCGAACCCCTAAAAATAAATTTAGTTTCACAACAAAAATTAAATTGTAAATTTATAAAAATATTTTGTACGGAAGAAAAATTTTGTTTATAATTGAGTTAAGAGGTTTTTAGTTGTGGCAACGGAATCAGAAAACAAAGAACAACCAAAAAATAAATATAGACATAGTAAAAAAACAGGTTTTTACTATTCTTTTTTAACGATAATTTTAATTCTTTGTTTGATTGAAATTGGAGCAGGAGCTGTAATTAATGTCTCAAAAATCATTTCTTACCAAGGGAAGAAAAATGTTTTGGAAAACCTTTTGAAAAAAGCCCAAATGAGAAATCAAGATTTAAAATCAGAAAAGAAAATGGTAACTTCTGACAATAGCCTTGAGGGGATTGCAAGAAACAATCTTAAAATGGCTGGCGAAGATGAAGTTTTGATTATCATAAATAAAAAAGTTGAAACACCTAAAAAGAGAAAACATTTTTGGAATTTAAAAGGGAAATTTTCTTTCACCAAAAAACAAGCAAAACCTGAAGAAACAAACCCGAATATCAATATTCCACAAACAATGGTTGATGAATAGAAACGGATAAGTTATGGAAAATACTCAAAGTTTACAATATATAAAACAAGCTTTTGAATTGAAAGAACAAAAGTATTACAAACCAGCAATTGAAATGCTATACAAAGCATTAGAAGTTGAGAATGATAATATTGAAATTCTTTATCAAATTGGAGAATTATACTTTTTGATAAATAATTACACCAGAGCTTTGCAATATTTAGAAAAAGTTTTATCAATAAATTCAAAACATGTTGAAAGTTTAAAACTTACAAGAACAATCAAAGAACGCCAAAATGACCTTGATAGCGTTTTGCGAATTTCTCAACAACTGTTTGATGAAAACCAAAATTCCGACAATCTAAAATCTCTTATCAAAATTTTAATTAAACTCAAACTTATTGATGAAATCGGTAAATACAAAAATTCTGAATTTTTCAATACAGATGTAAAAGTTGAATGCGCAAATGCTTTTTACACAAACGGTGAAGTTGAGAAAGCCAAAGAATTACTTGCTCAATGTAATTCAAATGATGAAAATGCTTTGTTATTAAAAGGCAAAATAAAATTTGACGAAAAAAACTTAGACGAAGCAAAAGAAATCTTTTCAACAATTGGAAAGAATTCCCAAAATCCGGAAGTACTAAACTTTTTAGGGCTATTTGATTTAGAAAATATGAACTTCATTGATGCAATTAAAAATTTTTCTAAAGCATCAAATCTGGATAAATCAAATTCTAAATATTTTTATAACTTAGCAAATGCTTATTTTTATAATGGTTGGATTGACGAAGCACAAAAAGCTTATTCCAAAGCATTATATTTAAACCCTGATAATATTGATTACAGATACTCATTAGCTTATTTGTATTTTGACAAAGCTGATTTTACAAAAGCGAAAAAAGAAATTGATGCAATTCTGGATATAAACCCTGATTACTCTCAAGCAAGAGTTTTAAGAGCTTTATTGCTTTCAAAAAATAAAGATTTCTTAGGTGCTAAAAAAATATTAGAAGAAAACATTGAAAAAGGTTTTGACGATGTTTTTACAAGAATGTCACTCGCTAAAGTTTACACAGAATTAAATATTTTTGACAAAGCTAAAAATTTAGTATCTGATGTAATTTCAAAAAATCCTGAAAATCTATCATATTTAAGTGATTTAGCAGACATTTATATCAAAGAAAAAAATTATGATAAAGCTTTAGAAATTGCTCAAAAGATTTTAGAAATCAATCCCAACTATATTTTAGGAGATATTTTAGGTGCTAAAACCGCATTTATGCAAGGTGATTTAGAAACAGCAAAAGATTATGCGCAAGATGCAATTTCACTTGATATGAATTCATCAGATGGCTATTATTATTTGGCTCTTGTCAGAGAAAAAATGAATGAGCTTGATGAAGCAATTGAATGTATGAAACGTGCAATTCTATATGATTTGAACAATCCAAAATATTATGCAAAAATGAGCGAATTTTATAAAGAAAAAGAAGATTACAAAACAGCTCTTGAATATATTTCAGAGGCCGAAAGCCTTGACAATTCGAACGAGTATAAATTTATGTACTCTGAATTGGTAAAGTTAAACAGAAAAATAAAAAATTAATTTGATTTCTCAAAAAAGCTAATTATAATACAATATTATATTAGTTTTGATTGGGGAGAGTAGAAAGTATTATGGAAAAATTGAAAAAGATAACAACTAAATTTTTAACATTAGCCGCCACTATAGTAATCTCTGCACAGATAACATTAGCAGCTACAGCACCACAAATTACAAATCAACAACAATATCCTGCAAAATATACACCTGAATACATTCAGCAAATCCGCCCCGGGTATAAAGCTGTTGGTAAAGATGAAGTTTTTTACGTTGCATTAGATATGCTAAAAGATACTGACGGAATGTTTTCACGTAATGCTATTTTAGGAAATAATCTATCTCAAAAACCTGTGAAAATTGAATTCAAAGATTTGGGACAGTTTAGTGAAGATTACAAAAACTTCGATGCATTAGGCTGGAAAAAAGGTAAAAACTTATACATCTATATCAACTTAAAACACCAAGATGCACCGGCAGGAGCAATTGCAGCATTGTTATCCCACGAAGCACTTCACCAAGACGAATATAATTCTCTTGCAGAAGAAACTTACGCATGGTGGATGGAAGCTGTTGTATGGAACGAAATTGTGAAAATGTACCCTGAAAGCAACCAAACTTCTCACCCACTAGTTAAAAGAGAAAATGCATTAAAAAAACTACTTGAAAAAGGGAATTACCAAAATACTTATATCAAGAAAGAAGTTATGAGTAACCCCGGATACAAAGGTTTGCCGTCATATTCTCCAGGTTTTGATAAATTATAAACTTTTTTGAATAAATACTTTATTTAACTAAAAAGTATATTGATTATAAAAATTTGTTGATGTTAAATGTAGGTATGAGAAGAAGAGTGAAAGCATTAATATTTCTTGTCGGTGCCGCTGTTACATTGTTTGCAATAAATTCATTTTATCTTGCAAATCACAACCCAATGCTTGAAGCAAACACAAAAAATATTGATACAACTCAAGTTACTCCACAGAAATTATTTGACAAAAGTTGGCAAACAATTAAAAACGAATACTATGACCCCAATTTTAACCATCAACGATGGGGGCATTGGAAAAACAGATATCAAGGGAAAATCAAAACTAAAGAAGATGCCAAAGTTGCTATAGATACAATGTTAGCCAGTCTTGATGACCCTTATTCAATATTTTTGACCAAAGAAGATTTTGCAGAACAAAACACATCTATTACCTCAAAAATTTCCGGTATTGGTGTAAATATCGTAAATGATGCCGGAAAAATTAGGATTATTAGTGTTATTGAAAATACCCCTGCACAGTTTGCAGATGTGAAACCCAACGATATTATCCTTGCAGTAAATGGTAAAAAAGTTAGCGGAATGTCACTTGCTGATGTTTCAAATCTTGTAAAAGGTCCTGTTAACACGTTTGTAAATATGGATATTTTACGAGGCAAGGAAAAACTAAGCAAAAAAATTATCCGAAAAGAAATTAACATTAAAACTGTCAAAAGTTCAAATGATAAAAATATCGGTTATATACAAATTTCAAGTTTCATTAGTACTTCAACCCCGAACGAATTTCTTGAAGCATTAGAAAATACTCAAAACGCAAAAGGCTTGATTGTTGATTTACGAGGAAATACCGGTGGACTCTTAACAAATGCAATCTTCATTGCAAATATATTTATAGAAAAAGGTAAATTAGTAAGTATTGTGGGTCGTAACGGATACAGATATGATGTTATGGCACAAGATACAAATCTTGATATAGAAAAACCTGTGATAATTCTTGTAAATGGAACAAGTGCAAGTGCAAGTGAAATTTTATCCGGAGCAATGAAAGACTACCATAGAGCAAAAATCATAGGAACAAAAACTTATGGAAAAGGTATGGTTCAAAAAATTATACCAATGCCGAATGAAACGGGTTTAAATCTGACTATCGCAAAATATTTAACCCCTAAAGGAAAAGATATCAATAAAAAAGGTATCTCCCCAGATGTTGAAGTTAAATTTACCAAAAACGATATTATTGAACATAAAGATATTCAACTTGAAACAGCAAAACGTATCATGAATACAATGATTGCAAAAAAGAAATAGTTTTTTATTTATTAAAAATTAATTTTGTTGGAACAAAACTTGATGCAATTGGTCTATTACAAACACAAGTTAGCATATAATTGTCCTCAAATGTAGTAGTGCAAATTGACTCAAAATCTTCACCTAGTTTGATTTTGGCTTCTTCTTTTGTCCAATATTTATAAAATTGTTCCTTTGTCGGATTTTCACTATTTTCACCATATCGAACAAGCAGAGATTTATAATCTCGCTCTTTCATATATTCAATATCCACCCCGATATTAGATGTTTCAAATGCCGCAAGTACAATATCATTTGAATGAGTTATACTAAAAAATATTTTTCCTTTTGCAAAATAAGGTTTTCTATCTTTGACAATTATTGTTGTGTCTTCCATATTGAAAAAATTTTTCCCGATAAATTTAACCAAAAACAACCCCATGAGATGTTCATATTTTTTGTCGTCCATTAAAAATTTACGACCATCATCTAGTAAATCTAATTCTTTCAAATCAACATTTTGCAGAAACTCACTCTTCTTTAAATAAAAAATTTCCATAAAAACCCCTTTTTATAAAATTACAGAATCAATAAGTGGTTTTGCGATTTCTAATGCCGAGTTTAAGACCACAGGATTTGTCCAGAAATCAGGTCTTTCAACATATCTTCGAACAATTTTTCTTGCATAAGAACCAACCGCAACTCCATGATAAGAAATATCGCACATTTTTGCAAGTTCGGTTGTTTTTGCATTCGTACCACCAGACAGAATCAAATATACTGGTAATTTTGCATTTTGGACAATTTCACCGGTCGCAACCGCTTGGAGGGTCGATTTGTAATTGTCATCTCCTCCACTCATAGGGAAACCATCAGACTGAACAATAGTTGAGTATGGTTTTCTATTTTCAAGCATTTTCTCAATCCGCTTAACCATAGCCTCATCGCTCAATTGACCTCGACTTGTGCAAATACTCAACAAACCCTCAAAGTTATCATTTATGTATTTCCATTTTGAGAAAACTTCTTCATCATTCAAACCCATCGCATGCAATTCAATACAATCAATTCCTGTTTCAACTATTTTTGGTAAAACTTCATTTAAATCTTTTTCTTCTGAAATATATGATATTGCGGCTCTTGAACACACTCGCCAACATCTACCGCAGCCAATACATTTTTCTTTTTTTACTTTAGCATAATGAATTGCACCTTCTGGACAAATTTCTTCACAAGCACCACAATTAACGCATCTATCATAATCAATAACTGCTTTTTTTACATGCGGATCATTTTTTATACCAACACTTACACATAAATAAGCATCATAAACTTTTGCAATATCTAAGGCTTCTTTTGCCGCCAGAATCACATCGCCATTTGCAGACAAATCAAAAAAACGACAACCCGCAATAGCATACAAATAAACTAAACGTTTAATCTCTTCAATATCTTCATTACCTGCACCGCAAACCAACTTGAAGCAGTGCTTTGTTTCCAACAACTCTTTTAACATTATTTCACCATATAGTTATAAATAATTTCAGAAGCATGAACTATATAATCCTTACCTGCAATCGCATTATGCGGGCGGTTTGCAAGGATTACTACAATATATTTTTTCCCATTCGGAGCAATAACAATACCGGCATCACCGAGCATTGAACCAATATCACCAGTTTTATGTAAAAATACCGCATCTGGAGAAATTCCGGCTTGAATTAATCTGTTGTTGTGAACATGACCCATATAATCCAACATTTTTGTTCTTGATGCTTCAGTTAAAAATTTGTCATTTTCATCAATGTTATACAACATATCAGCCATTTCTCTAGCAGTTGTATGGTTTGTTCCTGCATAATCGGGAAGCCAAGTTTGCACCTCTGTATTTTTTAAACCCCAATCCCTGATTGATTGATTTACATCGGTCATTGAACCAACTTTTGCCATTAACATATTAGTTGCAGAGTTATCTGATTCAGTAATCATACGCCTTGCAAGTTCATCAATCGTATATTCCGAATTTCGTGCTTTGAATTGCAAACTTCCAGAACCCTCTGTCCTATAATATTCCGTCAATGGAATTTTATCCTCCAAAGAAATTTGCCCAGCTTCAATTGATTTAAAAACATCAATCAAAACAGGAATTTTAATAATACTTGCAGTTGAATAAATTTTAGATGCATTTATATCTACATAATTTTGTGTTTCGTAATCCCAAACATAAACAGACGGTTCAACAGTGGGATATAATTTTGCCAAATCTTGTAACTCACTTTGTAAAACAGGCATATTTACATTTTCTTTTAATGGTATCATTTGCGCATCTTTATCTTCTGCCATTCTAAAAGATCTATCGCCCATAAACCAAGCATTCGACAAATAATTTTGTGTTGGAAAACTTAAATTTTTCAAATCTGTTTTAATATTTTTGTATGGAGTCGGAACAAACATTGCTTTCGTAATATTGTTAAACGAAAACGGCATTACGTAAAACAACATAAATAACAAAATTGAGCAAGAAACTACAAACTGAAATAAATTTTTCTTTTTAGAAGTTTTTCTTTTAGGTCTATTTTCATCGCGCAAATTTCTATAATGAATCTTATGTCCAACTGACGACGAACCATAATAAACTTCTCTAGAATATTGAAAAGATGCGTGATATTCCGGATAATTGGCATCATACGATCTTGCTAATTTCGGCATTATGGATTAGTTCCTCCCCATTATTAATATTATTTTACCTGAACTCAAATTTTCGGGCAAGTTCTTAACACTTGGTTTTTACAAAAATTATATTTAAACTAAAAAGACCTCTTTAATCAGAGGTCTTTTCTCAATATATACTCGGTTTAGATAATTATTGCCTTAAGAAATAATTATTTGCCCTCAATATTATCCATAGCTTCAACGTATTTCAATCTCAAATCTTTATCATTGATTGCATCAACTTTGAAATCTACATAATGATCATCTGTTGAATATTGACCAATTAAATTTCTCAATAGAACTGAATTCGCACCAAGATAACCTTTTGAAGCAGATCCTCTTTCAACATATTCAGATGTTCCGCTACGTCTTGCAACATTTAAAGTATCACCATTTGTTTGAATGAATGCTCTTGATTTAAGTTTGCAATCGAAAATTGATGCATTCTTTTCATCTGTTTCATTTTCATATTCTTCAACAAATAAACCTTTTGGATTGTGGATAGTTTTACCATCTTTCATTGTAATTGTAAATGAACCTGATGGTACTCTGAAAATTCTTTTACCGTAAGATTCATGATTACCTTTGTAATCTTTGATTTCAGCATCATAAACCAAGATGTTTCTTGAAGATTCAAGAATATTCATATCACCAATTTCTTTTGTGTTATATTCCCATTCACGAGCTCCCTCGTAGTGGATAATATTTCTATTTGCTGTTGAATCATTTTTATCACCATCAGCACCATCAATATCCCAGTTTTGCATATTGTTAAATAATGAATCTAAAGGGATTGGTTTTTGATATTTGTAATACCACTTAATGATTGTATCCCCAGGGTGTTTGTAACCTGTAGTGTCAATAATTGAGGCATTAGCATTTGCGTTTGCATTTGCATCTACATTAACTTTTGCTTCTGCAAAAGCTTCTTTATCACAACTTGTAACCACACCACCTGCAACCGGCAAGAAACATAAAGCAACAACTGCATTTCTCATTGCATTTGAATTTCTTCTATTATCTTCACGAGCAGTAAAATTTACTGAATTACTCTCAATTGGTGTAGATTGTTTTTGATGGTTATTTAATTTATTTGGGGTAGAATATTGATAACTTGTAATTGCGTTAACTTGCATAAATTGCCTCCTATTTATAAATCTGGTTATTTTAAATCTAAACATAAATTATCTTGCTAGTTAATTAGCAAAATCATTCACAACAAAATTAAAACACAGACTATGAGTGAATTCAAGGCATGAAAACGATTTTACAAATCTTAATACGGTTATTGTTGAGCCAATTTTTCACGAACAAGTTTTTCAACTTCAGCCAAAATCTCCGGATTTTGTTCCAAAAATTCTTTAGCTTTTTCTCTACCTTGTCCTAATTTTTCTTCATTATAGCTAAACCATGCTCCAGCTTTTTTAACAATATCTAAATTAACTGCAACATCTAAGATATTACCGATTTTAGAAATACCTTTACCAAAGATAATATCAAATTCGGCAGTTCTGAATGGAGGAGCAACCTTGTTTTTCAAAACTCTAACTCTTACATGGTTACCAATTTCACCCTCATCACCTTTAAGAGTTTCTGTACGTTTAATTTCCATACGAACAGAAGCATAATATTTAAGAGCATTACCACCGGTAGTTGTTTCAGGATTACCGTACATAACACCGATTTTCATTCTCAATTGGTTAATGAAAATTACAGTTGTATTTGTCTTACCAATAATACCTGTTAATTTTCTCAAAGCTTTAGACATCAAACGAGCTTGAAGACCCATTTGTTGATCTTCCATAGATCCCTCAATTTCAGCTTTAGGAACAAGAGCTGCAACTGAGTCAACTACAACGATATCAACAGCTCCGGAACGAACCAATTCTTCTGTAATATCAAGGGCTTGTTCACCTGTATCAGGTTGAGAGATTAAAAGATTATCCACATCAACACCTAAATTTCTGGCATATTCTGGGTCAAGAGCATGTTCTGCGTCAACGAATGCAGCAATTCCACCTTTTTTCTGACATTCAGCAACTATATGTTGTGCCAAAGTTGTTTTACCGGAAGATTCCGGACCGTAAATTTCAATAATACGACCTCTTGGAATGCCGCCAATACCAAGAGCAACATCTAAAGATAATGCTCCTGTAGGGATAGCATCAACATTGACAGTGGTTTTGTCACCAAGCTTCATAATTGAACCTTTACCAAAGTCTTTTTCAATTTTTTCAATAGCTAATTTTAAAGCTTTATTTCTTTCTTCGCTAATATTTACAGCCGGTGTTTCTTTCGCTGCCATGTCTAAATCCTCTTATTCCCAAACGTAAACTTCTTTTTTCTTATAAAAACCTAATGCAACAGGTTTGTAGCTATTTAATTCGTTTTTCAATTGATAAACTTCTTTGTTCAAGTCAACAATTTTTTGTTTCAAAGTTTCGTTGTCAGTTTTGCAACGGATTAATTCAACAACAACATCGTCCATACCTTCAAGTTTTTCATCAATAACTTTAGCAATCTTGTTGCTCAATTTAACTTCTAAATCTTGAAGAGTTGTTAAAATACTTCTAACAGCGGCACTGTTATTTGTAACAGCGGTAGATGATGAACCACCAGCCATTACAGGTGTTCTAGATGAAACAGGATTTGTGACAACACCATTAACTTGTGCTTGAATTTTTCTTAAATTTTTCACTTCATCATAAGAAAAATATGTGTGACCCATAGCATTTTTTCTAGGTCTGATAGCAGCTTTTTTACATAAATCAACAATTTCCTTGTTGTCTGCTTTTAAAATTGTTCTAACCTCTTGAGGTGTTAAAGTTCTCTCGTTTAATCTGTCTTTTATCATTTATATCTATCCCTTAAAAAAACATTCCCATCACTATATTATTACATTATTAAATTTGTGGCAAATTATTTTCATGCATTCATGAAGAAATGTAAAGCGGAAAAACAAACAACCTTATTTTTCAACAATTTGCGCCGAAATTGTACCAAATAAAAAGCAGCATTTTTTTACATATTTAAACCCATGCTTTTCAAATTCTCTTATAAGTTCATCAGGTTCTGGAAATTCATTTTTTGATTTTAAAAGATATTCATAATTTTGTGGTTCTTTTTTTAAAAGTTTAACTTCTAATGGCACAACAAAATCAAAAATTTTGCTAATAAAATTATGTTCTCCAAAATCAAGTTGCAAAAACTTTCCACCTTTCTTTAAAACTTTATAAATTTCAGAAATCGCTTCATCTCTATTTTCGATATTTCTCAATCCAAAACCCATTGTTACATAATCAAATTCCCCGTCTTCAAATGGCAAATCCGTACAATCACCTTGCATAAAAACACCTAACGGATTTTTAATTTTTGCAAGTTTTATCATTTTTTCTGAAATATCAAACCCGATAATTCTTGCTCTTGGATAAAATTTTGAAATGATTTTAGTGAAATCTCCTGTTCCACAGCATAAATCAAGAATCATTGTACGTGGTTCAATTTTTAATTCTTTTATCGCTAAAAACTTTATTACATAATGCATTCCAAATGAAATTACATTATTCATAAAATCATAATATGAAGAAATTTCATCAAACATATTTTTTATTTTTTCGGAATTTTTATTAATGCTCATAATTTTTCCATTTACTTCAATCTTATTTTTAATTACAATAATTATATTATGAAAATCGCATTCGTACCAATAGATAATCGTCCGGTTTGTTATTCTTTGCCAAAACTTATTGCAGGCATAGATTCTTCAATTGAATTTTATATTCCTAAAAGAGAACTGTTAGGAGATTTAACTCATAGCGCAGATATTGACGGATTGTTTCAATGGCTGATGGAATTACCCAAACTTGATGCTATTGTTTTGTCACTTGATACAGTTGCTTATGGAGGATTGATTCCATCAAGAAGATGTCCTGAAACATTTGAACAAATTAAGAAAAGAATTGAAATTTTGCGAGAAATTCTTGAAGATAAAAGTTGCAAAGTCTATGCTTTTTCTAGTATTATGAGAATTTCAAATAATAATATTAATGAAGAAGAAAAAGAATATTGGTCTGAATGGGGAAAAAAAATTTTTGAGTACTCTTATAATGTCCACAAATCCGGTCGAAATGGCTGCAAAATTCATGACATTCCAAGCAATGTTTTAGATGATTACATTGAAACACGTCGTAGAAATTTTGAAATTAACAAAATCTATTACCAATGGCAAAAACAAGGAGTATTTGATACTTTAGTATTTTCAAAAGATGATTGCGCTGAATATGGTTTCAATGTTCAAGAAGCTCAATTTTTAGAAAAAATGGGAGCATTCACAAAAACCGGAGCAGATGAAATTCCGTTGAGTTTACTTGCTAGAGCAATTCAAGGTGATGTAAAAATTTGTCCGATATTTTTAGCACCGGAATATAAGAACCTAATTTCAAATTACGAAGATATTTCTATTGAAAAATCTGTATTAGGACAAATTGATTTGTGTGGTTGCAAAGCTGTTAAAACACAAGAAGAAGCAGATATCATTCTCTATATAAACAATTTCAAAGACCATCAGGGCGAAATTGTTATGAAAATTGCCACCGAACACTTTAATTCCAAATTTGTTACACCAAATTCACCATATATGGTTGCAGATGTCAGATTTGCAAATGGTTCAGATAATGGATTTGTTAAGGCATTTTTTGAAAATAAAATTGATGATGAAAATTTCTTTGGGTATTCGGCTTGGAATACATCTGCCAATACTTTGGGAAGTTTAATCTGTGGAGCTAAAGTTAAGTTTTTAGCAAAAAATTATGACAAAGAAAATTTTGAAAAGTTAGGAATAATCAGATTTTTAGATGATTGGGCTTACCAAGCTAATATACGCCAAAAACTTTCACGTCCAAACATTGAAGAATTAACAAATGACATGAAAAAATTTGAAGAAATTATTGAGGGAATTTATAATCAAAAGATAAATGCAAAATACAAATTTCCGTGGAATAGATTGTTTGAGGTAGAAGTTGAACTTAATTGATTTAATATTACTTGCAGTGGCATTGGGAATAGACTGTTTAGTAGTATCTTTTTCTCAAGGATTAATTTTTACAGCAAACAGAACAAAAAATTCTTTTAATTTAGCTCTAACAATGGGATTATTTCAAGGATTAATGCCCGTAATCGGTTACATTGGTGCAAACTCCCTTGCAAAACTTTTAGCTCCATACAGCAAATGGATAGTCTTTGGTATTTTCTTTGTTTTAGGTTTTAAATTCATTATAGAAGCATTTCAACCCAAAGCAGATGAAGTTGAGTGTATCGGTTTCAAATGTTTGATGAGTTTAGGACTTGCCACAAGTATTGATGCATTGGTATCTGGCGCATCTATTAGATTAACTCATACAAACCTCTTGTTATCTGTAACATTGATTGGCTGGGCATCATTTTTATTGTCCGTTATCGGTTTTTGGAGTGGAAACTTTTTAAAAAATCTCCCATCTAAATATCTTGAAATCTCTGGTGGTGTAATTTTAATTCTTCTTGCCATAAAATCTATTATTTTTTAATATTAAGGCAATTTTTAAGACAAAAAATACTTTATATATATGTAGGTTGAAATATAAAGGAAAATATTATGTCTTCAAATTGGGTTTCAAATTTAGATATGTTAGCAGCTGGCGGTGTTATTGATTTTGATGCTGCAGCTTATTTGCTTGATCAACCGGCAAGATATGTAGGAAATCCTCAAATTGAGGGCTTGCCATTAGAAAACCCATCACTATTACCACAAGGAGTTAAATTGAAAGATGTTCCACAAATGGACGAATACAGCGGGTCAAATAAAAAACCGTCTGCAAGCACTTCTTGGAAGAAATGGGCATTTGGCGGACTGGTTACAACATTGATTGGTGCGGGTGCTTTTGCACTATTTAAAGGTAAAATTCCATTCTTAGGTAAAATTGCCTCTGGCGCTTCAAAAGTTACATCTTCGGCAAAAGGTCTGGGCGCAACAGCTTTAAACTATATCAAAAAACCGTTCACATGGATTGCGTCCAAAATTAAAAAGCCATAATTAACTTAATATTGAAATAGAAAATCTCTTGATGTAGAATATTCCTGTTGGTTAAAAATAGACAAAGGAAAAGAGATTTCACTATGACTGAAAATGTTAGAAAACAAATGATTTTTTTAGGGCCACCTGCTTGTGGTAAAGGTACTCAAACAAACAGATTATCAGAAGAAATGAAGTTACCTCACGTTGATACAGGTTCTTTATTGAGAGCTGAAATTAAAAATGGCACTGAAAATGGTAAAATTGCTAAATCTTACATTGATAAAGGTAACCTTGTTCCTGTTGAACTTGTTGCATCTATTATCAAAGACAGATTAGCTCAAGACGATTGCAAAAATGGTTATATCTTAGACGGATACCCAAGAAGTGTTGAACAAGCAGACTTACTTGAAGACATCAACAAAGAAATCAACGGTAACGACAAAGCTGATTTTAGAGCAATTTATTTTGATTTAGATCCGGAAATTTTGATTGCAAGAATTGTAAATCGTCGTTCTTGTCCAAAATGTGGAGAAATCTACAACACTAAATTCAAACCTACAAAAGTTGCAGGAATTTGTGACAAATGTGGTGCTGAATTAACTCAAAGAAAAGACGACAATGAAGAAACTGCAAAAGCTCGTTTTGATACATATTTCAAAGAAACAGCTCCATTAATTGATTACTACAAAAACAAAGGTGTTCTTAGAACTATCAACGCAGAGGGTTCAATTGATGAAGTTTGGGAAAGACTTTTGAAAGTTATTAACGACTAATTGAAATTCTTTAAAAATATAAAAAGACGGTAGGTTTTTAAACTTATCGTCTTTTTTATTTAAAAAAATGTGTATTTATTCACTTATTTGAAAATTTTGTTATAATAAAAATTATGACAGATATTGATAAAAGTGATTTAGAAGAATTAAAGCAGAGAGTTAAAGAAAAACTTGACGGAACTCATTTGATTTCGTACAAGGGAACCGTTTCAAAACTTTTAGGATTGACAGTAGAAGTTAAACTTCCGGGGCTAAAAATCGGTGACCTTTGCTATATTGAAACTTATGATGGAAAACAAAAACCTGCAGAAGTTCAGGCATTCAAAGGTGAAGTTGCTCAATTATCACTTTTGCTAGACGGTAGCGGAATTGGTCAAGGGAGTTTAGTTACAACAACAAGACGACCGATTACTGTTCCGGTTGGAGATTTTTTATTAGGGCGATTAATTGACCCACTTGGAAATCCGATAGACGGAAAACCACTTGATACCACAAATGCCTTATGGCGACCAATTGAAGGACCTCCCCCAGGGCCATTCGAAAGACCTATTATTACAGAACAATTCTCAACAGGTGTTCGTGCAATTGATGGTTGTATGACAATGGGTTGCGGACAACGTTTGGGACTTTTTGCAGGGTCAGGTGTAGGTAAAAGTACACTTTTGGGTATGATTGCAAGAAATTCAGATGCTGATGTCAACGTAGTTGCACTGATTGGTGAACGTGGAAGAGAAGTTAAAGAGTTTGTTGAAGATTCTTTGGGTGAGGTTGGTATGGCAAAATCCGTTTTGGTATGTTCAACAGGCGACCAGCCACCATTGATTCGGCAAAAAGCTTTGTTAACAGCAACAGCAGTTTGCGAATATTTTAGAGATCAAGGCAAAAAAGTTTTCCTTATGACAGATACTGTTACTCGTTGCGCTATGGCAGGTCGTGAAGTTGGTTTGTCATTAGGAGAACCACCGACAATGAAAGGTTATCCGCCATCAATTTTTTCATGGCTTCAAAAAGTACTTGAAAGAGCCGGAAACAGTCCAAAAGGTTCAATTACTGCTTTATATACAGTACTTATGGAGGGTGATGATATTTCAGACCCAATTGTTGATATTGTGCGTGGTATTGTAGACGGCCACATTTTCTTGTCAAGAAAAGTTGCGGAATCTAACCACTATCCGGCAATTGATGTATTAGGAAGTATTTCCCGTTTGATGAGCGCAATTGCATCTCCGGAACATAAAGCAGCAGCAGCGAAATTGAGAACAATTATGTCTATGTATCGAGAGAATAAAGACTTGATTGATGTTGGTATGTATCAACCTGGGTCAAACCCAAAACTTGATATTGCAATTGAAATGATGCCAAAAGTTAATGCATTTTTGCAACAACGAACCTCTGAAAGCGTAACAATGGAGGGTACAATCCAACAACTTGTTGATATGATGCAAGGTGTGGATATTTAGTCCAAAATCATGTCATTGTAAGGAAAACAAGATTTTTTGAAATATTGCAATAAAAAACCCCGACGTCAATAATTTGTTAGTCGGGGCTTTTATTTATTCTAACTTCAAAGAAGATTAGTGGTTGTCATCATTATTAAAATCTGGAGAACCAAACATTCCTTCAATTTCTTCCAAAATTGCAGATGGTTTTCTCGCTTGATTTCTTTGAGCAACTGCACGTTTTCTTTCTTCTCTATCACGTTCTTCATTTGCGTTAATCAAATGATGGAAACCAGTACCGGCTGGGATTAAACGACCGATAATAACGTTTTCTTTCAAACCTCTTAACAAGTCTTTTTTACCCTCAACTGCAGCTTCTGTCAAGATTCTTGTTGTTTCTTGGAATGAAGCAGCTGAAATGAAACTTTCAGTGTTCAAAGAAGCTTTTGTAATACCTAACAACATGTATTCACAAGTTGCCGGAGCCTTACCTGCTTCTTCTGCAGCTTTGTTTTCTTTTTCAAATGTTTGCATTTCAATCAACTCTCCAGGTAATAATTTTGTATCACCTGCATCAATAATCTTAACTTTCTTAGTCATTTGACGAACAATGATTTCAATGTGTTTATCAGCAATTTCAACACCTTGTGAACGATATACACGTTGTACTTCGTCTACCAAGTATTGTTGAGCTGCTTCAGGTCCACATAATCTCATTACATCATGCGGATTCATAGGACCAGATGTCAATGGTTGACCTTTTGTAATTTTTTGTCCGTTAGAAACAATTACATTAGCATCAATTGCATATTTAATCTCAGTTGATGAACCGTTTTCATCTAACAAGAACAATCTCGGGAATCCATCATCATCAATTTCAATCTTAGCTGTACCATCATTTTCAGCCAAAATCGCACAATCCTTAGGTTTTCTACCTTCCAAAAGTTCTTCAACTTTCGGCAAACCTTGAACGATATCGCCTGTTTTTTCTCTTTCAAATACCAAGGTTGCAATCAAGTCTCCTCTAAGTACCAAAGCACCTGAATCAATTTGAAGCATTGTACCTGGGCTGATTAAGTAAGGACGACCGTTTCTAATTTGGATTTTGCCTTTATTTACGGCTGTTACAAGCCCTGAAACAGGAGAAGTTTCTCCGCTTTCTGCTAAAACTTTATCAGCTTTAACAAACTGACCTTTCTTAACCACTGCAGTTCCTTTAACTGAAACAGTTGTTGAAGAACTATCAGAAATTAAAAGAAGTCTTCTTGCATCTTCTTCTGCATTTTTGATTGAAGCAACCGCATCGTTAACTGCTAGAACTTGAGTTTTCGCAACCGGTGTTCTAGGGTCAATCGTTTCACCGTCTTTTACAAGCAATTCAGTTTGTAAAGCAGCATTTGCAGCACCTTCAATTTCACGACGAACAATCAAGTTTTCCAATACAACGATTCTCAAGTTTCCGTTTGAATCAAGTTCTACCATACCTTTAAGGTGTGATAAGTACCCTTGCATTTGAAGAACTAAGCTTGTTCTTGTAATTGTTGCACCATCAACGTTTCTTACTCTTGCGCCATCTTTGTATTGAAGTTGAGTCACAGGAACGATATCAATCAATTCATCAGTTGTGTTGAATTGGATTGAAACATCTTTTTGGTTAACTTCTAATACTTGAACCGGTCTGATTAAAATTTGTACAGGTTGATTTGCGATTGAATCTTCATCTAATGATAAAGAAGAATCAATTTCTTCATCTAAATCATCAATTGGTAATTCATCAGCTGTAGAATCCATAATTGTAACAATTGAAGTTTCTTTAGCTTTGATACCGTCAGCGATTACTGTACCTTTTTTAACAACTTCACCCTCGTCAACTTTCAATTCTGAAATATTTGACAATGTGTGAACTTCACCAGGTCTAACAGTGATTTCGTGAATAACATCATTGTATTCCTTGAATTCAACAACACCATCAATATGGCAATAAACGTCTTTTACAATTTCAGTACCAGCTGTAACTGTAGTACCGTTTTCAACCATTTTCAATGTGCTGTCTTTATTGATTTGGTGAACTTCTTCCGGAATGAATACAACTTTACCAGCTTTAGTAATGATTTGATTTTCATCAACTTCAACATCAACATATCTGATTTCACCAGAAGATGAAACCGTACAATCATCATCTATAAGTTCAGCAATAATCATGCCGTTTTCAACTGTTGTATCAACAGGAGCTTTAACGATGTATTTTTCACCAGTTTTGTCAACTGTCCAAAGCTGTTCTTTTTTAGTTTGCTCGAAAGATGCATTTCCCGGTTGTAAAGAAGCAATAACAATTGTTAACTCTTTACCTTGAACAATCTTTTTAATCTTTTTACCGTCAAATTTAGCTTCTTCAACAACTAAATCATCACCAACTCTAACTTCACCACCGTGTTCGCAGATTGTTAAAGTTTCAGCCAATTTTTCACCTTTAGAAATTTTTTGACCATCTTTAACAAGAACTTTCGAACCACCAGGTAATGTATAAACATCGCCACCTAAAACCCAAACAATACCTTGTTTGTTTGTAGTTCTAAGAACGTTGCCTTGTCTATCTTTCTTTTCATCAGCTTTAAAATCTTCAAATACAACTTCACCACTTATATCAGTTGTAATATCTTTTGTTGCTTTTTCTGTCAAACGGCTGCTATCACTTTGAGATGATGGAGCATGCTCTGCCATTTTGAAACCTTTAGCAACTTCCATTCCATCAGTGATAAATAATGTAGCACCTGCAGGAATGTGATATTTAGTTGTTCTCTTTTCGCCTTTAACTTCAATATCAGCTTCGTACATAGAAACTTGAACAATATCACCGTGTCTTGTTCTAAGTTCTCTGGCTTTGATTTTTGAAACAACTTTACCGGCTTCACGAGCGATAATTTCTTTTTTAGCTTCTTTAACGCCAACAGCACCACCGGTGTGGAATGTTCTCATTGTTAACTGAGTACCAGGTTCACCGATTGACTGAGCAGCGATAATACCAATTGCTTCACCGATATCAACAAGTTTTTGACTTGTCATTGCCCAACCATAACATTTTTGACAAACACCGTATTCAAGACCGCAAGTCAAACCTGAACGAACTTTAAGTTCATGTAAGTCTAAACCTGAAATCTTCTTGATGTCATCTCTGTCCATTGTTTTGCCATTAGCAACTAGTACATTACCATCAGCATCAACTATATCCTGAGCAACTGTTCTTCCCAACAATCTGTCGATTAATGGAACGATAACAGCATCACCATCAGTGATTGGTTTCATATTAATATATTTTTCAGTGTGACAATCATCAGCTCTGATAATTACATCTTGAGCAACATCAACCAAACGTCTTGTTAAGTATCCAGAGTCAGCTGTTTTCAATGCTGTATCTACCAGACCTTTACGAGCACCGTATGATGAAATGATGTATTCTGTAACGGATAAGCCTTCTTTAAAGTTTGATTTAATTGGCAAGTCGATGATTTGACCTTGTGCATCTGCCATCAAACCTCTCATACCTACCAACTGTGAAACCTGTGACAAGTTACCACGGGCTCCAGAGAATGCCATCATATATACAGGGTTTAATTTATCAAAATTTTCAACAACTTGTTCTGTAAGTTTTGCTGTTGTTTCAGACCAAGTATCAATAACTTTTGTATATCTTTCAACCTCTGTAATTTCACCTTTTAGGTATCTGTTTGTTGATTTTTCAATTTCTTCCTCTGCTGATTTCAATAAGTCTTTTTTAATAGACGGAACTGACAAGTCAGCAATTGAAATAGTTGTACCAGAAACTGTTGCATATTTATAGCCTAAATGTTTCAACGCATCAGCTAACGATGCAGCTTTAGCACCACCGTATTCCAAATACATCTGACCTAACAATTTTTTCAATGAACCTTTGTCCATTTGTTTGTTAATGAAATCAGGTGATTTTTTAGTATGTGTATATGTGTTTTCCATTCTAATTTTTCCTCAATTAGTTATTTCCATTTATTTTAAACCACTTAAACAAGTGCTTTTCTAACTTCTTCGTTAAATATAATTCTACCTACGGTAGTTTCTAATTTTTCACCTTTTTCGTCTCTTACGACAATCTTATCGTGTAACTTGATTACACCAACTTCAAGAGCTGAAATCGCATCTTGGAAGTTGTAGAAGTAACCTTTAATCTCTTGGTTAGGATCCTTGATAGTAGTTAAGTAATACATACCAAGTACCATATCCTGAGATGGAGTTACGATAGGTTTACCGTTTGCAGGAGCCAATAAGTTGTTAGTTGCTAACATTAACATTCTTGCTTCTGCCTGAGCTTCAATTGATAATGGAACGTGAACAGCCATTTGGTCACCATCGAAGTCAGCATTGAATGCTGTACATGCTAATGGGTGAAGTTGAATTGCACGACCCTCTACCAATTTTGGTTCAAATGCCTGAATACCTAATCTGTGAAGGGTTGGAGCACGGTTCAACATAACCGGATGTCCATCAATAACCTCTTCTAAGATATCCCATACGATAGGCTCTGAACGTTCAATTTTCTTCTTCGCTGATTTAATGTTTTGAACATATCCACGTTCAATCAATTTATTAACAACAAATGGTTTGAACAATTCAATCGCCATTTCTTTTGGTAAACCGCATTGGTTCAATGTCAATGACGGGCCAACAACGATTACTGAACGACCTGAGTAGTCAACACGTTTACCTAACAAGTTTTGACGGAAACGACCTTGTTTACCTTCAATAATGTTAGATAATGATTTCAATGCTCTGTTGTTAGGACCAACAACTGTTCTACCGCGACGACCGTTATCAATTAGAGCATCAACCGCTTCTTGAAGCATTCTCTTTTCGTTTCTAACGATAATTTCAGGAGCACCCATTTCTAACAATCTTTGTAAACGGTTGTTTCTGTTAATTACACGTCTGTATAAGTCGTTCAAATCAGATGTAGCAAATCTACCACCGTCCAATTGAACCATTGGTCTTAAATCAGGAGGTGTAACAGGAAGGACGTCCATAATCATCCAAGTAGGACTTGTTTCAGAAGAGATAAGATTATCTAATAATCTTAATCTCTTAATTAATTTAGATTTCTTTTGAACTGAAGTTACGTTACCAGCAAGTTCATTTCTGATTTCTTCTGCTAATTTTTTAGTATCAATTTCTGATAACAATTCTTTAATAGCTTCTGCACCGATACCAACTTTTAAAGTTGATTCTTCGTTTTCAGCCATGTAATCTTCATATTCTTCTTCAGTTAGTAATTGTAATTTTCTGAAATCACTATCACCGCCATCAATTACAACATAGCTGTTGAAATAGATAACTTGTTCCAGATCTTTCAAAGTCATATCTAAAAGTAAACCAAGGTAAGATGGAATTCCTTTTAAGAACCAAATATGAGAAACAGGAGCTGCAAGCTTAATGTGTCCCATTCTGTGACGTCTTACTTTTGAATCTGTAACTTCAACACCGCAACGTTCACAGATAATACCTTTATGTCTTACTCTTTTATACTTACCGCAATAACATTCCCAGTCTTTTGTTGGCCCGAAAATTCTTTCACAGAACAAGCCGTCTCTTTCCGGTTTTAATGTACGGTAGTTGATAGTTTCCGGTTTTGTTACTTCGCCGTGTGACCATTGAAGAATTCTTTCCGGAGAAGCTATACTAATTCGTATATAATCAAAATAATCAATGCTTGTTGACATTTATAATGTTCTCCTTTTTTATCTTGTGAATTGTGAAAGTGAAAAGTCTTAACCAGACTATCCACTATTCACTTTTCACACTTCATTTTTATTATAAATCACCGAAAGTAGTTGGTGTTTCAAAGAAATTGATATTCAACAACTCTGAATCAACGTCTGATAAAGTACGTTTTGGAGCTGCTTTTCTCAAATCGTCCATATCAGTCATCAAATCTACTTCCTGACCGTCTTTCTTCGCAACTGTGATGTCAAGACCAATACTTTGTAATTCTCTTACAAGTACCTTGAATGATTCTGGAATACCAGGTCTTGGAATATTATCACCTTTAACGATTGCTTCATAAGCTCTGTTACGTCCGTTAACATCATCTGATTTGATTGTTAACATTTCTTGTAGAGTATATGCAGCACCGTAAGCTTCCAATGCCCAAACTTCCATTTCACCGAATCTTTGACCACCGAATTGAGCTTTACCACCCAATGGTTGTTGAGTTACTAATGAGTAAGGACCTGTACTTCTTGCGTGGATTTTATCATCTACCAAGTGAACAAGTTTAAGGAAGTAAGTCCAACCTACAGCAACAGGTCTGTCAAAAGGCTCACCGGTTCTACCATCAATTAGTAATACTTTACCGTCTTCGCCAACCCAATCACAACCTGATTCTTTGATACCTCTAAGAAGTTCAGCTTTTGTTGCAATTTCTGATTGGTTTTCGCCGTACATTTCATCAAATGCTGGAGCTTCGTAGTAATCACGAGTCAAATATGCAGCCAAACCTAACAATAATTCATAAGTTTGACCAACGTTCATACGAGATGGAACACCAAGTGGATTCAATACGATATCAACAGGAGTACCGTCTGGCAAGAATGGCATATCTTCCTTAGGTAAAATTCTTGAAACAATACCTTTGTTACCATGACGTCCAGAAAGTTTATCACCTACAGAAACTTTACGTTTTTGTGCAATGTAAACTCTGATTACCGTATTAGCACCTGGTGGTAATTCATCACCTTTTTCTCTATCAAATACCTTAACATCGAGAACTCTACCACCTTCACCATGAGGAACACGAAGTGAATTATCTTTAACATCTCTTGCTTTTTCAGCGAAGATTGCTCTCAATAATTTTTCTTCCGGTGGGTGTTCTGATTCACCTTTCGGTGTAACTTTACCAACTAAGATATCATCTGCATAAACTCTGGCACCGATTCTTACAATACCACGTTCATCTAAGTGTCTCAAAGCATCTTCTGAAACATTAGGAATTTCACGTGTAATTTCTTCCGGTCCCAATTTAGTTTGTCTTGCTTCAATCTCTAATTTTTCAATGTGTAATGAAGTGAAGATATCATCGTGAACACATCTTTCTGAAAGTAAGATAGCATCTTCGAAGTTATAACCTTCCCAAGGCATATATGCAACCAAAATGTTTTTACCTAATGAAAGCTCACCGCCACAAGTTGAAGCACCATCGGCGATTACATCACCGGCTTTAACCTTGTCACCTTCGTGAACGATTGGTTTTTGGTTGATACAAGTATCTTGGTTAGATCTTACATATTTCATAAGAGTATAAATATGTGGTTTGCCATGTGTATCACGGATAACTATTTCTTCACCAACAACTCTTTCAACAGTACCGTCAACATCTGCAACGATAACCATACCAGAGTCTTTTGCAACACGAGATTCAAGACCTGTACCAACTCTTGGTCTTTCAGTAATCAATAGAGGTACTGCTTGACGTTGCATGTTAGAACCCATCAATGCACGGTTAGCATCATCGTGTTCAATAAACGGAATCATTGATGTTGCAACTGAGATAATCTGAATTGGACAAACACCTACAAAGTCGATTTTTGATGCATCACACATGATAAATTCAGATCTGTATCTTGCAGGTACAACTTTTTCAACAAATTTTCTGTCTTTAGTTAATTTAACATCAGCCGGAGCACAACGATAGTTTTCATCGGCATCTGCTGTCATATAAACAACTTCATTTGTTACAACACCATCTTTAACAACGAAGAATGGAGATTCAACAAAACCATAGTCGTTAACCTTTGCGTGCGTAGCTAATGAACCAATCAAACCTGCGTTTGGACCTTCCGGAGTTTCAATCGGACAAATACGTCCATAGTGAGATGGGTGAATATCACGAACTGCGAATCCAGCTCTTTCTCTTTGTAAACCACCAGGTCCTAATGCTGAAATACGTCTTTTGTGAGTTAATTCAGCAAGAGGGTTAGTTTGATCCATGAACTGTGACAATTGAGAAGAACCGAAGAATTCTTTCAATGAAGCAACCAATGGTTTTGTATTCAACAAGTTCAATGGTGTTAATGTTTCAGAATCCTGAAGTGTCATTCTTTCTTTAACAATTCTTTCGATTCTTGATAAACCTACTCTGAATTGGTTTTGAAGAAGTTCACCAACTGAACGGATTCTTCTGTTTCCTAAGTGGTCAATATCATCTAATTGACCTTCATCATAAGTTAAGTTGATTAAATATTCAATTGTTGAAACGATATCTTCAACTGTTAATGTTCTTTGATTCTTAGGAATATTTAAGTTTAATTTTTTGTTTAATTTATAACGACCAACACGACCGATATCATATTTCTTTTCATCAAAGAATCTTGATTCCAAGATTTGACGTCCGCCTTGAGGAGAAGCAGGATCTCCAGGTCTTAATTTTTTGTATAATTCAATTAATGCATCATCTGTAGTTTCTGTTGTATCTTTTTCTAAAGTCTTTTTCAAGAACTCAAAGTGAGTGAATTTAGATTCCATTTCAGAAACAGTGATACCCATAGCTTTCAACAATGTTGTAGCTAAGATTTTTCTGTTTTTATCAATTTTAACGTGAATAATATCGTTAGAATCTGTTTCAATTTTCAACCAAGCACCTCTGTTAGGAATCATAGTTGCGTTGTATAAACGTTTTCCTGTAGGAGATGGGTCACACTTGAAGTAAACACCCGGAGAACGAACGATTTGTGATACGATAACACGTTCCGCACCGTTTACAATGAATGTACCTTTGTCAGTCATTGTAGGGATATCACCGATGTAAACTTCTTGTTCTTTAATTTCACCGCTATCACGGTTAACAAGTCTAATCATTACACGCAATTGTTTTGCATAAGTTGCGTCATGAATTCTTGCTTCTTCAACTGTGTACTTTGCGTTGTCGAAAGTATAATTTGGTAAGAAGTGTAATTCTAATCTGCCTGTATAATCTTTAATAGGAGAGAATGAAAGCAATTCCTCTTTCAAACCTTCTTTTAAAAACCATTCAAACGATTTTTTTTGCACTTCAATAAGGTCAGGTAAATCATCCAAACGAGTATGAGGAATACCCATTGGTGTTACTCTTTTTGCATATTTTGTCTTAGACATCAATTCACCTCATTTTAAAATGGTGTACGTACTATAAAAATTTTTCTAACTTAAGGCTGTAAACCCTCTACCAAAATGGTAAATGTCTGCAATTTTTAATGTTCTGTCAGTTAGTGAAATCCGCTTGTAATCAAACTTCCAAGATTTAGGCACACTTCACCCAACTTACTTTTGCATGTTCTTTCATCTTATTACATCAATATTCATAGTCAAGCAAATTTGCCATGTTTTTTGGAAAAATTTTTCACTTTTCTTAATAATTTTTTACAAGACAGAATTTTTAAAAATATCAAATGACTGTAAGTTTGACTACGCAAGGGTTTAGGTCGTCAAGTAAACTTTTGATAATTTTGAATATTGCATAAATAAAGGGTTTGAGGCTAATCACCTCAAACCCTTATATAATCAAACTTTCAATCTATGCTGCGGAATCAAAAATTACACCCTACCGCCATTTTTATAATGTTCTTTTATTTCTTCCGGTGTTGAATATTTATTATAATTTTCATTATTTCGTTCAACCATATAATTTACTAACGGGCCATCCAAAGCATTTGGTTTTAAATTCGGATTTACTGCATGTTGAAACCAACCAAACGGATTTAAAAACGGATTATTCAAATACAACATCTGGTTCATAGCCTCTGTTTGTTGCTTGCGTGAAGATGTTGCAATATTATAACCGATTAATCCGACAAGACCAAGACCACCTGCAACAATCAAAGGTTTTTTCTTTGCAAAATTTACTGCACTTTTAATACTTCCGTACCCACACATACTTCCAAAAACTTTTCCAATACTCATAACATTTTCCCCTTTCATTTTTTCCTATACTCCCATATAAAAAATTTTTGGCAAAAGTTATTGCTAAGTCCCCTCACATCATATCATATCATATCATATAGGGCAGTATAACTGGATTTGAGCCTATTTAAAATTTAACTTTACATTCTGTTACAATTGTGTTTTTTAATTCGAAATGGTAAAATCAAACGCAAATAAGGATTTAAATTTATATTTCCTTTTTTACCTATTTCCTTTTCCCTTGCCCCCTTAATTTATATATTTGTTAAAATTTTCACTTATTGTAAAAAATTGCTATAATAAATGCATGTTTTATTTTGAAAAAATTGACGGGAAAAGAATTTTAAAATCCAATTTTATTAAAAATATGGAAGCTTTTTTTACAACACGAGATATCTGCATTTGTTGTAAAAATATTGAACTTACGCAAAAAGACACCTCCCTAGAACAAAACAAAAAAACAATCTGCAAATACTTAAATATAAAAGAAGAAAATCTGTTACTCCCGACTCAAACACATACCTCAAATATAGATATAGCAAAGGAAACAAAGAAATCATATCCGGATACAGATGCTCTAATTTTAGGAAATCAAAATCTTGGAATTTTTCTAAATTTTGCAGATTGTACTCCGGTAATTTTGTATGATGAAGTTCAAAATGTCGGAGCAGTAGCTCATGCCGGTTGGCGTGGAACAACTGAAAAAATTGCACCCAAAACTGTTGAAAAAATGATTAAAATATACAATTCAAAACCAGAAAATATTGTTGCAGTAATTGGTCCTACTATTGGATTTTGTTGTTATAATGTAGGAGAAGAAGTTTACCAAAAACTATCTGAAACTGTCAATAATTTTAGTGGTCTTTATGAAATCAGACAGGGAAATATTTATGTCGATTTAAAAAATATAAACAGAAAACAACTTGAAGAAATTGGGGTAAATAAAATTGATGTTTGTCCATATTGTACAGTCTGCAACAACGATTTATTTTTCTCATACAGGAAAGAGAATGCAACACCTTATCGTCACAGTGCAGTAATAAAGTTGAGGTAAATTATGCAAAAAATTATTATTGGAAAAACTTACAGACACTTCAAAGGGAACTTATACAGAGTTATGGCTCTGGGGAAAAATTCTGAAAATATGGAAGAAATGGTCGTATATAAATCCCTTTCAAACAATCATGTCTGGATTAGACCTCGCAAAATGTGGAATGAAGTCGTTGATGATAAAGGAACATTAAGGTTTACTCTTGTTGAGTAAATTTATTAAGAACAGTAAATTTTTTTTCTTTAAACTAGCAAAAAAAACTATTCAGCGGTATTTTGAGTAAAACGAAAAAGCAAAAGAAAAAGGATTTGTGTATGAAAAAAGTTTTAGTAATGTTGGTAATGGTTTTATTTAGCTGTGTTCCAGCAAATGCAACATATCAAGTATTTTTTAATGCGGGTGGTGTTCCAATTTCAAGAGCATACGGCGGTGGAATGCGTCGTTCCATTAACAATTTTGGTTCTAATGCAGGTTTTACTCCTCGAAATATTAGACGAGAACAAGCAAGACGCAGAGCAATTGCAAGAGAAAATGCAATTACAAATGCAATCAACTCAATGGGAAGAAATAATAGCTACAATGGAGGAATGAACTCTGGAATGTATGCAAATTATTCTCAAAGATCAGTAAACAGAACAGCAGTTGTTGAACAATCAAGATTTGATAGAAATTACACTCCTGCAAGAACAACAAGAAGTTACACAAGAAACGGTGTTACTTACTACAACTAATAAGTAAGATTAAATTTTATTTTATAAAAAAGAGCAGGGATTTTGAACTTTCTGTTCTTTTTTTCGTATTAATTATATAGGAGAAATTAAAAACAATTGTCCAATATACAAAAAATTATAATTATGATTTAATATTGACAAATAAAAGGAAATGGATATGCACAAAATTTTTCTAACTATTTTAATTATCGGATTTACGATTCTAAATGCAAATGCCACGACAAGTGTTATATATAATAGTGCAGGTCAACCAATTGGAATGAGAAATTTTTCAGCAAATCCATTTCCAAACATTTACAGAAGACAAATACTGCCACCTAATCCGCCAAATTTTAATAATGGTTATCCACCACCACAACCAAGATATAGATATCCAAGGGTGTATTCATATTATCCGGCATATAATTCTTGTTCTAGTATGTGCTCATACTGTCCGTATGATTATTACCCAAGAAGATATCAAAAAAATACAACTGTGACAAAAAAAACAACAGCAACACCTATTTCAAGATTTGATAAAAGATACCAAACCTCTTCTTCTAATAAAATTGTAACTTGCAATGGAATAACTTATTATGGCACGACAAATGCATGTCAATAATAAAGAGTAATATAACTAAAAAAATAGAGGCTCAAATATTTTGAACCTCTATCTTTTCGACTGTCAATCAATCTTTTTTAGTTTTGTTCAATAATTAAACAGCAACTTTCATTGTTTTTTCAATGATATCGTTAAAGCTATCAGCTTTTAATGAAGCACCACCGATTAAAGCACCGTCGATATCTGATTTTGACATTTGTTCTTCAATTGTAGCAGGTTTTACAGAACCACCGTAAAGAATTCTGATAGAATCCGCTGCTTGAGAACCGGCAACTTCTGCAACAACTCCACGAATCATTTTGATAACTCTGTTAGCTTCATCAGAATCACAAGATTTTCCTGTTCCGATAGCCCAGATTGGTTCGTAAGCGATAACTGATTTAGCGATATCTTCAGAAGAAATACCGTCTAAAGCTGCTCTAATTTGAGAAGCGATATGAGAATCTGTAACACCTGATTCTCTTTGTTCTAAAGTTTCACCACAGCAGATGATTGGAATCAAACCACCAGCCAAGATAGCTTTAGCTTTTTTGTTAATCATTTCATCAGTTTCTGAGAAGTATTGTCTTCTTTCAGAGTGACCGATAATTACATAAGAACAACCTGCATCTTTCAACATTTCAACAGAAAGTTCACCAGTAAAAGCACCAGATTTTTCCCAGTGACAGTTTTGAGCAGCAACATATAATTTAGATTCTCCACAACCACAGTTGCAAGGAATTTCAGCAACTTGATTTAAAGATGTAAATACAGGAGCAATAATAACTGTAGGTAATTGAGGTGCATCAAATTTATCTACGAATGATTTAATACCTTCATATAAAGCTTTAGCATCAGCTTGAAGTAAATTCATTTTCCAGTTTCCTGCAATAATTGGTTTTCTTGACATAGTCTAATCTCCTTTTTAGTACCACTTTTACACAAGGTATCTTATATTAAAAAAAAACTTAACGCAAGTTAAACCACAAGGGAATAAATTTATATATACAAACGGGAACCCCTCCCCAAAGAGTTGTGGAATGACGTAATTTCCTCGTACTTCAAGAAAGGGTTCAAACTTTGTTATTTATTTATGGGGGTTATCCCAATTTTTCTTTGTAATCTTTACCACCAACAATTCTCAAGTGACGATTTTCACCCTCGCCAATTGATGTACTTGCCAAGTTGTGTTGCTCAACAAGTTCGTGTTGAAGTTTTCTGATTTGTTGATTTTGTGGAGTTAACTCAATATCTTTAGCACCGGCCAAAACTTTTTCAATTGCAGCTTTTGCTTCATCAAGAGCCTTTTCCGTAATATCATAGAATGTTTGTTTTTCGTTCAATTCCACGATATCAAGAGCTTCTTTGATTACTTTTTGAATTTGAGCCATTGAATTTGTCTTTACATAGAAAATTTGAAGTCTGTTTTCTTCTGCCGTACTCAAAACTTTTGCCCCACCTTTGACAAAGTTTTTGTGTGCAATTACAATATCTGCATCATCAAGATTTCTTGTAATTTCTGCATTTAAATCTAATCGTTCAATTACTTTTTCCGCAATACTTCTAGATACTGCATATAAGTAGATTTTTTTGAACTTTTTAACTTCATCGACATATTTTTGTCTTGAAAAACTAAATTTTAAACTTTCAGGGTGCTCAATTTTGTTATCAAGAGCATTGATTTTATCAATTACATTTGGAACTCTGGCAGGAACAGGTTCAACCGAAGCAGGGGTAGAGAAATTATATACTTTGTCAACTTTTCTGATTTCCGGACGAATTGGCCAACCTCTAAGAATATAATCAACTGCTTCTGCAGTATCTTTGTAGACCGCAAGTGTATTTCTGTCAAGAATTTCAATTACGATATCAAAAGTCGGCTGTTTCTCTCTTTCTAAAACAGTTTTTTGTGAAGAACGACGTTTTGCTTCATCATCACCCAAAGTAACCGATTGAATACCGCCGACCAAATCTGATAATGTTGGGTTTTTAATCAAACTTTCCAAACTATTACCGTGAGCAGTAGCAATAAGCATAACCCCACGTTCTGCAATTGTTCTTGCAGCTTGAGCTTCAGCTTCTGTTCCAATTTCATCAACCACGATAACCTCAGGAGTATGATTTTCAACCGCTTCAATCATAACATCTTTTTGATATTCCGGTTGTCGAACTTGCATTCTTCTTGCATGTCCAACTGCAGGGTGCGGAGTATCGCCATCACCGGCAATTTCATTTGATGTATCAACAATTACAACACGTTTAGCCAAATCATCAGCCATAAGTCTTGCAATTTCCCGTAATTTTGTGGTTTTACCAACCCCGGGACGACCTAAAAATAGAATACTCTTATTTTGTAAGCAGATATCTCTTATACAAGAAATTGTACCTGTTACAACTCTACCTATTCTGCAAGTAAGACCTACTATTTTACCTTGTCTGTTACGAATTGCACTAATTCTGTGTAATGTTCCAGGGATACCTGAACGGTTATCCGAGGTGAATTCTTGAACTCTAGATGTAATATATGAAATATCATCATAATCTACATTTGAAACATCGATGTATTCTATTTTACCGTTAGAATGTCTTATCTCAGGCTGACGACCAATATCTAAAACAATTTCAATAACATCTTGCATGTTTTCATAAGATATGTGTTGTCTGATTTTGTCGGGGAGAATTTCTGTTAACTTCTCTAAATCATTTTGGAATTGTAGGTTGCTCATATATTCGCCGCCTTTCTATTTTGATTATAACAAAATATTTAATGGCTATTAAATGCGACTTGGTAATATGTATATCTTCTATATATATTATACTACATGTTTCGGTGTTTTTGTGGATTTTCTTTAAACATGTATTCATAATTTTTACAAAACTTTACATTTAAAAACAGGTTCAAATCCTTTTATATCAAGAGTTTTCATTTGAAAAAATAGAAAAAAAATAAAAAGTTCAATCTATAGATTGATATTTAAAAACTAAATTTACAATACGAAACACCATAATTTGTATATTACGAATTGTTTACAAAATGATTGCCCAAACAAATTCAAACTCATCTCTACACTTGAAAAGAGGTAAAAAAAGTTGTATAATCTATGTATAATATGTATTTAAAGACAGGAAATTTTAAGAGTATGAGGAAAGCCCTTACTGTTGGTGAATTATTGATTACAATGGCAATTATAGGTGTTATTGCCATGTTAGTATTACCGGGATTTTTGAAGGATTATCATAACAGATTATATACAACAAGATTGAAAAAATCTTATGAACAAATTTCAGATGCACTGGAAAGAGCAAGTATTGATAGTAATGTATCGTATTTTGCTCAAACAAAATATATAACAAATACTCAAGAATTTTTACAAAATTACTTTAAAGTTTCAAAAAAAATTGCAGGAGCAGCATTTGCTGATTCTTATAGAACCATTTCAAATGTTGAAAATAATGATGGTGAATCAATCACAAGTAACATAAGCGGTGCAACTATTAAGCTTCAAGGTGGCGAAACTATTTCCATGGACTGCGAATCAATATCCGTTTGTACAATTCTTTTAGATATCAATGCTGCAGACGGTCCAAATGTTGGTGGTCGTGATTTGTTCACATTCAAAATCAATGCGGCAAAAAATGAAATTTACGACGGGGATACTGCAGCAACTTGCGGTACAGATAAATTGGGTACCGGTTGTTTACAAAAAATTATTAATGACAACTGGAAAATGACATACTAATAAATTGAAAAAGGATAACTATGAAAAAGGGTTTTACTCTATCAGAAATTTTAATAACATTAACCATTGTTGGAGTTGTAGCAGCATTAACAGTTCCTGCTGTTATGAAAAACTACAGAAACAAGATGTACACAGCAGCATTGCAAAAAACCTACAATCAACTCTCCGATGCAACGATTGCAATCATGAATGATGAACACGTAGATGATTTTTATGAAACAAGAGCGAGATCTTGTGTTAAAAGTGACGGAAATATAAATGGTGACTGCACAGAGGGTTTGACATATTTTTTAAATAATTATCTTGAACCTATTAGAAAAGATTGTGGAAAAGGTGGAAAATTATGTATTGGAGGATTAAGCTCTGATTCGTACAAAACACTAAGTGGTAAAAATGCTGGTACAGTTGGCGGTCAATATTGTATCCAAACAGCAAAAGGGGCAACTATTTGCGGATTTTTCAATGGAGGTAATACTTGCATGAGCCTTGCAGTAGATGTAAATGGTGCTGAGGGACCAAATGTTACAGGAAGAGATTTATTCTCCATGGACGTCCAAAATGATGGTACAATTTCAGATTATTTAAGTGGTTGTGGTCATTTAGCTGATAAACCGTTCGTTCTAAATAATAGTTTTGGTGCTCCAGCTACAAATTGTAGTAATGATAATGCAAATGGAATAGACGAGAAAACGGCTGGCTGCTTAACCCGTATTATTGAAGCCGGTTGGAAAATGGAATACTAATAAAGGATTTTTATGAAAGATTTTAATAAAAAATTTGGTTTTACGTTATCAGAAGTTTTGATTACCCTAGGAATCATCGGTATTGTTGCGGTTCTGACAATTCCTGCTGTTATGAAAAACTACAGAAACAGGCTTTATGTTGCCCAATTACAAAAAACTTATGCTCAAATTTCAGATGCAGTTCAAGCAATTATGGTAGATGAACATACAGGTAATTTTTATGAAACAAAAGCATCTTTAGAAAACAATTGTACGAATGCAGATAGTGGAGATTGCACTGCCGGAGCAGGTTACTTTTTGAATAAGTATTTTAAAGTAGTCAAAAGAAATTGCGCTTCCGGAACAAATGCATGTGCAGCAGCATCATACAAATCAATTGGTGGAGCTAATGCAGGAGTATTAGCCGGAGATTACTGTATTCAAACAACAAATGGTGCAGCCATTTGCATGAAAAGAAATACCGAAAACAACAAAGTTTTTATTGATTTAAACATTGATGTTAATGGACAAGCTGACCCAAATATCACCGGTCGTGATGTTTTTTACTTAACAGTTCAAGAAAACGGAACGGTTACGGATTATAGAAATACAGACGAGGGTAACTGTAGCAACCCAAACTCATCAGGCTGTTTCAACAAAGTTCGAAATGCCGGTTGGAAGATGGAATACTAATAAAAGGATATTTATGAAAAAAGATTTTAATAAAAAATTCGGTTTTACATTATCAGAAGTTTTGATTACTCTTGGAATTGTCGGAATTGTTGCCGCATTGACTATTCCTGCCATTATGAAAAACTACAAAAACAGATTGTATGTTTCAGAATTGAAAAAAGTTTATTCCCAACTTACAAATGCAACAAGTTCTATTATGTCTGATGAACATGCTCAGAATTTTTATGAAACAACCGGAGGGGTAAAAGATTCTTGTACCAGTACTGATTCAGAAGATTGCAAAGGTTCTGCATACTTCTTGGCTAATTATTTCAAAAGTATGAAACAAAATTGTATTAATGGTGATGGACAATGTGTTGCTGCTGCTTATCATTCAACAAAAGGTAAAAGTGCAAATGAATTTAATTCATCTTATTGTATTCAAACCGTAAATGGCGCAGCTATTTGTATGTTTTTTGATACAAAAAGTAATACCTCAAAAATTATAGTAGATGTTAACGGAACATCGGAGCCAAATATCACCGGTCGTGATGTTTATGTAATGCAAGTAGCAAGTGACGGCTCAATAACGGATATCTCTTCTGATGAAGATGATTGTAATGCTCCAGATGATAATTCTCCTATCATAGACCTTGCAAAAGGTTGTTTGACAAAAGTTATGAATGCCGGTTGGAAAATAGAAGACGACGAATAATAAAAAAATTTATTTTGACAAAAACCGAAATTCAGAATCTGAATTTCGGTTTTTTAGTATTTTATGTCATCTATCCAATTAAACAGAAGCTAATTGTTTAGCTCTTTCTAATTGTAAAGTAACTGTTGTTATATCGCAAACTGAGCTTGGTCCGAAGTATTGAATTGCTCCTGGGAACAAGTATCTGTCATTCATAGCCCAATCTTCTCTATTGTCTTGTAATTGTTTGAATACAGGACCGTCAAGTCTAACTAGAGCTTTTTGAATAACAGGTTTCATTTCGCCGTGACGTTTTTCCATGTTCATCATCATTGTAAGAGGAACACCGCCTGCAATCCATTTATCGGCACTTTCAGTCAAATTTCTAACTGATGATAAGTAACCAGTCATTCCAAAACTAATCAATGCAAATGCGTTGAAACCTAATGAATAACAATAATCTGCATCAAAGTTTGATGGGAATGCGCAACGTCCTTCATAACCAAAGAAGTGAGATTGTGCTGAGAATTTACCAATGAATGTACCTTCTTCTTTCAATTCAGCAAGTTTTGTTGAAATCATTTCAATCAACAATTTTTCAGTTTCAATTTTTGAAACTTGAACATTACCGTGTGGGTCACGGTCTGCTAATAATTGACCTTTAATCAAAGCTGGTAATGATTTGTAAACTTTAGCATTTTCAGTATCTAATCTGTTTTCAACGATATCAAATTTATCTCTGATGGTTGTTGCGTTAACGAATTCTGAATCACTCTCCAATGAAGCCATAATATCATTCAAGTTAGAAATCATTGAACCCATTTCAGGAATAAATTCGATTAAACCTTCAGGAATTACGGCAATACCAAAGTTTTTACCAGCATTTGCACGTCTAACAATGATATCTGTCATATAATCAATGATTGAAGATAATGACATTTTCTTTTCTTGAACTTCTTCAGAAATCAAAGTGATGTTTGGTTGAGTTTGCAAAGCTGCTTCCAAAGCTACGTGAGAAGCACTTCTTCCCATGATTTTTACAAAGTGCCAATATTTCTTAGCTGAATTTGCATCTCTTTCAATATTTCCAATAAGTTCAGCATAAGTTTTTGTAGCCGTATCAAAACCGAAAGAAATTTCAATTTGTTCGTTTTTCAAGTCACCATCAATTGTTTTTGGACAACCAATAACTTGAATACCTGCATTATGTTTTACAAACCATTCAGCAAGTAAAGCAGCATTTGTATTAGAGTCATCTCCACCGATAATTACAACAGCAGAAATGTTTAATTTTCTACAAACTGCTAATGACTTTTCAAATTGTTCTTCAGTTTCTAATTTAGTTCTACCGGAACCAATAATATCAAAACCACCTGTGTTTCTGTAAGCATTGATGAATTCGTCATCGAATTCAACATATTTACCTTCAATAATACCAGATGGACCACCTAAGAATCCATACAATTTGTTTGAAGAATTAGCATTTTTCAATGCATCATACAAACCTGCAATAACGTTGTGTCCACCAGGAGCTTGACCACCTGAAAGAATAACACCAACGTTTCTAACTTCAGATTCTTTTGAAACCGGAGAAGATTCAAAAGTTACTGTAGGTTTTCCATAAGTGTTAGAAAATAAAGCTTTAATTTGTTCTTGATCCCTAACTGATTCAGTAGCAGCACCCTCTACCATAGATAGTGAGTTAACACCATTTTGCAAACTTGCAGGAAGTTTTGGCTGATACTTAAGTCTTTCAATTTGTAATGGTGAAAGTTTAGTCATTTAATAAGTCCTTTCCTTTTGTAATACGTGGTTTACATGCTACATTGTACTACAAAAAAGAAAATCGTGCCGTATTATCCTACTAACTTACAAGACTATATTTCACCAAGACTTTCAATCTTATAATTGCAACCGATTTCTTCCGGTGCCAAAACTGTAATATTATTTATGTACAAAGACAAAAGGGTGAAAAATATTTGTCTGTATTCCATAGGAACAATTAATTTTGGAGCATAAATATTTAATTTTTTTGCTTGTTTCATCAATTTATTTGCAAGTTTTTCCGCCAAAGTTCCATCAATTTTTATCAAACTATCTTCAGTTTCATCGCAACTCATAACTAAATCTGAATATGTTTTTTCAGAAATCTCAAATGCACTAATTGTTTCACCGTCTTCATTTACATAAGATTTGCAAATTTGTCTTGATAAAGACAATCTGATTTTATTTAGAATATCCACTTTACTTCCTTCATCTGCAAAGTCATTAATCTTTTCAAAAATATAAGTGATATTTTTAATTGAAACTCTTTCTTTAATCAAACTTGTCATTAAATATTTCAAATCAGAATATGTCAAAATATCCGGAACAATGTTTTCTACAAGGAATTCATTTTCTTTTTCAACAACATCTAAATATTTGTCAATATCATCATAATCCAACAAATCGTCAACATATTTAACCGCAACATACTCTAATGCTTTTGCGATATATTCAGATGGAGTAATCCCTTTTTGCCAAAAATCTTTGGTTTTATCTTTTTCAACCCAGATAATTTTTCTTCCGGTAATTTCATCTTCTAAGGTAATTGAATTTTTAATCTTGTGTTCTGTGTGCAATTCATCAGCATAAAACATTAGATAATTCGGACAAACACCAGCTCTAAATACTTCCATTCCTCGAATTTTTATACTGAATTCACAAGTATTTAAGTTTTCATCATCTTTAAAAACGACCTTTGGAATTACGTAACCGATAGTTTCTGTTATTTTCAATCTGGATTTAACAGTTTCCGCAACCAATTCTTCCCCAGAATAATCTCTATCGGTATCAATGTAATTCAAAAGCTCTTCACTCAAATATATAGCCAATTTCTCTTCGTGAAGTTTTGCATACATCAAATCAGGTGAAGTCGCCTTATTCAACTGGTGTCTTAATTCTTCTAATTCTTTCAATCCTGCAGAAATTTTGTCGTTCAATTTTTTTCTTGAAACAGACGCAGGAGCTTCGCCCTCAAGTTCAGCCTTAATTTTATTTATCTGTTCTTTTTCGTGTCTGATTTTTGATTGAATTTCAAGACAATTTTCATATTCGGTCAATTTGGGAGAAAGCATTTTTTCCATTTGGCTTTTGAAATCGGAAATGTTAATAATATCACCGTCAGAACTGCTGTTTGGTTTAGCTTCCCTCATAAAAATACAATTCAACTGAGCTGACTCTTCTTCATCTCCAACTTCGTGCATACTATAGAGTTCCCAACCATTCATAGACATCTCATTCAAAAGATTTTGCAATGCTTGAGCATCTTCTGCTGAACAAGATTTTATAACATATTCCATTCTATTTTTGCCGAACATAAATTTATCCTTTTAAAATTCTAATAGCCTCAATTGCTGTTTTAATCGCTTTTTCTGTATCATGAACCACAGGATTTTCCAAATTAGCCCTTTCTCGTTCCTGATTTGCAACCGTCAAAAATACAGAACCGACTCTTACTCTCAAATAACTTGCAACAGTGAATAATGCCGCAGATTCCATTTCAGAAGCCAAGCAACCTAAACGTTTCCAAGCTTCCCATTTATTTTGCAACTCGTAAGAAACAGGCATAATTTCCGGACTATGTTGACCATAAAAAGAATCCTTACACTCAACAACACCTATATGATGAGGAAAATCCAATTTCTTAGCAGCATCAACAATGGCATTAACGACATTTAAATTTGCAACAGCAGGGAATTCAATAGGAGCATACTCTTTACTCGTTCCCTCCATACGAATTGCACCGGTAGCAATCACTAAATCACCACTTTTGACATCTAATTGCATACCACCGCAAGTACCAACACGAATAAATGTATCAGCACCAACTTTTACAAGTTCTTCCAATGCAATAGCTGCTGATGGACCACCAATACCGGTAGAAGTTACACTAACTTTTTCACCGTCAAGATAACCTGTATATGTAACGAATTCTCTTCTATCTGCTACAAGTTGAGGATTGTCAAAATATTGAGCAATTTTTTGACATCTTTTCGGGTCTCCCGGTAAAATTACATATTTACCAACGTCACCCTCTTTTAATCCGATATGATATTGCGTTCCGTCATCTGAATATTTCATAATACCACCTTTAAGATACTAAGATGCAAAGGTACTGAGGCATTAAGATTTTCTTAGAGCCTTAGAACCTTTTGTCTTAGTGCCTTTATTCAATCTATTGTCCTTTTAATTTTTGAATAACTAAATCAGTGATATCAACACCACCAACAAATACAACTTGATCAGAAAGAACTGCATCAAGTCTTTGAGATACCATAATAGCTTTAGCAGCAGATTGAATTTGAGTCATAATTTGATTTTCTTTATCATTTCTCAATTTCATCAATGCATCTTGTTTTGTATTGAATTCTGTTGCTGTTTGAGTTTCAAAATTTTGTTTCTTTAATGGAGTGTCCAAAGATTTGTATTGTTTTTCTTTTTCAAGCATATATTGTTGCAATTCAAGACCTTTGGCATCTAAATCTTTAACAGCTTGTTGTGCAGCAGGATAATTATCTAAAACTTTTTGGTAATTAATAAATCCAACTTCTGCATTTGCACTATTGCCAAAAGAAAGAGCCAAACCAGCAGCCATTAATATTGCCATTAATTTTAATTTTTTCATAGTTCCTCCTATTTTATATATTAATATAGTAAATCACCTACACCAAATGTAAAGTATCCATTTTTAGAACCATTATTTCCAGGATTTGTAAGTGGAATACCATAATCAACTGACAACGGTCCCATTCCAGGGATAAATACTTTCAAACCAATACCGGCAGATACTGCATACTCAGGTCTGTCATACAATTTGTTTGAAATTGTTCCGTCAAATACTTTACCTGCATCAGCCCAAACAGTGAAACGTAAGTTGTTCAAGAAAGCAATCCTCGTTCTATCCAAGAACGGAATTGGAGTTGCAAACTCTGCTGAACCCATAATGAATGCGTTACCTGTACCAACACCACTCATTTTGAAACCCCTAACAGTATAAGGACCACCTAAACGATATGCCATAACTTCAGGTATATCCCCATGAATTGCACCTCCACCTTTAACAGTGAAAGATAAAGATGATTTCTTTGCAACAGGAATATATTGTTTAATCATACCTGTTAACTTGCCGTTAGTTTTATCAAATCCGTTAAGTCCAAGATTTTCATCAAATCTCAAACTTGCCATTGTACCATGTCTTGTTACAGTAGCAGAATCCCTTGTATCATACAATAATGCAGGACTTAAAGATAAGAACAAACCGCCCTCTAACTGTTTAGCACGTTCTGAAATCGGAATATTATATCTGTTATACAAGGCTGAAATTCCGTTGAAATCTCCCTCTTTAACACTAATATTTTCAGCACCAACACTGAAAGTAGCATTTGCATGTCTGTTTATTTTCAACTTGTGAGCGACAGTAACTTCACCGCCATATCTTCTTTCAACCGCCAACGGAACTTGATAAGAACCAAAATCTCTAAAGAATAATCTTGTATTCAATGAAGTATCAGCATTGTAAAAATATGGTTTGAAATAACTCAATTCCGCTTGAATATTCATGTGGTCTTTTACAGATGAATCATTAAGAATTACACCGGTACCAACCAAGCCTGTCAAAGAAAGTCTTTCACATCTTCCACGGAAATTATTTTCTGAAATACCCATTGACCCAAACAAACCGGTAACAGTATCTAAACCACCGCCAACAGAAATACTTGCAGTTCTTTGTTCTTGAATTTTTATCGTAATATCATAAGCATCAGGAACATCTTCACTAGGCTCAATTTCTCTTGTTACATCTTTGAATGCTTGAGTTGCGTACAACCTAACCAAATCTTCTTTGATTAAATTTTCGTTATAAATCATTCCCGGCTCAGTAAGAATATTTCTTGCAACGATATAATCTTTTGTTTTTTCGTTGCCCTCTATCATAATCTTGTCAATGATACCCTCTTTAATACTAACGTTGATTGTACCATCTGGGTCATCTGTTACAGAATCAACTCTTGCAAGAATATAACCTTTTGAGCTGTATAAATCTTGAATTTGAGCAATAGCTTGATTGATTAAGGAAATATTTTGAGGTTTACCTTTCATTCCATTAAATGTTGCTAAAATATCTTCTGTTGGAATAACAGTATTGCCCTCAATTGTAAAATCTTTTACCGGAATATTTTCTTCTACAACAATCTTGATAGAAACAGTTCCATCACCATTTACAGACGGAATAGCTTTCATTTTTTCAGTAAAATAACCTGTTTCATAAATTGTTTTTAAGTCAGACTGCATCTTACTTCTGGTGTATTCACTACCTTGTTTCATCTGCATTTTTCCTAACAATTCTTGTGGAGGAATAGAATTCAAGCCATAAAATTCAATATTTTTAATAGTCTTATTTTCTTTATCTAAAGAGGTATTGCCAGAAGAACTTTGACTTGACAAATCCGTAGGATACTTGCCCTGCGTATAATCCGGAGTGTTAGAGTTTTGGTTTTCGGTGTAACTTGTATATTTGTCAAAAATAGTGTTTGCATAATCCGTATTGCTCTTTACAGCATCGTCCATCAAGCCCATTTCACCCCAAACATCATCTGCTGAAAAGCTGGAAGTTTGAGTCAATAAGACCAAGATTATTGCTGATAAAAGTTTTTTTGATATATGAAATTTCAAGAATATATTCCTTACAAACTCTCTCACTATTCTCCAACAAAATTGTAGCATAAATCGCAAAAAAAGTACAAATTATTTACAACTATTTACCAATTGCAATTTTATAAATTTTATTCTTATTGAAAGAATATAATTCTGATAGAATTACGGAAATATCTTTTGCACTAAATCCCTTGTCTTGCAAAACTTTAACCTTATTTAAAATTTCAGAATCTTCAAAATTATCGTCACTGCGGAAAACCATTACAACAAATTCGCCTTTGACAATATTATTTTCAAAATGTTCAATAACTTTTGTAATATCATCAACAACAACTTCTTCAAAAACTTTTGTCAATTCCCTACCAACAGCAACTTTTGCATCTGGTCGAACGGACTGAATAGTTTTTAACGTATTCATAATTCGATTTGGTGATTCATAAAAAACAGTATCTTGAAATTCATGTTCTTTAATAACATCTTCAATCTGAGCCATGGTTTTTGGTAAAAAGCCGATAAAAGTAAACTTTTCATCAACTCGAGAAACCTGAGATAAGAAAGTTACAACAGCATTTGCACCTGCAAGCGAAGTAATAGAAAAACCTCTTTTACGTAATTCTCTAACAATCACAGACCCAGGGTCACAAATTAATGGAGTTCCGGCATCAGAAACCAACGCAATTTTCTTACCGCCTTCTAAAAATTCAACAATCTGCGAAATGCGTTCTTTTTCATTATATTTATGATAAGAAAGACATTTTGTTTTGATATTGAAATGGTTTAACAAATTTTGCGTAACTCTGCTATCTTCACACGCAATCAAATCAACCGAATTCAAGACATCAATAGCCCGAAGTGTTATATCCCCTAAATTCCCGATAGGTGTCGGAACAACATAAAAATCATATTCTTTCATAATCAGATTGTATTTTAAAAATAAATGGAAGTCTAGAGAGTTAAAAACTACTTTTGCAAATCAATAAACTCCAACTTATAATCCAAAATCTTTGCAATAAATTGTGCCTCTTTTAATGAAAGACTTTCACGATTCAATTTGCCTAACAAACTATTATATGAATAATTTTCTTCGGTCAATTCACTCAATCTAATCGCTAAATTTTTGAGAGTTGTACCCCGAGAAACAGCTAACATTTTAATTTTTGCTTTAATAGTGTTCATAACAGAACAATTATATATATTATTGACTTTTAATATAAAATTACTTATTATTATATTCGTATTTGAATATTATTAATTGTATTCAAATATTTTTTTATCTTATTTAGTTTATAAGAAAATTCTGAAACGAGTTTGAAATGATAATAAATAACAAAACAAAGAAAGAGGCACAAATATGAAACGTCACAGACTATTCACTTCTCACCATTCACTATTCACTCGCAAGTCTGCATTTACGCTTGCGGAGATATTAATCACCCTCGGAATCATCGGAATCGTTGCAGCAATGACAATACCAACACTTATGACAAAATATGCAAAACAAAGAACCGAAACTCAATTAAAATCATTCTATTCAAGAATAAATCAAACTCTAAAAATGTCTGCGGCTGAAAACGGTGATATTGATGGCTTAATTGAACGAAAAGCTTATTCTTATGATGAACAAGTTGAATTTTTAAAGCAATATATCTTCCCTTATATGAAACATTTAGGCTATAAAGATTGTACTATTTCTCAAACCGCAGTATGCATTACTCTTATTGATGGTGGTTTAATGTGGTTCTCTATTGATAATAATGGAGGGGATATTGATTATTGGACTGATGCAAAAAAGTTTAGCGATGGTCAACAATCAAAAAATATTAATAAACCAAGATATTCTTTTTCATTTCAATTTGCAAAGTATAAAAATTCCTCTGATAAGGTGGTACAATCTGCAGACTTTGTCGAACCGTATGTATTTATGTGGGACGGTACAAAAGAAGGATTAAAAAAGGATACGTGGGCATGTGTTAAGGGTTGTACAAATTGTGGTTATTGTACAAAAATGATTCAAATGAATGACTGGAAAATTCCAGATGACTACCCGTGGTAAACCTAAGCTTGAACGTCTAACTTCTTACCCTGATTTTTGTTTTTAAGAGCTTGAGCTTGCATTTTGATTTGCGATGCTTGATTTGCAACCTTATAATCTTGACCTGATGGGTCAGATGGAGCCATTGCAGCACGAATTACAGTATTTGCATGGTCAATTGTTTGTTGTGGGTTTTTCTTATTCAAAGTTGGCATTTGAATTGGAACATGACCAGATACAGGAATTCCCTCAGAATTTCTTTCAATAGAAATTGCACCGGCAAATTGTCCGCCTGCAGATTTATGAGCCATTTCATGAGCATAAATATGATTATAATTTCTATTGATTAAATCTTGCTTTGCTAACGTATTTATCATACCCTACACACTCCTGCTATGATTGTAACAGGAGCGTGTAAATTTGTCAATATGTTCTATTTCAAAGATTAACTAAATAATTTATCCAATCTTTGAGTAGCTTCAATTGTATTTTCTCTACTACCAAAAGAAGTTAATCTAAAATAATGTTCGCCATTTTTACCAAAACCTGACCCCGGAGTACCTACGACTTGAGCATTTTCTAACAAGTAGTCAAAGAATTCCCAAGAAGTCATATTGTTTGGACATTTTAACCAAATATATGGGGAGTGTTTTCCACCAATATGCCAAATATTATGTTTTATTAAGGTATTAGAAATAATCTTTGCATTTTCTTTGTAGTAATTAAGATTTTCTTGAATTTCTTTTTGTCCATCTGGTGTAAATACAGCTTCTGCACCTTTTTGAACAATATAAGGAACACCATTAAATTTAGTCGTTTGACGTCTTAGCCACATTTTATTTAATGACATTTTATCAAAAACCAATGTTTTAGGAACAACTGTATAACCACATCTTGTACCGGTAAATCCTGCCATTTTTGAAAAAGAACAGAATTCTATTGCACAAGTTTCTGCGCCCTCAATTTCATAAATACTTCTAGGAAGATTTTCATCTGTAATAAAACATTCATAAGCCGCATCAAAAAGAATAATAGAATTGTTTTCATTAGCATAATCAACCCAAACTTTTAGTTGTTCTTTATTATAAACTGCACCGGTAGGATTGTTTGGAGAACAAATATATATGATATCAGCTTTAATAGATTTGTCCGGCAATGGTAAGAAATTATTTTCTGCATTAGCATCAATATAAACAATTTTTCTTCCTGCCATTGTATTTGTATCAACATAAACGGGATAAACAGGATCTGGAACTAGAACAGTATTATCAACTGCAAACAAATCCAAAATATTACCCAAATCAGATTTTGCACCATCTGAAATAAATATTTCATCTAAATCTAAATTAACATCATGTCCTTGATAATATTTTTGAATACTGGATTTTAAAAAGTCATAACCTTGTTCCGGACCATATCCGTGGAATGTTTCCTTAACACCCATTTCTTCAGAAGCTGATTTTAAAGCATTAACAACAACTTTACATAAAGGTAAAGTAACATCACCAATACCAAGTTTAATAACTTTTTTCTCCGGATTTTTACTTGAAAATTCACTAACTTTTTTAGCTACTGTAGAAAACAAATAGCTGTCTGCAATATTTTGATAATTTTTATTTACGTTCATAAGTTCTCTCCGTATTTACTTACTTTTATGGAAAGATTATAACATAAAAGAAATATACAAAATTTGGAATATATTATTGAAAATTTTGCAATTGTTAAAATATATTTACTAAAGTTAATATTTAGTCAAAAAATATTTTTTTTTTCACTTAAATCTGATATAGTCATGAAAAGACTATGAATGTAGTATAATAATTTTCGAAAAAGGATAGTAATGGTAGAATACATACTGCACAATTCACATGCTACTGAACAAGCTGCAAAACACTCTAGAAAAATGTACGTTTCCACTCCATATAACAGAGTTCAGGCTGTTGAAGAGAAATTAAAAAAGATTTTTAATGATGAAATAAATTCTGATGGGTCGATTTTATTGAGTTATAAACCGGAAGTTATCTCTAAATTAGCAAGATTTTTATCCGGACACGTTACTCGTTCCGCATCTATTGGGATTGCGGGGGAAACAGCAAGCGGGAAATCTACTGTTACATTAGATATTATAGAAACAATTAACTCTTTCGCGACTGAGTTTGAAATCAAAAATGCCATTACAAGAGTAAATACAGACGATTATTATTATGACCGTTCTGACATGGTAAAGGCTGCAGGAAGCTTTGCCGAATTTGCAAAACATTATGACCTTGATGTTCCTCATGCTCTTGAATTGGAATTAATGAGTAAACATATTAAAGAATTATTGTCTGGCAAATCTGTTTATTTACCAAAATATGACATGTCAGGTACAGCAAAAAGATTTGATAATTATACATTGGCGAATCCTTCCAAAATCGTTATTTCGGAAGGATTATTTACATTGACAGACAAAATCAAAGATGCTTTTGATTTCAAAATATATGTTGATATAGAAGAGAAAGTTCAAAAAGATAGATTCTATGTAAGGGCTGCCGAAAGAGATTTAGGCGATTCAGCTGATGGCATTTATAAAAACGCATCACAAAAAGCCGAAATCTATATTAGACCTTGTAAAAAAGATGCTGATATTGTCTTATCCGGTGAAGCTGTAAGAGCAAGATATAAAGCATTTATGAATAAGCTTATCTGCATTGTTCAACAAGAAAATTTTCAAAATAGAGAAATAATGTAGAATTTTTCAGGGTTTATGACCTTAATTTTAGTGGAAATTTACTTTTTCAAAAAAGTAGATTGTGATATAATAAATATGTAATTTTGTGCGGGCATAGTTCAGTGGTAGAATGTCTCCTTCCCAAGGAGAAGATCGCGAGTTCGAGTCTCGTTGCCCGCTCCATTTAAAAATTTGAAAGGTCTCTATATGCAGTGTCCAAAATGTAAAGAAGAAATTTCAGATAATTCTAAATTTTGTTCTAATTGTGGAACAAATATAGAAGAATATTTAGAAAAATTGGAAGAAGAAAATTATATTAAATGTCCTAATTGTGACAAGAATATTGAAAAAGATGCAAAATTTTGCAAATATTGTGGTGAAAAAATATTAAATATGGGAGACAATAATTTTAATGATGAAAGTATTGGAGGTGGACTTATACTTGTAATTATTGTCACTATTTTACTCCTTATATTTATTTATTTTTCTATTATTTTTTTATTTTCAAGTCCAAAATCTCAAATTTCTGAAATAGAACAAACAACTCAACCAACAGCTACAATTGAAGTTCTAAATAGTCGTCTTTTCAATATGGGATATGGAACACAAAAAATAGAAGGAGTTGTAAAAAACAATTCAAATGCAACATGTTTCAATCCTAATGTAGAAATATACACATTTGACTCTGCTGGGAATAGAGTTGGTGAATACCCAATACCAATTATGAATGCATTAAATCCAAGTGAAACGTATAAGTTTACAATTTATGTAAACGGAGCAAGTCGTTATAGTATCGAAACTTGTAATTGTAATTAACTGGAGAAAAATTTAATGAAATCAATAAAAAAGGGAAAGATTATATTAATTTATCTTATAGCTTGTTTAATTTATTGTATTTGGCTACCAACTTATATAAAAGTAACAACTCCCAAACCTACTTTTTCAGAGTATTTAGCATTACAAGGTGTATCATTAGAGCAATTAAAAAACACTATGGAAACTTTAAATAAAAATAAGGGTAAATATGGTGGTGTATCAGGTATAATGGCTGCAGATGCGGTAAAAATGCTTGGCGCAGATTTGGGTAATAAAATGACTTATAATCATGGTGAATTAGTTGTTAATTTTTATGGAGATATTATAACTATGAATAAAATAAGACAAATGTCGAGTGGTGCAATCAAAGGAAAATACGGAACAATGTATAACAATTCTGGTTCTAATATAAATGATAATTTATAGAAAGCATAAAATAAAACAATAAGAGAGGGAATAAAATAATGCATTTGATAAACTTCACAATAGACCATTACATTGCATTTATTGGTTTAATCTTTTTTATAAGTTCCTTAATTATAATCTCTAAAGATAAACAATGGGGTGTATTTTTAGGATGGTTTCTTGTGTGTATAATAACATTATATTCAAAATCTCAATGGTGTTATTTACTATTAGCAATTGGAGTTATGCTAAAATTAAAACTTATTGATGAAACTTTTTTATGGAAATTAAGTAATTTAAAACAAGCATGGGATGGAAAATATAAAACAGAAAATAAAAATAAGAAAGATATTAAGGCTTTAAACACTAAAACCGTTAGAGAAATTAAACAGGCGACTATTCAAAAGGATATAAGTATTAATCCACAAAAAATTATGACTGAATATAATTTATTAGAAAATTTAGTTATAAAATGGTTCGCTTTAAATTTAGACATATTTTTTGAAGCCAATAAAAAAGTTACAGGCAAAAATATGACAACAATATACCCAGATGGACTCTTTGAAAACGAAACTGAAATATCAATATTAGAAGTAAAAATGGAATTAGGAAGTTCTAATAATGAATTCCTTAAAAGGGGCTTAGATATATTATTGAGAACAAAAAAATTTTATAATAATTCTGATAAGTTAATAAATTTATATTTGGCATTTGTTTTAAATAATAATAGTGAAGTAAAAAAACTTAAACAATACCTACAAAATGATTGTAAATTTAATGGAATTTATATTTATTTCTTTGAAAAAAGAGAGCAAGATATAGAATTTATAGAAAAAGTTGATATTTAAAATTAATAAATAGATTAAAGATTCCTTTTAATTATTAAATTGAACTTTTTTAAATCCAAATCGTTCTAATATTAGGAGAAAACTATGAAAAAACTTTTTGCAATTATATTTGTATCTTTGTTATTGACTGGCAGTGCATTTGCTGGTAACACCTACAACCAATATGGCAGTAGAACAGGTTCGTATAGGACTAATGGCTCTACAACCACAACTTATGATAGATACGGTTCACGCACAGGCTCTTACAAAACCAACGGAAACACGACCACAAAATACGACCAGTACGGTTCAAGACAAGGAACAATCAAAAAGACAACATCTGGTTACACCACATACGATAAATATGGGAGCCGAACAGGTAGTTATAAGACAAACTCTAACGGCACAACCACATCTTATGACAAATACGGAAGAAAAACAGGCTCATTCACAACCGATTCCACAGGCAGAACAACCCAATACGACCGCTACGGCAGAAAAGTTGGAAGTTTTAAGTAATAAAAGTTTATGGGTCAAGCATGGGTCATACCTTATAATATAGTTTTTCTCGTGTCACTAATATCAAGAGTATAAAAGCCTTTGCGGATTTGCATATCTTAAAAGTGGTGGGGCATGCATGGGTCATTCATAGACTACACACAACTAGCATATACAAAATATTAGAACTAGGTATTTAATAAAAGTAGGGTGGGTGTATTTTGATAAAATACTAATTCTAGTATAACAGTTTGGTTGAAATGTGCATCATCGTATAAACATAGTTCTATGATTTTTGTGCCATTTTGTGACATAAATGTATAATAATGGGTATAAATCCATCTAAATTTAAAAACCTAAAACTTGTCTGAAATGCTTTATCTATCTAACTTTATACCAGTTTGTATCAAAATAGTAAAATATATCAAAATTGGCTTTATCTCCTTCCCAAGGAGAAGATCGCGAGTTCGAGTCTCGTTGCCCGCTCCATTAAAAAAGAGCCTTAACTGGGAGAATTTTTAATCCTTAAAATCAGTTCTTTTGACCCTGTTGTATTATCTTTATCAATTAAGAACACCTAATTGTTTGATGAAATTTAATATACCAACGATTACTTCAATAACAATTAGACTGGGAAGCAGATTCCTTATAATATTTATTACCCTTTTATATTCAATACCCAGAAAATTTTATTATGAAAAAGACAAAAACAAACTAATAGAACAAGTTGACAACCAACAATCTCAAATCTGAATTTATATAAACATTAAATTGTCTTAAAAGTCATAAACTGGAGCGAACAGTCCAGCGAGCAACAGGCTCGCTTCGAAAACATTATAAATGAAATTTTGCTATTTGTAAATTCCCCGCTAAATTAAAAATCAGGGAAAATCTGTTGTTTTTTTATAAGTTCAATAAGCTAAACTATTACAGCATAAGACTTTTAAGCTATATTACCTGTTGTTTTAATATCAGGGAATTTTTAAAATTAAATAGGTTAAAATTTTGATATATAATAAAAATATGACTTACAAACGTTTAAAATCTTCAAATCTTGAAATATTAAATTCTATATATGTTAAAGTATTTAAAAAATTTCTATTTCATTCTTCTTATATATTTCTTTGTGGAAGTAGTGTAAAACAAAAAGATTCATTTCGAAGGTTGATAAATTTGAATCTTCCAAAACATTATAATGATATTAAAATAATATATCCTGAAAATATTTTTAAAAATTATCTGCGTGATAATAAAAACAAAGATATGCTTGAATTAGAAACAGTGTTAGCAAGTAATGCAGATGCAATATGTATAATACATGAGTCATCAGGAAGTTTTGCTGAATTAGGAGCATTTACTTATGATAATAAATCAAAATATTTCAACAGAATCATCGTTTTAACAGAGAAACAATTTAGTAGAAAACAAACTTTTTTGAATCAAGGACCTATAAAAAGAGTTAAAAACAAGTATAGAAAACATCAGTTGGTATATACAGAAGAAGATAAAAAAGATCTAAGTGATAATTTCCTAAATAATTTACATTCATTAATTTGTGATGTAAAAAAGAGTAATAGACCTTCAAAACAATATTGTATCAGAATTACGAACCTTGTAGGTTTAGCATATTTTATTTTAATATATTTATATATCAAAAATAATGAAGACATAAACAAATTAAAAATAGATTTAAATTCATTTTATAAAAACAATAAAGAAATTAGTAAGTATTATAACAATAAAAATGTAAATGATAAAATATACCATGCTGCAATTCATTTTCTAAGTGAACAAGAAAAATTGGTAAAATTGGAAAATAATAATATAGAAATTAATAAAAAAGGCATAAGAGAAATTGAACGCCTAATTAATGTCACTAAAGAAAAAGTTAAAAATATTCAAGATAACATTGAAAATATAAAACTTGCCTATTTAGAACAAAAATTATATAATTAGTATAAGAGCTATATTCCTTAGCTTTTGTACATATAAAATAGCGGAGAATGATATGCTGACTCCAAGTTTCAAATGTTAACATCTAAGTAGAATCAAAGAAAATTTTCAATCTTAACAGATCTAAAAATTATCTTTGCTTCCACGAAGGAACAAAAAGAGTGTGTTTTTTTTCTCATTCCAAAACACAGAGTAGGCACGCTCTTGACGGTGCTTCGCACGTAAGGAGTATAGCTTTTTATTATGAAAAATATAAAAGATTTTGCAAAAGAATTATCATTAGATGTTAAAACAATTGAGAAATTAACAAGAGATAATTTTAATTACTATCATTTTACTATTCCAAAAAGAAATGGGGAGAAAAGATTAATTACAGCCCCAAAGGGTAAATTAAAAGTTATTCAAAAATGGATTCTTGTTAATTATTTAGAAAGGTATGCTATAGCAGAATGTGCTACGGCATTTATTAAGGGTGAACATGGTATAAGAGTAAATGCAGAAGCTCATCTTAAAAATAAATATATTTTAGAATTTGATTTAAAAGATTTTTTCCCAAATATTAAATTTTGGGCTGTTAGGGATTTATTTTTAAGGATGAATTTGACCAGAAAAATTTCTTTATTATTTGCTAAATTATGCACTTATAATAAAAGACTCCCACAAGGAGCAATAACATCACCCTATATTTCGAATTTAATATGTTATGACTTAGATCTTGAATTATTAGAACTTTGTAATAACTATGATATAACTTATACCAGATACGCTGATGATCTCACATTTTCTTCTGATAGTTTATATTTATTATTTAGTTTAATGAAAGAAATTAGTGATATAATACGTAGTCATGGCTTTAAAATTAATTATGAAAAAACAAAAATATTGTATCCTTCTGCAAAACAAACTATAACAGGAATTACCATAAATAATGGGACCATAAAAGCTGATAAAAAATTGAAAAGAATGATTAGAACAAAATTATATTACGGAGTTAAAAACAATAATATTACTGAATTAACCAAACTAATAGGTTATATTGCTTATGTAAGTTCAATAGAGTCCGATTATAAATTAAGATTATATGACTATTTCTCATCATTATTGCAAAAGTTTAGCAAAGAAGATTCTTGGGGATTGCTAAAGATATTAAATAAATAATAAATTAAATACACTTTTATTATTTATTTAATATCTTTATTTTCGTATAGTTTTCTGTTTGTTTAACTGATTCTAAGAAATATTTTAGACTTCAAATAGCTCATTTTTTATTGTTTTTTTATATTTTACATATTCGACAAGAACCTTATTCGTAGTTTCAAGTTTTGAGTCTTTACTAGAATTGTAAAGAAATTCTTTTCCTTTCATTTTTATAAAATTACCAAACGTTATACAATCTTACAAACAATTTGACTGCTAGAATAGTACTCTATGCATATTGAGGCTATCAATTATTCTACATTTCTTATTATTAAAATAAGCTATTCAATAATAACTTCAATATTCCCTATTGCGTAAAGTGGAATATCATATAAGTTATTATCATTTAATTTGTAATCCGCAAGAGATGTTCTGACAGATTTTACAGACTTATACTCTTGGATAAAATTTCTCAAACTTTTTGTCTTAAAATTTTTTTCCGCTTTTACTTCAACTGGGATAACGTGACCGTCGAGATGAACAACAAAATCTATTTCACTGCGACTTGAATCATTTGACCAATAATAAATCGGCATACCATCATCGGCACTTTTTAATTGCTGATATACGTATTGTTCTGCAATTGCACCTTTAAATTCTTCAAATATTTTAGTCCGTTCCAATATGGTTTTTACATCCAAATTTGTTAAAGCTGACAATAAACCAACCTCAACGACAAATAACTTAAATGCATCAAGATCTTGATAAGCAATAAGTGGTAAATCGGGGTTTTTTATACGATTGACCTAGTAAACCAAACCAGCATCTTTTAACCAAAGCAAAGCAAGCTCATATTCTTTTGCTCTTGCACCTGTTTTTATGGCACTATAAATAAATTTTTTATTCTCTTTTGCAAGTTGTGACGGAATAGTTTGCCATAGCATTCTTATTTTTTCAACTGTATTTGCTGCTACATGTTTTGAAAAATCGTTTTCATAAGAAGCAAGAATTGTTTTTTGAATTTTTCGAACTCTCTTATAGTCACGATTATTTATAAAATCCTGAACAACCTCCGGCATACCGCCTATATAGCAATACATTTTAACAAGTTTTTCAAACTCATTAAAAGTCAATTCAAAACGGACATTTTTTGCACTAAAAGTCTCTTGGCTAAAACTCAAACTCCAAGCAGGATATAGGCTAAGATGAGTCCAATATTGCAGAAAGTTAGTGCAAAATTAAAGACAAAAGTGCAAGAAAAGACCGCCAAATCTCAACACTTTACATCAGCCTCAAACTCACCACAACTCAGCCCTTCTGCCTAAAAACATCTAACCCAAATGTCCTGATAAGTATCAGCATTTAAAACATAAAAAGGACTCTTTTTATTTGCCGAAAGAGAATTTGAGTATGCGTGGGGTGGAATTTTTCGCATTTGTGAAATAATAAATTCTCTTAAAATTCTGAAAGCCCGCACAGTGCGGAGATTTTTGCACTAAAAAAGAGGATATTAAAATCCTCTAAAATTTAATGGTGGAGACGGTGGGAGTCGAACCCACGTCCAAAATGGATAAAAATAAACCTCTACGTGTGTAGATATTTATTCTCTCGATTAACTCAGGAAAATATCAAAACCTGACAAGCTAATCCTAGGTTTTATTTGAGGGAAACTCTAAACCCTTGATGGTTATCTTGATGTGTCTACCACCAATCAACACACTGCGTCTTGCATAATGGACCCATAAAACCGGCAAGCTGGGTTCTATGAGTAGCTAGAATCAGCGACTTATGCAGCTAAAGCATTTGCTCTAGAGAAGTCTGCTTTGATTACATTGTTAGCATTTAATTTGTTTTGCCCGTTGATAACCGAGAACAGCTCTCGGACACGCAACCTATTTTCACCAAAACATCCTGTCAAATCCAAAACGTCCCCATGGTGTTGTTAATGTACTGTAACTTATATTATAAACCATTCCCCAACTTTTTCAAGCCTACAAATCTTAATTTCTATATTTATTACAAAATATTACAAAATATTTCTCTTTCTTAAAGATATTTATTAAAATTGCCGTTAATACGAGTATCGGAAACGAAAGAAAGGACGTATTGTCATGGGAATGACAGCATCACAAGCTAGATTCTTAAGCC